>Ga0041059_1000025_pt1 | contig 63562 bp, 31 predicted proteins | sample AraColnosormetaG_FD_56232 | JGI IMG/M metagenome (GOLD analysis project Ga0041059, IMG submission 56232) | Arabidopsis roots microbial communities from North Carolina, USA - Col MF nosort | ecosystem: Host-associated > Plants > Roots > Unclassified | place: USA: North Carolina | collected...
TTTTTTTTTTTTTTTTTAGGTAAAGCATTGTAAAATATTGATATCTATGAATCGATGCAGTTTACGGTTTACATATTTAATCAAACTGTGTAAACTTGAAATTTTCAAAATTCAACATGTCTATGTTGATTATATGTATGCCTACTTAACTTAAAGCGTTTGCTCCATCGATTTTTATAAGAAAGAGTTGCAAAATAATCTATCAGAAATCTTTAACTAAATATGCTTTTACAGTAAACCAAACACCTAATAGTACTACGATCGTCCCATGGATGAAATGTCATGATGACTCATGAGTGAGAAAGACAGATTCAGATGAAAATCATATGCATATCAAAAGTAAACTAATTAAACAATTGAACATTATACACAAACACATATAATAAGATAACGAAAAAAGCATCGACCTAAAAGTTAAAGAACGTGAAGACCAAAATGGAGGATTATTCGGCTGTAAATGGCATCATATATATAATAAAATCTTTTTTATCGACGAACAAAAGACGGCAAGCGTGAAGCAATCTTTTTTCGTTAAAAGCAAATCGTATTTTTATGAGTTACGCCAAAACCTAATGACTTATCACACGACCAAAATGGACCCTCTTCTAAATGATAGTAGCTTTTCCTTTTCTGTTTAATATTGATTAATATCATGCAAAAGATATTATAAGCATCGTGATCTTCTTATCATTATAGTACACATACGCACGATTTGGATTTTATATAAATGCGGCAATGAGGTAATGAACAAAATATATTGCTTTTCAAGAACTAGCACTTTCATATATTTTTTTTATACAAAATATTCCTGATTTAACAAAAAAAATGATTGTCCATAGACGAAGAAAATCTTTGCCGGATAATTAAGAGTTTCTAACCCAAAAACCAATTGACAAATATTGAATTATCTTCAATTCCAATATGAGATAATATTACAATAATGACTTATTGTATTGACGGAAAACATGAAATTTTCGAAAGATATTTTCAAATATATTTTTTAAGTGTTTTAAAGAAATTTTATGAAGTTTTATAAAAATTTAAAAACTGATGTTTCTTACAAAGCATATTGTATACAAACATCATTGTAAGCATAACCAAACGTGTTTTAGATTGTGACCATCTTTTTTTGAAACTCGTTTATTTAGGCAATTTTCAAAACTAATTTTCACAAATTTCTATCGCAAAGAGAAAATGAGAGGAGGTTATCGAGATAAATTAAATTATTTCAATGAGTTATCTATCCTAATTTATTTGTATATAAATCTTGAGATTTTTTTTTTTAAAATTAACACCATATCAAGTATATAATATGATAGTGTTGACACCAATTTGTTTAGCTTTAGTTTTTAAACAAAAATCAAATATACATACTACTAAGCATAAAGATTAGTAGGCACCTTTATAGTATATACTTTATAGGGTATAAACTTGTGTGTACAATCATACTAAAAATAAGGCATAACATATAAAATAAAATAGTTTACGCATTTTACATCATTCAAAAGACAAAATGTTTTCTCACTAGAATAAAACAGTACTATGAAGAGGCAGGTAGTTGATAATATAAAATTTTCGTCTATTAACCAGTATAGATACGTATCGAAATAGTCATTAATCAACACAAATTCAAAGGGTCTTATCCAGGCACTTAAGATTATCTAAGCATTATATAAGATGGAAAGAATAAGCTTTAATTACGATGAGAATATAAAACCATCAAAAGGCCATAAACTTGGAAGCAGCAACTCGGTTCATTGTGCCAAAGTGGGGACCTATAGTGTGCATTCTGATTCAAGAAAGAGATGATCATGACCTCAATTGAAATTGTAAATCATTTTTAAAAAAAGTAAAGGGACTTCATATAGTCTATATATAGCATATTTTTATCATTAAAAATGTTTGTTTAAAGATTCAACTTAGAAATTTGATTAAATACTAGTATTACTTAACTAGTGCGTTCAAATTATTAGTAAACAAGATCCAACCTTACAAAAAAAAATCACACTTTATTGGCACCTCAACTGAATCTTTTATTTTAGTCGTCAAAGAAAAAAAATGGATTCATTCAAGCTGTAAATGGAAATGTGTCACTAAGGCCCATAAATCTATTTTGAAAAAGCCCATTAAAACTAGGTTCTTAAGTCTTAAATTGAAATATATCAATCTACTTTTTTCTTAATAGATATAATTGGTCATCATTAAAATTCTTGCATTGGCTAATTGCAAAGAAGAAATATTCGACATGAAATTTGTACATTTGGTGCTATTGTGGAACGCATCTTTTTTTTCATAAACTTTATCATATAAGAAAGAACTTGAAAAAAAAAGAGATTCTAAAGAAGAAAGATCAAGATGTCTCCAAGTAACAAGTTGCAGAAGATTCAACAGCTTCATCGAGCTCAATATCTCCACAAGTAGAGAGAATTGTTGCAAATATATAATCATCAACTTCAAATCCCTCTGCCTCCATTCTATACATTAGCTTCAATGCTTCCCTGCAAAACCCATTCCTCGCATAACCCATTATCATCGCCTTCCATGAAACCAAGTTCTTCTCAGGCATACTGTCAAAAACCCGAAAAGCTTCCGAGACAAATCCACATTTTGCATACATGTGAATCAAAGCACTTCCCACAAAGACATTTGATAGAGCATGATTCTTCTTTGCAATGGAATGGATTGATCTACCGATAAGAAGAGATTCTGAATTCGCACAAGCTTTTAAAGCCGAGGAGTATGTAAATGGGTTTGGCTCTACACCTTCTTGAATCATCTCTTTCAAGAAGTCTAGCGCTTCCGATTCATGTCCTAAGCTCGAACATCCAGAGATCATAGCGGTCCATGAAACCACATCTCTAGATGGCAATTGCTGGAGAACATTGAAAGCGTCACGAGATTCTCCGCATTTACAATACAGCCACACCAAAGTACTTCCTATATAGACATTCTTTTCGATCGAATTCTTGATAATCTGTGCATGAAGTTCCTTCCCCAACAATAAAGCTCCAACAGATCCACACGCTCTAAGAATGCTTACTACTGTCAAATTGTTAGCAATCAAATGCCGCCTCTTCATTATCCGGAAGAGGCTGATAGCTTCCTCACCAAAACCTTCCCGAGCATGAGCAGCTATAATCGAAGTCCATGTGACCGTGTTTCTATTACTCATTCCATCAAACACTTTTCTGCAATCAGAAATCTCCCCACACTTAGCATACATGTCCATCAGCGAAGTTCCCACAAAAACATCTGTCTTTATCATCCTCTTAACAACCAAGCTGTGTACTTGCCTTCCGAATCTTAACGCTTTCTCCTCACTACAAGCCTTCAAAATACTGCACACCGTAAACTCGTTAGGCAAAAACCAGTGATTCAACATTCCGATAAACATGCCTATAGCTTTAATTCCATGCCCTTTTCTCGAACACGCCGATATAACAGCAGTCCAAGATATCACATCTTTCTCCTCCATCATATCAAAAGCTCGTAACGCACTTGTCAATTCACCGCATTGCGCATAAAAATAAACAAGAGAACTCTCCACAATGAGATTCCCCACTCCAACTTTCACCATATTACCATGAACTTGTCTCCCTAACTCAAACTCTGCTCTCCTACTACACAGATTCAACAAACACACAAACATCCTCTCGTTCGTAAAACGTATTCCATGCTTCACATAATCCTCAAACAGTGCAAAAGCCTCATCCTCAAGACCATACTTCAAATACCCATCAATCATAGCAGTCCAAGTAACAGTATTTTTCTCAGGCATACTGTCGAACACTTTACGTGCATAAACCAAATCACCAAGTCTAACACAAGAACTAATCAAATTGTTCCCAAAATAGATAACTTGATCATCAAAACACTTCAACGCCATCGCATGGATCCTTTTAATGAGTCGCATCCCATTAGAAGACTGTAGCCACTCCGCTAACAGAGCATAATCAACTCTTTCGCTATCGAAAGAAGACGAATCATCCTGATTCACATTCTCTCCTTTGAAACCACTAAAACCCGAATCGAAAGATGCTCTCTTTCCAGAAACTAATCGAAACCCAGGTAATCTCACGTGTCTCTGTTCCTCTCGCTTAGTTCTTGAATCGCTACTGTAACATATCGTCGGAGATTTGTAGGATTGAGTCACCGGAATCTCTGAAATCCGGAGACGCGGTTGGATTAACGATAACGAAAACATTGTCGGCGATGGAGAAAGAGAAGAAGCTTCACACAGAGATCTCCCGCCGGAAAAAAAATCAGATAAAGTTCTCTTTTTTATTTATTTTGGTAAAGAGAATTAAAAGTTTATAATCTGATCTGGTAATTATGACGACAACAAATAATATCTCGGTCGGTTTCAAATTCCTAAGCGAGAGACAAATATACAGTACACACACGACTTAATATCAAAACCAATAAACGTAAAACACGTGTCTCATCACTTCCCACTTTCCTCTCTGCATTTGTTGTCTCTCTCTCCTGAAAACCCTTGAATTTTGCTACACGATCTCTGAAACGTGTCTCTTTGACTGACTTCAATCTTCTTTATCACTTACCGTTTCTGGGTTTTATGAAGCAACTGAGCTAATAAAAAGCTTCTTCTTAGACTCGGAAGAAGATAAAAAACAGAATCTTTATTGTTTAAAGCTTCCAAATTCGAGAAGAGAATTTGAAACGACCAAGTTCAGGATATTCGTTTCTTCGTCTACTTTGGTCTCTTCCTCTTCTCTTTCGAAAAGGGTTTATTCTGTCTTAAAAGAAACCTTTTTGAGAGGGTAAAAAAAGCTTCAATTTTCAGAGAAACACAAAAGGCAGAAACAGAGAAAAACAAATCATCTAATTCATGAAACAGGTGAGAATACATATTTTCTTCTTCCTTGGTCTCTTCTTTTTTTATTGATTTCATTCATATATCCAATTTTTGTGTCTATTGGCTGTTTAATTGTTGACGATGATGAATTCAGTTAGATAATTATGTGCATAGTTTAGGAATTTTTTAGCTATATCTTCTTCTCATGTGTAAACATAGAGGAAAATCTAAAAAAAATATCTGTCAAATTATTGTCTTTTCCAAATTGTCCTCATTGTCCTATTGAATCAAATAAGATTTTTTATTACTGATGATTCAAATATTGTTAATAGTTTATAACCTTGCTCAGTGTTCTTCTGATGTGTGATTTAAAACCTCTTGTCTCTAGGCTCTGATCTATGTTTTCGTCTCAAAGTCTTATTATCAATTCTCTAAATTGCAGGGTTCAATGAATAGATCGTGTCTCTGTAGTGTCTTAATCACCACTGCTCTGATTTGTGGTGCTTACTTCATTTGCAATGCTTATCTTGCTAAAGACTTTAAAGAGGTAAACTTCTTTGTATTTGGCATCACTTAAGATCTATATGTGTTCTATGATACTGTCATTTTGGTTAAATTGTTCAGCTGTCTTTTTGTGTAATCAGTAGTGTTTTTTTCCGACATGTAAATAACATGACATTGTTGAATAATTCTGGTTTTATAGTCAACATTAGAACAATAAGTTTAGATTTCTGAATTTGATGTATAAGATTATAAATCTGCAGAAGTTGCTGAAGTGGGAAATCACTGATAAGATGCATAACAGTACTGATAAGATGCAGAATGCAACAACAACCAGTACATGCAAGGTTTGTCTTTGAAATATTCTTTGAGGTTTGTTTTATGAGATTCTTTGATATTAAACTTACAAATATATATATCTTTCACTAGAATTTCAATAAGCCAGTGGGTACTGAAGCACTACCGCAAGGAATTATCGAGAAAACATCGAACCTGGAAACACAACATCTATGGAACTACGATGACACAAAAAAGGTTATTTAGTAGTTACATGATTCCTCAAAGATTTGGAAAGTTTCATTGCTTTTTTTTCGTGTAGCTTAATCTTTTGCTGTATATTTCTTTCAGAGAAGGCCTAACCATTCGATGAGTTTGTTAGCCATGGCGGTCGGTATCAAGCAAAAGGAGCTAGTTAACAAAGTTATCCAAAAGGTTTTGTTTTCTCATTTGATTGTTTCTATCAGCAAGATTTTCGTCTTTTATTTCGATTAGTTATACAAATTGCTGTGACTTCAGTTTCCTCCTCGAGATTTCGCGGTCATGCTTTTTCATTATGATGGTGTTGTCGATGACTGGAAGCAGTATCCATGGAATAATCATGCGATTCATGTTTCCGTGATGAATCAAACAAAATGGTCCGTTTTCTTGAACTTCTTGTTATTGTTTTCGTCAACCATCATATACTCTCTAATACTTGAATGTTGTTAATGTCACAAGGTGGTTCGCCAAGCGATTCTTGCATCCCGATATAGTTGCAGAGTACGAGTATATATTTCTTTGGGACGAAGATCTTGGTGTTGGTCATTTCAATCCTCAACGGTAACACACTAAATATAGAATTTGTGTTCTTTTTTATCTTTTTTCATTTCTCATTCCAATCGTTTTACTTTAGATATCTATCTATTGTCAAAGAAGAGGGGCTTGAGATATCGCAACCTGCTCTTGACACTTCAAAATCAGAAGTGCATCATCCTATAACCGCTCGTCGAAAAAAATCAAAAGTTCATAGAAGAATGTATAAATACAAAGGTAGCGGGCGATGTGATGACCATAGCACCAATCCTCCTTGCATCGGGTAAACGCTTTTCGCATATTCCGTGAAATGTTCTTGAAACTCTCTTTCTACCTCATTCTCCAGTTAACATGTAACTTGGATCTGTAGGTGGGTGGAAATGATGGCACCTGTTTTCTCTAGAGCTGCATGGAGATGTTCTTGGTATATGATTCAGGTAACATTTGTGTAGCATTCGTTTTTTGTTCCCCGAGTCGAGAGGATTGGGTTTAATGCTTTCGTTTGCGTTGCAGAATGATTTGATCCATGCTTGGGGTCTGGATACGCAGCTTGGTTATTGTGCTCAAGTTTGTTTCTTCTTCTAACTTGTTTTGATAAGCCCTTACTTCCTTCATTGTACGGTTTTTACTAACATGTTCTTGGTTGCGGATAGGGTGACCGAAAGAAAAATGTCGGTGTTGTTGATGCGGAGTACATAATTCATTATGGTCTTCCAACGCTCGGTGTGGTTGAAACCGCTTCAAGCGCTTTGCGGAATGAGACAGACTCGAAATCAACGGTATGTGCTACTAGTGTTTTCTATATGTTTCTTGAAGCAGTTATGTGTTATGATTTTGTATGAAATAATTTGGTTGAGATTTCACAGGAATCATTAGAGTCTCGTGAAGTGGATAATAGACCAGAAGTGAGGATGAAATCATTTGTGGAGATGAAGAGATTCAAGGAACGTTGGAAGAAAGCTGTGAGGGATGATACATGTTGGGTTGATCCGTATTGAAATCCGAGCGGTTTAAGTAAACCGAATCAAACCGGATTCTTTTCCTTGTTGAGTGTGCTTTGTGGTCCATTGTATACCATTATTTTGGTACATAGATTTTGTTTTACTTCGAGAAAAATTAGTGTATTTATGTGTTTTATGGACCACAGTGTAGATTTAACATTTTGGAGCATTATACAAAAGTGTTTTTGTGCTAGCAAATATTTGAAGATTATAATAAATACATAAATATACAGAAGTGTTTTTGTACTATCTTTTATTTTAGAAACCAATAAAGTTTGTTATGTGAAAGTTTGAGACTTCTTTGATTCTCCTAATGGGTAAATTTATAAGAATCTATAAGATTTGATCAAACAAATATGAATGGTAAAGAAGTGCAAAAATATAGATGTCGAATAGATAGAGCAATATTTTCATTAAAACTACAAAGTCAGGAATTCAACTAAAGTCTAGAATATAAACTAAATTAATTTTGGAAGTTAACTTAATATATTATGGTTAACAGTACACTAAAATATCACCATAATACTGATCAAAATCTTATTTTATGTATGTTAGTAATTTTCTTATACTTCAAATCAAAACTATTTTAATTATTCTATGTATAGTAGTATTTTGTTTTGACCATAAGTTCCATAACATTTAATAGCTCAGATCTCATGAATTTTGAATTGATCAATCTTGTATATAGTATATATGATGAGATCTCACTGTTTTGTTTAAAATTTGGCGTCTTCATAGTTTGGCTCAACACAATTTAATTCTTTTGGGGGTAAGCTAACAAACTCATAATCACATATGCATGAAAAGGTCATATCTTACTAAGTCATCACAACTCTTGATAAGATTACATTTATTACGAGAAATATCAAAATTAAATTTTACATCATTGGTAAACAAACAGCCAAAAAAGCAATTTAAGAATCCCAAATAGGACCAAAAGCAGGAACACCAGAAGCTTTACAAGCATTAACAACATCACGACTTCCTTCAGGATTGCTTGTAACAATCACGACTTGAGCTCCAAACTTCTTGGAAGCTTCCACACTCATTTTCGACACATTAGGTCGTCCTAGAATCGCAGTATCGTGAACTATGATCCTGTCTTGATGAGGATAATCTTTAATCCTGTTCACAACCTCCGACCCGAAATTATCATCTAATCCTTTAGCCACCCATATCAAATATACCTCAGCCTTACTCGGTTGCATAAGAAACGATAAAAATACGCAAATCCCCGAACCCGTGGCACAAGTAATACCTGTAGTGGAAAAAAAAATAGTTTAGTAATACTCATGATGTCAAAAACGACAAACATCCAACAAACTGCTAAAATCTGTTACTAGTAAAACCCTAAGATTTAGAGAATTTTATTTACCTTGTCATACAAGTTAACGAGATAGGGTAAGCCAGCGAAGTGAACCGTACGGACCCATAAATGCGTTGGAGGTTTTGAGACTAAAGACTTTGTAAAGTCGCCGACAGCACCAGCCAACATCATGTGCGATGTCTTCCCATCGGAGATTATTCCAAAAGCATGCCATTCCGATAACGGCGATGGACTGATCCGACCCAAGATCCCTGATTTCAGGCCTCCTCTGAATTTTATCAACGATGCGTGGCCCGAGAGAGATGAGACGTCAACAGGAACACGTCTCACGGTTAACCAAGGGAGCAAGATAGCGATTGTGATCACCAGCGTAAACCAAAATTCTTGTGTTTTGATCAGTTTCGACCCGAGATCATCTGTGTAAGATCTTGATTTTGGGTCGTAGGAAACCGTTAGAATTACAAACGCCCAAACAAGGCCTAAAGCAGTCCAACCGGCGAATCAATGGACGCGTTCGAAGACATTGTGGTGTAAATGGCGAACAAGAGGGAACGCCGCAGCACAAGTGAGGCAGAGGAGAGAGAGAATCGTGGACGCAACTGCTATGATCGCTGTTGAAGTGTTGTCTCTGTCTTTAAGAGTGAGAACCAATGCGTAGATGAGCCAAGCTACCGAGGAAACACCGCAGCCGCTGTGGATACCACCGAGGCTTTGTAAGAGAGCTGTGACAGCGATTTTTATGCGGAGGGGTACAAAGGAGTGTCCGAGAAGCTTTACTGTTAGGTAGAAAACGAGTCTCAAGAAGGCTTCGCTTCTGCAGAGAATTAGGGCAAGGATATTGGCGATTGAAAATAGAGCTGCTCTGTTTCTAGCGTAAGCGAAATTTCCGGTGGCCGCGAGAACCAGAGCTAGGACGTTTAGAGACAATGAAAGGACAAAGAGATGTTTGTAAACGGTGAACAGTCCTTGATCAAGAAGTATGATTGATAGTCTTGAAGGGCGTTTCTTTGGAATCGGGGGTTGCTGCGGTTTCTCACTGTGTTTGCTTGCGGAAGAAGCAAGCATTGCTTTTTCCTCCGTCTCATTGTGTTCTTCATTTCCTTCCTTGATCCCACCTTCTTCTAAGTAGAAAATATCATCTTTTTCTTCTTCTTCATCGTCATTGTCGGGATCCAAATCGCAGAAATGGCTGCTGGCTCGGCTCATGGAGTGTTCAATCGATGAAGGGACAACTTTTGAGGCATTTCTCATGAAATCCCATGGAAGTCGAAATCTGCTGCTCGTTCCCTCGCGTTCAGCGTTTACGTTGCGGTTCTGATCAGTTGTAACAACTGCGAAAGGGTTAGCATTAGGTTTAATCTCAAACGCAACTCCTCGACAGCTAGAAAATCTCACAGTCGAAGCGTTTTCCATTTTGCTATCTCTTTTGTTGGTTAAGATTAAGGAGGAAACAAATAGAAAAAAAGGATGACTTAAGACACAAGGAAAAAATGAGTTTTTGGAGCTCTGATTGTTTGGTATTAGCCTTAGGGATTGAGCATGCCTTTTTATATCAATTTGGTATCACCATATTCAAATTTTCATCATTGACTCAGAGAAAAAAACCTTCGTTTTCACGTCATTTTTGTTTATTAAGGTAGGACCGTCATCAGAATTCTGTTATGTACGTCTTCGATTGACTCTGACTTAGAACTAGCTCTGAATATGTCAAATATAGAACCCACTGATTAGTGCCTTAAATATGATTAACAGAAACTTGACCATGATATATATTCTACTTATTTGTATTACTGTTGTTGACAGTGTGAGTTCTATATATAATTGTTTTTTACTATTTTTCTTTCATTTTTTCCTTGTCCAAGAGACTTGATATAAATATTGTTTAATGTGATAATGTCATTACTTATCATCCATAGGTAAAATTGCATGATAGATGAAGAATAACAAATGGAAAAGAATTAAGTAACTTGCCTAAATTTATAATTAAGTTTTAAAAAGTGACTAGTTTGTAACTTAACCCAAAAATTAACGATCGTTCTCTAATATCTCTATCGTCATTTAATTCACGACGTGTGAAACAGAAACTACACGTGATATGAAACTACATGTGATATGAAACTACATGTGATGTGCAAGTGGACAAGGATTTTTCAAACTACTTACACAAAAGCGAGTGGCATTGACATTTATTAGCCAAAATATTTGATTATTGATTTAGTCATGGATAGTTTGATTATAAAAGAGGTTTGGTCATAGAGTGACTAAGTCACAGCACCATTGATTTACAAACATATAATCATTAAAGTCTTTTAATCAAACGTAATTGTAGTCTAACTAGTATAGTTGCAGTAGAACAAAACCTTGATTATCTTTTTTTCTTTCTGGTTCATGTTTACGTATAAAAATTATTATTATCTAAAATACAACATAATTGTATAGTTTTTTTTGTTTTTTTTAATCAATTTTTTTTGTCGAGTTGTAAACACAGATGCAACATAATTGTACAACTCACATTATACGAGTTGTTAAACATTGATGCAATTGGGAACTTTTTTTTTGTAACAAAAAGAAGAAACTAACATGAATTTCTTGAAATAAATTAAATGTATCGGATTTTATACATTCAAAATATTCAATAAGTATTACAACGTTATATAGATTTTTTTTTAAATTACAGTTTTTCCAAACATCAACAAAAATTGACAAAAGAAATCAAATCTGCATTCCATATATCTTATGGTCCAATAACTTCTAAGACCCATCGTCTAGTTGGACCGTACTTTTGTTTTTACATGAGGCTCGGAGGTGATATTGGTTATGGTTGGTTCCAATCACATGGTCCATATGATATGGACCTATGAGCTAATGACTACTAATCTCTGTCTAAATTATTTTAAGATAATATGGACGCATATAGAGAAGTTTGCTTCTGCAAAACACACACACAAAATATCAAAGGAAAATACCAATTAACTATCTTCTTAGTCAGGTGGAAAATAATATATATATCAAAAACACGTAAATCGCAATAAAGTTATTTAGTACTTCAAATAAAATTAGGAATAAAACACAATGTGACTTTCAAAATTCAAAAGGATAAACAACAAATGATCAAATTTTGAAGATCGAGATCATTGTGATTAAAATCAAGGTTAGTTACACATGCTTATTACGCATGCGGAACTAACCTTAATTTTAAGAAAAGAAAAACATAAAAATGAATGCTTTGAAGCTAGAAAAAATAAAACAGAACAAAAACATGCAACACAAAACTATGCGCATACATTCATTTAGCCGTATTGAATAAATTATCATAAAATACAACGTTAAATAGATAAAATAGTATGTTTCCAAACATCAACACTTGACAAAGAAAAAATGACCAAGAAATCAGAAATCCAAATCTTCATTATCATCAATCTCATGGTCCACTAACTCCCAAGATCCATCGTCTTGTTGGGCCATACCTTTGTTTTTAAGAACCCTCCATTTCCCTGGGACCATACACTCGTCTTTTAACCCATCCACTGATTTATTGACCAATCCGATGGCTCTTTCCACATCGAGTCTGAATAAGTCAGCTTTGTTCGTTCCTTGAGTCCCGGCAACGCCATGCAAGTAACCCTCTAAGCAGTGAAAGGTTGCGAGGTTTCCAGGAGATTTCATGTATGGTGACTTTCTTGTGTCTATTGGAAACTCATCTCCTACCTCGGAGTAACCTATCGGTGGATAGATCGGAATTACGTCCGGTAGATTCCTTGTCCGTAACACTCGGATATCTTCCAATCTGTTTTTATTTCATTATATGTCATTTTCAATTTGAAATGATCGTATTATATATAGTATTTATTTGGACGTACCCGGAAAAGAGTTTCCTAAAGTCTGAATCCCCAACACGAGGACTAGCAAAGACAAAGGCAGTAACAGGACAAGACTTGTCAGGACGGCTCTTTGGTCGGTTATAACCATTAGCCACAATATCAGTGGCACTAAGCGTCGCGAGTGCAGCTCCAAGACTATGACCACATATAGTTATACTAACTTCTTCGTCCTTATACTTCTCCAACAATCTTCCAACCTCTCGCAATACCTATATTGTTATCTCTCAGATACTTTCGCAAACAATACCAAAATGGCAAAAGTCTTCATTCAAAAAGTCGTATATAAACGAACCTGGTCACGAGCATTGGTCTTAGTAAAAGGTGATCGTTCATCTTGAGACATGTAGATTGAATACCAACCTTGATGAATTTGTACTTGATCGTTTCTTTCACCGAAGATTTTTATGGCGTTGACTAAACCAAACTCGAAGTCTTCGACCCATTCAAGTGGTTGCACTGAGCCTCTCCAAGAAACCACGATATCTCTCCGACCAAGAAGTGCCGTGCCTTGGTCGTCTGTTACCGCCACGTAACCCATCCAATTTGATTCCTTTGACCATCCCTCACGTGAAATTGGGAACAATAAGAATGACTCAGGCACGTGGATATCGGATGTCGCGTATATAAACTTCGTCACTTTGTACTTTGTGTACGGGTGTGCTATCTCTAAACCAACCTGTGTTTTAAGAATTTACAAAAATGCGATTTAGGTTTCTTGCTTTACAAGAAAGTACCTTCTCCCTTTAGTTTTGCTAAGAAATAAATATTTATTTTACTTCGATTGGTGACATTACGGAATACTATAATCTTAAAAGAAAAGTTGACTGAATGAAATATAGTATATGTGCTTAATGAAATCATAAATTATCATTTTTGTGCTCTTTTTAATTAAATTATTTCATTCCATCCTCGATATATATTTTTGTATTTTTTTTTTTTACATTTCAATATTGCATAAATGATTTGATTTTTCTATAAAACATAAATTACTTCAGCAATGACCAGAAAAACGTACAGAATTACAAAATCATTCATGTTGACAAGAAAAAAATCCATGTTTCTCGGTTCTAGAGATTATCAATCAGAACGTTTATAAGTATTTTTTTTTTAATGTTACCTTGGCGAAGAAGTCTTTTCTAGAGTAGATGCTAGCACCGGCGAACTGAGATTCGGTGTTGATATTGAAAGTATCGTAACCAGCCTGAGCCATCTCACCATAATGTATGATATATTCCCGGAGATCTTGATCCAACGGCTGTAACATCCCTTTCCAATGGTTTTGACCGCTCAGATCTCGCCATCTCTTCGCGAATTCTCTAGTCACTATCAACTTCTCCTCCTCCTCCTCTTTCTTCTTCCTCTTCATGATTCTCTTGAAGCTAAAACACTTCATCACTTTCTTGTCTTCTTCCTCCATAATCTTTAAGATACCTGTAATGAATGTTTTGTTTAGGTTAATTAGGATCAGAGAAGCTCCTTGGATCGAAAAATTAAAGATGAATTTTGTTGAAAAATGAAAACAATAGAGTGGTTTGATGATATAAATATTCGTTGGCGTATTGTAGGCGTGTTGCAGAGGAAGTATCGTTCTCGATATGGTATTAAAATATAAAGTATTTTTTATTTGATAAAGTTTCTTAATTGATCCGAAAAGATGTTCTTTTAACGTTTAAGGAAAGCAATAGCTCACCTTTGCATCAACATACACAGTACAAACGATTCCTTTCTCTTCTTGTAATCTTTTTTTCACTTTTTGCCATGCTGCAAATGGTTTAACCAAACCTAAAAGCGGTTCAATGTCAAATTTACTCAAATTTGAAGATATATTTTATAAGGAATCAACAGTGAAACTAATTTTGTACCGAACCTTACCAAACTAGGATTATTTTAAATTTGATTATTCCTATATTTTGTTAAACCGTAAAGTCAAAATTCGAATGAAATTACGAATCGAGCATATGTACTTTAAAAATAGTCCATATAAAAACATTAATGTATATTGCTATGAGATTGAATCATCATGTTACGTGAAAGCATTATAGTGTGGTCATGTCACTAATTGAGTAATTGTCAATTGCTTGTAAACGTGGAGCAAGCTATCTAACGTAATACTATATGTTTGGATAGGTCGATACAGCTTTATCTTCTTTGGAATAATATCATATATTCGTTTTTGTTATAGAAAACCATTAAAAGTGATTTGCAACAAAATTTATACAAATAATTTAACATTATCTCAGATAATATAGTCGATAATGAGCCAGGTATAGCTCCGAAATTGACGGTCATGTCATTTATGTGTTTACCAACTATAAAACCCACATATTGATACATTACATGATTTCATTTTCAGATCACAAATATAGATTATTTTGTTTTTAATTAGTATTTTCTTAGTAGTGGACGCTTCGTAACCAATGGAGGTCTACTAATTACAACCCTGCATTTATTATATCACGTTATGCATATAAAAGCTGTGAAACAAATCTAGATGATTAAATATAGCGGATTAGTGGGTAAAATTAAATAATAAATTGTTCGATACACTAATCTGCAGATTTACATATTTTATTGGGTACTAAATCCTTTATGTTCAAACTAAACCATGAAGATAGGCCTTTTTACAAAATGGGCTTGAAGAGTACATCTTTCGTCCATATAGGCCTAATTTCTCATGTACTTGTTCATACGCCTCTCTTACACAAAGATTAGATGATTCTCAATTTGACCGCCACAATATTCGGTGAAATTTTTGATAATTTGTTGTACATGGTACATATGATTGTACAGCTGCAGAAATCCAAATGTACAACAGTACGTAATAATTGCTAATGTTAAAGTATGAACATTTTAGTGAAAATGGTCCTGAGTCCAATGCATGGTGGCTACACGAGGCTCCATTTCACTACTGTCTCCACAAAAACGAACGGTCACATACAGAGACGTGTAACTGTAGATGCACACAGAGATTGTGTAATACCTTCACCGATAGGGTTTGTCGAAATGACTAATATATAAAATATTTAAAAGCTAAACGTTTATCTATAGCAAACAACAACAAAAATAGAGTTAAAAAGTATAGTCCAAAACTTGAAATGAAGATTTGGCTATTAGATTAATAGGGTTGGTACATTAATGACTGATGGCTTATAGATAGATATGGATACCATTTCATTTTATCGTTCTGCTTAGAACTTAGAAGAATAAACAAAACAAAAGCATGTGGGAAGAGAAAGCTCCCTTTAACACCTCAAATATGGCTAAGAGTCCCCAACACAAATCCTATTAATAAATTCACACATACAACAAGTGTTCATGACCTAACCAACAAATTCAATAGAGCCCACTTTTTTGAGAGACAAAGATGCAATACTCAAAATAGGAACAATTCTCTTAATATGTCTAATTACATTTTTGTTACTAGACAAGTCAGCATCACCAACTTCAAAACTAATGAACCTTATTTAATGTACCGACCAAAAGTTTAACAAAATAAATAGTAAATTTGCTAGATTTTTATCTTCTGATCCAATCTAATCCCTATTACGATGGAATCAAGTTCAAAACAAAAACATGTCACAAGGGATCATAATCGGAAAAGCAATCTTTATGTATAAGATATAGTTAGGTATGTGTACACATGTGTTAATGTGTATAAATTTGTGTATATTTTGTATGTTACAGCAAACTATAGAAGAGACAAGATGTTGATTTTTTGTAAAAGGACCACCTTCAAAATATTATTATTAAGGGTTTTATTAATTGAAACATATACATATATACACACATATGAATAGATATATTCACCCCCACAAGGTTATGTGACATTCTTTTCAATTCTCTGTTCTTTCCCCTTCTTCGACGCTGCTCAACATTAATTTCTCCTTTCACTTTCATAGTAATTAGCTAAGTTTTTTTCCTCAATAAATCAATCTAAGAAACCTCTAAATGACTAAACCACGTATACGTTTATACCTTCTATTTTTTTTTTTGTCTAATACAAATTTAACAATAAAACATTTTATGTTGACAAAAAAAAATACAATCAAAATTTTAATAAAGTGACCCATATTCGAGTTTCAATGATGACTGCAATCAATAAGTTGCATTGTAATTAAGGTTCATTAGATTATCAATATCTCACGTCATTCTACTTCATCATCGATTTGTTTTATAGTTTAATTACAATTACTAAATGAGAGTTGTAGTGTCATTTGTCAAACTTTTTTATTTTTATTATATAAATAGATGTGTTAATTAATTTGTGTTTGATCAAAACACAAATAGAAGTTTAACACACCTTTTTTTCGTCAAGAAGTTTAACACACATGAACACGCAAAAGAAGGGGGAAAGCAATATGCATGATGAGATGTGCTGAGAAAGCAATGCGGGAAAAAGTCAGCATCAAAACAGCTCTTTCTCTTTCCAATTGTTCTATGAGTTTAAATACTGATGGTAAAACAACATATACAATTACAAACTGTTAGGCTACATATCTTAGTCCATATGTATATCACTTGATTAATTAACATTTTATGTACGTATCTAACAAACTTTAATTTTAGATGTGCGAGTTTTATTACATTATTGGCTTAAGTCTTATAACGGGATTAACATCTTTAAAAGATTGCCATTTTTGAACTAATTTCGAAGTAATTTCGGTGACACTAAAAATATCATAATTTTCACACGCACAAACAAAAATTCATGATCTTCAAATCATCGAATGATCATCTTATTAGTTACTTATATTCACAATTTAAAATGCACCTCATACCGTTACTACTTTTTATAATGCAGTGGCTTCGAGTACTACATCTATGATATTACCTATTAGATTGTTCAAATTGTAGTTGATGATGATACGTATATAGAATGATGGAGAACATATTATTAGGTTTACGAATAGTGTCATTTTGACATATGTTACATATTACATATATACACCCTAATTAATAAAAATAATAATTCAACATACAAATAAACCCCTATCTAACACTATGATTAATGAAATGATAATGACTTATATTCAAAGTTTATTAAATTTGAATAAAGGGAAAATTATAATTTTTGTTTGAAAAATAACATTAAAATAGAAAACGTCATTTATTTTGTGAAACAGAAAGAGTACTAATTAAAAGTTACAAATTTAATGTGGGATTTAAATCAGCTTAACTAGCATTGAAACAATTTTAATGTCACTAATGCTGTTATTTACCATTCTTAAACCTTATCGTCAATAACTCTATCACCCAGCTATCATAACAGTTTATTACCATACATTTTTTTTGGAAACGAGTTATTACAAATTTCTTCGAATCGAGTTATTGCCATTTTTACGAAAAATAAAACAAAAATTATAATTGCTCATGATTTCATATTTTTCTATATATGATTCTATGGTCTAACCATTGTCAGCATTTCCGAACACAACTGAAATTGTCAAAGACAAAGGTAATCTAAAGAAAAGAACCAAAGCACTCCAAAGCCTTAAAGTGTTCTTTACTTTGGTTTTAAAATTTGAATCTAAAATGAACAGAAGAACGTTCCTCGTTATATGTGTACACTCTCTCAACACTGTACTTAAAAATAAAATAAAGCACAGTGTAGTTTCAATTTCATATGCTAAATGTAGGATTATTTTTCCAACGGTCGAAAAAAGCTTAAAGCATTTTTAACCAATTCTTTATTTATTTTTTAAAACATTACAAACTTTTCATATTTTTATTACTCTCTCAAGTAGTCTCATCTTCTTCTTAATCCAAAGGCCCAAACTTTGAATCATCACTATCACTCTCTCTCTCTCTCTCTATCTCTCAAGAACTGCACGGACAACGACATGCTTTTAATTTCCATGCAAATCTCTCCTTTCTTCTCAAGTCATTTTTGAAAATCAATCAAAAAACTGAAACTTGGTGGAGCTTTTATCATTCACTCATCAATGGTGGCTGGTAAGGTTCGTGTAACAATGGGTTTTCACAAATCACCTTCTACTAAAAAAACCAAAGACATGCCTTCTCCTTTACCTCTTCCTCCTCCTCCTCCTCCTCCACTTAAACCACCTTCTTCCGGTTCCGCTACTACTAAACCACCGATTAATCCTAGTAAACCGGGTTTCACTCGCTCTTTCGGTGTTTATTTCCCACGCGCTTCCGCTCAAGTTCACGCCACTGCTGCTGCTGCTTCTCATAACGGCGTCGTTTCTGAGCTTCGTCGTCAAGTCGAGGAGCTTCGTGAGAGAGAAGCTCTGTTGAAAACAGAGAATCTCGAGGTCAAGCTTCTTAGAGAATCTGTTTCTGTTATTCCGTTGCTTGAATCGCAGATCGCTGATAAGAACGGCGAAATCGATGAGCTTAGGAAAGAGACGGCGAGATTAGCGGAGGACAACGAGAGATTACGGCGAGAATTTGACCGGAGCGAGGAAATGAGGAGAGAGTGTGAGACGAGGGAGAAGGAAATGGAGGCGGAGATTGTTGAGCTTCGGAAACTTGTTTCGTCGGAGAGTGACGACCACGCGCTCTCTGTTTCTCAGAGGTTTCAGGGTTTAATGGATGTGTCGGCGAAATCTAACCTAATCAGAAGTTTAAAACGGGTCGGGTCGTTGAGGAATTTACCCGAACCGATTACGAATCAAGAGAATACCAACAAGAGCATTTCATCATCCGGAGACGCCGACGGCGACATTTATCGGAAAGACGAGATCGAGAGTTATTCACGGAGTAGTAACTCGGAGGAACTCACTGAGTCATCGTCTCTCTCAACCGTCAGATCTAGAGTTCCGAGAGTCCCTAAACCACCGCCGAAACGGTCTATTTCGTTAGGTGATTCCACGGAGAACAGAGCAGACCCGCCACCGCAGAAATCGATTCCGCCTCCTCCTCCTCCACCTCCGCCACCGCTTCTTCAACAACCACCACCACCTCCGTCTGTTTCCAAAGCTCCTCCTCCGCCTCCTCCACCACCGCCGCCGAAGAGTTTAAGCATTGCGTCGGCGAAAGTGAGAAGAGTACCGGAAGTGGTTGAGTTTTATCACTCGTTGATGCGAAGAGACTCCACAAACTCGAGAAGAGATTCCACCGGCGGTGGAAACGCCGCCGCGGAAGCAATACTTGCTAACTCCAACGCCAGAGACATGATCGGAGAAATCGAAAACCGATCGGTTTATCTCCTCGCGGTAAAAGTTTCTCTTTAACCGGCTCAGTAAATTTCGGTTTAGTTTCTCTGACTTTCTTGCGTCAGTGAGAATTGACTGATCATTCCACTTTTTCCTCGTCCTTTTCCAAGTAACTTTCAAAATTTAAAATCATAAACCGGTTTGATTTAACTTTAAACCGAACATTGCAGATAAAAACCGACGTAGAAACGCAAGGAGATTTCATAAGGTTCTTGATCAAAGAAGTCGGAAACGCTGCGTTTTCAGACATTGAAGACGTTGTTCCTTTCGTCAAATGGCTCGACGACGAACTCTCTTACCTGGTATGAATCAAACTTTCAAATTTTCCCAAAGTTTCTGGAATTATTTAGTTCAAAGTTTGTAAATTTGTTGTTGTATCTTTGAAGGTTGATGAGAGAGCAGTGTTGAAACATTTCGAGTGGCCGGAGCAAAAAGCTGATGCTTTACGTGAAGCAGCGTTTTGTTATTTCGATCTAAAGAAACTCATATCAGAAGCTTCTCGTTTCCGGGAAGATCCTCGTCAATCTTCTAGCTCTGCTCTTAAGAAAATGCAAGCTTTGTTTGAAAAGTAAATAAAAAAAAATCCATTCTTTGATTCATTTCAAATTCAGATTCTTTAGATAACTAATGAAGATCTTTTGTTGATTCCAAAGGTTAGAGCATGGTGTTTATAGTCTTTCGAGGATGAGAGAATCGGCGGCAACAAAATTCAAGAGTTTCCAGATTCCGGTTGATTGGATGCTCGAAACCGGTATTACTAGCCAGGTCAGCAAACTAATGATTCTCGAGATTTACAATTTTACAATCATAATTTATCTCGAGATTTACATTATTGATCCTTCTTCTGTGTTTCTTGCAAGATTTAAATATTGGTTTTGCTTAATGTTTTTATGATGAATACTTAGTTCCCACTTTTTGGTGCAATTATTGCATATTGATTGGATGAAAAAAATACATTTTGGAATATAGAAAACATAGAGGGATAGACAAGAACAACAATTCTGATGGTCCCCAATTTTATGATAAAAGTCAATTGTTGATGGCAGGACATTTGTAAAATTGTTTTTTGATACTGTTCTTCACTCTATTATTGTTTTTTTGCTTGTTTACATGGTAAAACTATTATGTACTACATGACAAATTCAGATATATACAAATATTTAGCAAAAGTAAACTTGAATACATTGTTTACTTTAATGTTTTGTGGGGTTTTCCTATGTGCACGCCTGTGAATTTTCGAGATTTTCTCTATTGTATCTTCTTGTCTGTTTCTTTTGTTGTTGCTTTGGGATTATAATAGACAAATCAATAGGGAATGGAATCAGATTCTCTGAAGACTTTTTATGCCTTCATTGTCACTCTTTGAGTCTTAATGTTTAGTGTAGTGTGCTCAAATTGGGGTCTGTGCAACTTATAAGTCATGCAAATCTCATATTTTTTGAGGAACTTGGAATTTGGTAAAGTATGAATGTTTTGAATTGTTGTGGAATGTGATTTCAGATTAAACTGGCATCCGTGAAACTAGCGATGAAGTATATGAAGAGAGTATCCGCAGAGCTAGAGGCTATTGAAGGTGGTGGCCCTGAAGAGGAAGAGCTAATTGTCCAAGGTGTTCGATTCGCATTCCGTGTTCATCAGGTAAAGTTAAAAGACCTTGATCATCTTCTCTTTCGATTTGGTTCTGTTCTGTTACAATATTAAACTCTTAAAATCTGTTTTGTTTTTGTTCAGTTTGCCGGAGGATTTGATGCAGAAACAATGAAGGCATTTGAAGAGCTAAGAGATAAAGCAAGATCATGTCATGTTCAGTGTCAAAGCCAAACACATCAACATAAACTTTGTTTTCGATCTACCCCTTGTTAAAGAAGCAATCTTAGCTTCATATATAATCCACCTCTTGTTGTCATTTTCTCGATTTAATTTGTTTTTTTGTTCTTTCGTCTTAAAAGACCTATAACTCTTGTGAATATACGTTCTCGATCGTCTTGCTGAAAAAGGATTAAAACAGTTGATATTCAAAGGAAACCCATCTTATCATATGTACTGATAAAAGCTTCACAATAATGTCGCGGCTAAGAATGAAATATTCAAATATTTCAAAGAGACAGCAGAAATAAAACTAAATCCATTGCCCTAAAACCCCAAACTTCAAACCCTGCAAATTTTGATTGCACCTCCTAGTTACACAACAAACCACTCATCACTGCTGTATCCAGCATCTTTGGCTTTAGACTCATCATCACCGACTGCATCTTTTGAGAGTTCCATCTGAAAACCAAAGAGACGTATTTGTTAGGAAAATCAAAACAGAAGAAAGGATATAGTTTCAAGACATGCTAAAAGTTATGCGAAACTAGAATACACACCATTTGAATAGCTCCTGGTTTCTCTGTTTTAACATTGGGCATAATAGCTTCAGCTTTGTCTACGACTACATATTCGTCATCTGAATGACCTGATGATGCATACGTCAGAAGTTAACAAAGACATTACAGATCGATTAAAAAACGAATGGACAAAGAACGGATTTAGTTACTTGCACTAGTCTCATTCACAAAGCAAAAACAATTACCTTTATCACCTTCACCACTCTCATCATCAGAATCGTTGTAGAAATCAAACGTATCAACAGGGGGAATTTTCCTACGAGGTCGGATCAGATATGGTAAAGGAACTCCTGAAAACGACACAAAATTTCCTGATTAAAAACTCAAAACTCGAAACAGAAGGAACCTAAAGGATAATATCAAATGGTAAAAAACAAAAAAGGTGAAAAGTGAGCTCACCGTTGCAGCCTCCCCTCTTCCGAGAATGCAGAACAGAAACAGCATGAACTGGTGCCAATGTTGCCATGTCCTGATTCAAAAATGGTACCTGTTAGCAATTGCAACAACTTTTATGAGAAACAGAGAGATCAGCACAAATCTAAGAAAACCCTAAAAACGATATAAGCTAACCAGACAAAGAAGAGATAACGAAGAAGAAACCTAAAGAGATTAAGAAATTTCCACACAATAAGTTAACATCTTTGTATACCAAATCGGCGAAAACCATCTTAAAACAAGAAATTCAGATCGTTCGAAACAGAAATTTACTCCGCAAGAAATATAACGCAAACCCTAATTTTCCGTGTGATCATATAAACAGAATCAAAACCAAAAGTTCCATAGAAAAATAGCAGAAAAGGAGAATTATTTCAAAGAAGAGATGAATTCTCAAATAAACATAGGATTACCTTATCGAAGATTCAGAGAAAATCGTTTATCAGATCTTGAGAAATTTGATCGTCGACGAATTATCAAAACTCAGTAAGAGAAGAACAAGACATCAGCGGTGGCGAAAACTAGAGATTAGCGATGAACAGTAATCTTATTAGCGATATAAATAGGGATTATTTACTTTTTATTTTGTTTCCCTTTTCTAAACCTTTTCCAATTAATTTATGTTGGCTGACGTGTCTCTGATTAAACCAATCTCGAGCGGTTCAGCTTCCAACAAACCGGTTCGGTTTAACACTATTAATTTCTCGACCTCGCTCCTATCTTCTCCTCTCATTCGTCAATCCAGAGACTAGGGTTTTCTTCCCGCCGAAACCTCACCGGAAATTCTCTCCGGCATCTCCTAATTCGTCAATCGGGTACTGTTAAATCACAAGGCTTTAGTAATTTCTTCTTATACATAGGTCTAAATCTATCTGCTTGATTTGAAATTTGGATTTTGGTCTAATTAGGGACTGACACTACCAATTTACTTAATGATTTGAGGATAATTACTTCGATTTTGACTTAGATGATATGAATTTGATTTAGTTTCAGTGAGAAAGACGAATGAATGTTTTGATTTTTATAGAGAATGGATACATCAAGTCCTGCTGCTTTTGTGAATGGAGCTTTGTTGAGAAGGTACATTGGTCAGAAAGTGAGAGCAGTGATTCAAGTTATCAGATCAGATGTTGGATCAGTGATTGGTAAATCGACTGATGATCAACAGATTGTTGTTAAAGGTTCTCCTCAACCGCCTTTAACTACTTACCTTGAGGTAATTGGAATTGCTGAGACTGACAACACTATTCGTGCTGAAGTTTGGACCAACTTTGGTGATAGTTTCGGTATGAATTTAAGCAAAAATCATTCCTTTAATAAGCTATGTCCTTTATGATTTGCAAATTCTTGTGTCTTGATTTGGGGTCTTGGCTTGTTTGCAGATGTGCAAAACTACAATGAGCTATGTAAGCTTGCAAATGGTGAGTTTAGACACTTGTTCATCTAAATCACAGGGTATTGGTGATGAATGTGGAAAGCTTTTTTCTTGGAGATTCTTTGGGTTGGAGCTATTGATATGCCTGGTTGATCTTTAGTATTGAAATTCTTCTGTTTCATGTTAGTTTCACGGTTTCTAGTATTTATCTTATGGTCTTTGAAATCTGTATGAAAACTCTTCTGTGTCATATTAGAATTAAGGTAAACTGTGTTAGTCGATCTTACTATGAATCTTATGTTTCTTGTTTTGTGTTTTGGTTCTCTTTGCTTTTCTTTTGATTCCATCACATTGGATCCTAGCTTGTAAATGGTATAAAACTATATAAAATCCCTAAAAACTATATCTACATTAAAACTTACAATTAGGAAAGAAAAAAAAATCTAAACTAAAGCATAAACAACACACAAAATTGTTGGTCAAAAAATTATACACACAACTTTGACGAAAATGTTCAAGGAATTTTGCAGATTAGTAATGTTTTCTAGAATTTTAGATTGTTTTTGGTTCACACAATGACACAGTTTTGAAGAAAAGACCTTAGCCCACGGCCCAGTCCAAAATTTTTAAACGACAGCGTTAAGAACTGGTCCGGTTAAACCGGGATTTAGCCATTATGGAAGAATCATAAGACAAAACCTAAACTTAAACCGAACAGATTTGTCACGAAGAAGAAATCAGTGTAGCAGACACCATCCATCCCTGAGCAAAGGTGATTCCTTTTTTCCCTTGTTTTCTGATATCTTAAAGAATTATTCTGAGGTTTTTGATTACTTGAAATATTGTGTGTGTTTCGTGGAGGTTTATAGATTTCTCGTTTAGGGTTTTTGTGGTTTAATCTGCTTCTTCGCCACTGATTCTGATACATTTTTTCACTTTTTGGGTAAATCTTGCAATTGAAATTCATGTGGGCTATCTTTTGGTTGTTCGTGTGATTACTCAGTGTAGGTTTAGTGACTCATGTAGTGGACTAAACCAATTGTTGTTGGAAAGCTGTTAACTTTTTTTTTATTAGGGATTTGAGGATCATTCTGAAATGAAGAATTTTTCGTTTGTTCATTATTGCTCTGTTATTATGCAATTTTAAACTTGTGGCTGGCTTCAAAATCAAATTTTTTACTCTTATTTAACAATAAGATTTATGTTGATCCTGAACTATGTTTATACACTCGGGTTGAATTTAGTTTGAGAGTTATTTTTCTTTGATTTAGATAGAAGAAAAGCTATGACTGATTTGCAAATGGAGGTAGAGGTAGATACCAATTCTTCTTTGCAGGAGTCTCTCCCGAAGCCGCAAGTCATGTACAGATGTAAGAAATGTAGAAGGATAGTTGCTATTGAGGAAAACATAGTCCCGCATGAACCAGGAAAGGGTGAAGAATGCTTTGCTTGGAAAAAGAGAAGTGGAAACTCTGAACAAGTGCAATGCTCTTCCATCTTTGTCGAGCCTATGAAATGGATGCAGACAAGTGAGAAGCTTTGACAAAAGCACTTTACTCTATATAGAAATTTTCTTTATGTATCTCACAACAAGAATCTCTGCAGTTTCTTTTTTATGATCTTTTACATTATTTGACTTTTGCAGTACATGATGGAATGGTGGAAGAGAAGCTTCTATGTTTTGGATGTAACGGGAGATTAGGTTATTTCAACTGGGCTGGGATGCAATGTAGCTGTGGTGCATGGGTTAATCCGGCTTTTCAGCTTAATAAAAGCCGAATAGACGAGTGTAAATCCGAGCCAAACCCGAACCTGAATATGGAAACTTGATGAAAAAGGAGAAGATGTAAACTCTTGGATAACTAAAGATTGATAAAAAGATCAAATTAAAGCCTTATTGTATTGACTATCCCTAATGGGGTTTTTAGTTTCATTGTTTAAATTCAAACATAGAATTAGTTATGTGTATTTCTTTGTTCTTTCTAAATTCTAATATTAGGGACACAAAAGAATTAGAGGCTATAATTAAAAGAATTAACAAACTCACTAATTTACTAATGAACGATTGTTCTCTATTTAGCTAAAAATAACAGATGGTTTTAACTTTATGATTTTGTATAAAACCGAACTTTGTGGCTCTTGTGAATTAGTTGTCCTCTTCTCTAACATCTCAAACAAAGAAAACGATTACAAAAGAGAAGAGGTATCAAAAAGAAGACCAGAATCTTTTAACATTTTGAAACAAATGGCGTCCAAAGCCATCTTCTTCTTCTTTGTCTCTGCCGTGTGCCTGTCCTCTCTCGCCGGTGTGGCCATCGCTGATGCCGATGACTTTGACCGTTTCCAAATTCAGGGATCGGTTTATTGTGACACATGCCGTGTCCAATTCGTTACCCGTCTCAGCAAGTTCCTTGAAGGTAAACATTTTCATACATCTATATACTACATATTACACATTGTTTATGTTATTAGTATTTCTGCTTATTCAAATTTGTCTACATTGTTTTCTATAGGCGCGAAAGTGAAGCTAGAATGCAGGAGCAGAACAAACGGAACCGTAACATTGACAAAAGAAGCCGTAACGGACAAAACAGGGAGCTACAGAATGGAAGTGACCGGTGACCATGAGGAGGAAGTTTGCGAGCTTGTGCTCGTCGAATCACCAGACAGTGGTTGCAGTGACGTTAGCAAAGAGGCTTACCTACGTAACGCCGCTAAGATCAGCCTGACCGCGAATGACGGAATCGTCTCTCACGAGACACGTATCGTTAACCCTCTCGGTTTCATGGTTCAAACTCCGTCAGCTGAATGTCCCGCTGCTTTCAAGGAGCTCGGGATCGTTCCTGATGTCACCTTCTAAATTTAATGATTTCAAGATCGTCATTTAAGTGTAATCTATTGTTTGTTTCTATATAACAAAACAAAAATGTAATTTGATAAAACACAAAAAAAATGCAGTAAATAAAATAAATTATTTTCTTTTTTTCATGCATCACATTTGAATTTCTGATTTATAAATAGTGCTTGTGTTAACATGAAAACTGAAATGACAGAGAGGAATGTACAACAAAGAATCAATTAGATCCCTTTGGTTTTATGTTCATCAAGACAAACACTATCACCACCCTCGTCATCTGTAGCTACAAGCCTAATTAACAGCGAAGAATTTGTTTGTTAGTCTCATGAGGCTAATGATCTACGACTAATGCAAATGAAAGGAGAGTGAGTTTTACTATAAGTACCCAAGAGATTGATCTTGCGTTTTCTTCGACACCGTGTTTGCGTCTACGTTTGCTTCATTACAGGGACTGCTTTTTGGTTGGTTTGGTGGCCAAGCACGGATGATCTCTGAGACAGATGGTTTGTATTCCGGAACTTGTTCTTGCTCTAGTCTTGAAAATGTGGATTGATGATCTACGGCGTCGTAACATGGGAGATCAAGAAACGAACCAGAAAAAGAACCCATATCACCATGTCTACTTCTCTCTTCAACTTGCTTCAAGCTTGATACAGATATTCTAGGGCTTTCATCAGATTCCCACAGCTCAGAATCTGACAAACAATAGTCGGAAACACAAGGAGATGACTGACAAAAGGTGTCACTGTTGTCATCGCCGTCATCAGAGTTGCTAGCCTCTGGAACCAACTGAAACGAAGGGAACATATCCGCATTTTCACCATTGTACCGAGGTTGGCATGGGATTCTCAGTTTCAATTTAGGAACTGGAGAGGCTTCTATTGGGTTGAATGATATTTTCATATGTTCAACCGGTGGGGATGAAGTAGGTGAGCCAAAGAGAGATGATTCATAATCCAATTGCTCCTCAAAGCTTGAACCACCAGGACTTTGCTGAGTCCTGTCTTCGATAGCAGCTACTCTGGTATCATAGCTACTACTAGGTACAGATTCAAATTTGCAAGTTGAAGAAGAGTTTCCCCGAAACCCAGCCATGAGTAATCTATGACTTAAGCCAAAAACTCTGAACGATGTTCCAGTGCTCTGCATGGGAGAGAGACTCGACATGTTGCTTTGTTGTTGAGACGTGGGATCTGAAACAATTAATGGAAGTGAGCTCTTCTCAGCATTTTCAACTGATCGGCTCGATGATTCCTGCTTCCTTGTCGAAAGAACACTAGCTTCGTTGATCTCGTGCTTTATATGTTGGCTTCCAGAATTAGGCTCAGCAAATACTGGAGGTTTCAATGGCGCGAGTCCAAGGAGTCCTCCATTGCTCCATATACTTATTGATTCAACACTTGTACCATTTGGAAGAGAATTCTGAGTATCTGGAGAAATCGTAACAGTACCACCGCTCGAGGGAAATGTTCTTTCAGTAGATTCTGGTTCCAATAAACCACTCTTCTGATTCATAGAAACATCAGATGCTGTGTAGGGCTCATTATGTACTTCACCTTCTTTTACCTTGATGTTTTTAGCAGGAAGATCTGTTACTACACATGGTGCGGCAACATGCATTTCTGGTTCTTTCAAAGAAGGATACGTGGAATCCGGAACTTCTGGTGAAAACTTTTGATCGAAAATAGCTTCTGCAAATAACAAAAGTGCGGCATCATCCAAGAATACTTTTTGGTCAGGAATACCTTCAGCCAAAGCCAGATATGCAGCAGCAGGTTCTTTTGGCAGAATATTTTCCTTGGGAACAGGTTCTTCAGGGAAGCATTTGTTGTGTGAACCAGTTTCTGTTGTGAAACTAGGAACTCCTGAGCCTGTGATCTTTTCATCAAAAACAGCTTCGGTCGAGGACAGATCTGTGGTAATAGTTTCTCTAGGGAAGGTTTTGTTGTGTGGACTAGTTTCTGTTGTGGAACTAGAAGCTTCTGAGCCTGGGATCTTTTCATCAAAAACTGCTTCTTTTAAAGAAAGATCCGTGGCAAAAGGTTTTTCAGGGAAGGTTTTGTTGTGTAGACCAGTTTCTGTTGCGGAACCAGGAGCTTCTGAGCCTGGGATAATTTCACCAAAAACTGCTTCGTTCAAGGAAATATCTGTGGCAACAGGTTCTTCAGTGAAGGTTTCATTGTGTAGACCAGTTTCTGTTGTGGAAACAGGAGCTTCTGAGCCTGGGATCTTTTCATCAAAAACTGCTTCGTTCAAGAAATTTTCCATGGCAAAAGGTTCTTCAGGGAAGGTTTTGTTGTGTGGACCAGTTTCTGTTGTGGAAGTAGAAGCTTCTGAGCCTGGGATCTTTTCATCAAAAACTGCTTCGTTCAAGGAATTTTCCGTGGCAAAAGTTTTTTCAGGGAAGGTTTTGTTTTGTCGACCAGTTTCTGTTGTGGAACCAGGAGCTTCTGAGCCTGAGATATTTTCATCAAAAACAGCTTCTGCAGAAGATGGATATGTGGAATCAAGTTCTTCTCGAGAGATCTTTTCATCAGGTACAACTTCTGCCCAAGACGGATATGTAGGTAAGGATTCTTCTGGCAAGTTCTTTTCCTTAGAAACAGCTTCTGCCGAAGACCGATATGTGACGCCAGGTTCGTCTGGAAAACCGATTTCGTTGGGAAAAGCTGATTCCAAAAATGGATTTGTGCCAACAAGTTCTTCATGCGAGGCTTCCTCATACGGAACGGATTCTTCCAAAGATGGATGTGTGGAACCAGGATCTTCCAGTGGCGGGATCTTCTCATCACAAACAGCTTCAGAAAAATATGGATGAGTAGCATCATCAACTTCTTCTTCTTGTGCGATCTTTTCTTCTGGCAATTCTTCCAAAGAAGGATACACTTCCGGAGGTTCTTCTGGAAAGATTGTCATGATGGGCGCAGCTTTCGTCAAAGACCGACATGTGGTGTCAAGTTGTTCTGGCAAAACCTCTTCATCAAGAACAACTTCTCCCAAACACGGATCTATGCCAACAAATTCGTCAAGTGTGACTTGCTCATTTGGAATAGCTTCTGCCGCAGACAAATTTGTGGAATTAAGAACTTCCAGTGAGACATGTTCATCACTTTCAGCTTTGGCACAAGACAACGTATGTGTAGCCTCATCAGATTCTTCTTGTGAGATCTTATCTTTAGGCAATTTTCCCAAAGATGCACACGCTTCAAAAGGTTCTTCTGGCAAGACTTCTTCGATAGGCACCACATTTGTTAAATAGATACATGAGGTGATATGTTCTTCTGGCAAATCCCTCATATCAGGAACAGCTTCTACCAAACATGGATCTATGCCAACAAATTCTTCAACTGAGATTTGCGCTTGTGGAACAGCTTCTGCCACAGGCGAATTTGTGGAACCAAGAACGTTAGGTGAGCTTTGTTCATCACTAACAGCTTCAGAAAGACATGGGTGCATGGCATCATCAGCTTCTTCATCCAAAATCTTTTCTTCAGGCAATTCTGACAAAGAAGGATACGTTTCGGGAGACTTTTCTGACAAGACTCCTTCCATTGTCAAAGAGAGACATGTGATGACAGGTTCTTCTGGCAAGAACCTTTCCTCAGGAGCCACTTCTACCAAACACTGATCTATGCCAACAAATTCTTCATGTGAGATGTGCTCTAGTGGAAGAGCTTCTTCAAGAGACAAATTTGTGGAATCAGAAACTTCTTGGGAGATTTCTTCATCACTAACAGCTTCAGATGTATGTGTGGCATCATCAGTTTCTTCCTGCAAAAACTCTTCTTCAGGCAATTCTGCCAAAGAAGGATATGTTTCCAAAAGCTCTTCTGACAAGACCTTTTCAATAGCCACGGCTTTTGTCAAAGACAGATATGTGGTGTCAGGTTCTTCTGGCAAGAGCCTTTCATCAGGAACCGCTTCTACCAAACACGGATTGATGCCAACAAATTCTTCAAGTGAGACTTGTTCTTGCGGAACAGCTTCTGCCACAGACAATTTTGTGGAATCAAGAACTTCTGGTGATAGATTTGTTTCTGCAGCAGCTTTGGCACAAGATGGATGTGTAGAATCAACAGATTTTTCTTGCAAGATATCTTCTTCAGGCAATTCTTCCAAATAATGAGACGATTCCAAAGTTTTTTCTGGCAATAATATTTCAGTAGGCATGGCTTTTGTCAAAGACAAACATGTGCTGGGAGGTTCTTCTATCAAGAACCTTTCATCAGGAACAGCTTCAGCCAAACATGGATGTATCCTAACAAATTCTTCAAGGGAGATTGGCTCTTGTGAAACAGCTTTTGGCACAGAAAATATTTTCGAATCAAGAACTTCTGGTGAGATTTTCTTGTCTTGAACAGCTTTGGGAAATGATGGATGAGCAGCATCAGGTTCTCCTGCTGGGGTCATATTGTCAAGCACAGCTTCTTCCAAAGACTTTTCAGACAAGATCTTTTCTTGCGGTATGATTTCTGCAAAAGAAGGATATTTGGCAATAGACTCTCCTGGCAAGATCTTTTCATGGGGAATAGCTTCAAGAGATGGATAGTTGACCAAATGTTCTTCTGGCAAGATCTTTTCAGCAGGAATAGCATCTTTCAGAGACGGGCATGAGATAATACGTTCTTCAGATGATATCTTTTCATTAGCAGAGTCTCCTGCAAACAAGGGATGTGCCATGACAGGTTCTTCTCGCAAAATTGTTACATCCGGAACGGCTTTTTCAGCCAATAACGAAGGGCACATGGTAAAAAATTCCCATGGCTTTTGAGAATTCTCATCATGAAACAGAGTTTCCTCACACACTGGATCTGATAGGCAACTGGAAACATTTGAGTCTTCAGGAAGGTAAGAACCTGAACAAGATTCATCTTCAGAATTTTCATGGCGTGGATCATGTGCCATTTCTTCATATGTTATATCTTCTGATCCATCATTGTTGTCACTGTTAGCATCTTCCGAACAATAAGTACTAATATCCCCAAAGTAATGCTCCAATTTCGGTTTTGGTACTCCATCAATATCACTCTCCGATTCTGATTCAATTGTATTACGAGCATCAACAAACTCATCTGCTTCACTCTCTTGTTCACTCTTATCTTCTCCTTCGTTCTCAATTCCTAGTGTTCCATCAATATTGTTGGCCTGGCTCTTACTTTGTTTTTCTCCCACAATATCTACCTCATCAAACAAAATATATGTCCTATCAAAGTCCCTTTGATTTTGCCTTACCCTGTCTGGTGTTACTGGGCCAAATTTTGACTCATGTAGCTCTGATGGTTCATCATCTTTGCGGCTTTTCTCCACCATCGATTCAAGTGTTTCTTTCTTCTCATCACAAACATTAGAAGCAGAAGGCACAAGTAGGTCTTCTGAGGGGCTATATAGGATATTATCATCTACCACTTCAATGCAGCCTTCGGGAACAGTTGAACCTATTCTATCAGCAGGACATAAGGACCCAGACAGGAATCCCTCTACTAGCTTCACTTCAGGCTTATCAACAGGACTTTGATTAATGACATACTCTATATAACCTGAACCAGTTATAGAATCACGAGCTTTTGATGACTCTTGGAAATCTGATTGTACTTGTGCTTCACTTTGTTCTTGCGCACCTGACTGCCCTTGCAGATAAGATTGGTCTACAATATCCGATAAATCTTGCATATTAGAGCTACGTGGCATGTCAACTGTGGACGTACTCCGAGAAGTTGTTGGTCTGTCATCAGTAAAAGAACTGAGATGAGCGCTGCACAGAAATTCAGGTTAACAAAAGAAATTGTCAGGATCGACTACACTTCAATGGACGAGAACTACTACATCTATATTTTAAAATAACCCACCCATTAGTTTCATCAGATGTAGACACTGCATTTGATCTGCAAATGTTTCTTTGTGGTAACCTCTTTTTCTGTCATTTCAGCAAAAGCACAAATCAGGTAAGTCAGCAGACGATAGCCAAAAAAGCACAAGAATAAAAAACCATAGCCGTTGAGATGTCTAACGAAATATATTTTATCAGGTCACACGATTCTTTACTAGTCCATTCTGGTACGAGGTACAGTTGTAAGAAGACGAAAAGAGCTCATAACCAGAAAAGAAACTCTTAGTATAACCTAAACCAAAAAAAAAAAGATAATTACAAACCTTTCTTTTGCGGTGAGCCTGATCTCTCTGGACTTTGATATCATCTGTTTTACTGGGGTTGCTTAACTCCTTTCTAAAGAATGTTGGGTCTGAGTATTTTCTCAGACACGATCCAGGACCACCTACAGCAAATCTGCAAGGAGGAAGAAAAGCAGCCACTTCAGAATAAAGATCCAATGCATTTTCTATATATATTAGGATGAACTAAAAGCTTGTCCCTTACCGGTCAAGCAGATGCAAAGGAGGAGGATCTCTGCATTGCTCATAACTTTCCATAACACACAGAGGCAAATCACTCTGAACAAAATGACTATGTCCATTCCTTATACGAGGATGCCACTCAGAGCCTACAGCAGAAACAAAAACAAAAGACTAAGAATTTTTTTCTGTACAAAAGCTCATAAAAAATATGTCACACAAATTGTGGAGACTATGTGTTCATAAAAGCTTTCATCCCTATACACAAGTGAGGTGCATGACAGTATAACTACATAGAGAACCTTCAAACTAGAAAATCTAAAATAAGACCTGAAGCTTATAGATAAGAGTAAAGCCATACCTGCAGTGTATGCAAAATGTATGTGGCTTGTCTGCGATAGAACAGCCTTTTCAAGAGGTGAGAGCGCTGACTCTATCCGTCTAACACGGCTTGTCAACTTCTGACACCTAGATGCCGTTACAGTTACTTCTTCTTGTAAGCCGTTAAATACTTCTGCAGAAAATCTACATGTAAGAAATGCCACCTGGTTAAAGAACTCTCTATCAGTTTACATTCACTTGACCATCTATGTTTCGTTCCATGGAGGAATGATACAAAAGACTAAAAAAGAATTTTGATTATGGGAGATTAACGTCTGTTTGCAAAACGCACTATGCCAATTCACTAACCTCCCCGGGTAAACAACCAAAACCTCATAATTCCTAGTTAAGTAAGAAACTTTAGTTTCTCATCATCAATAGATTAGATGTCCACATAAATTCCCAATCTTTACTTCATTTCAGCTGATACTCAAGTTAACAACTATATTGAGGTACTTCAAGGACATAACTCATCATTCAATAAATAAGACTTACACTTACTCAAAGACAATTAATTTGTTACTAAGTCTACGAACTAAGCTCAAATATCAAAACTTTTGCGAAAAGCCCTAAGCCCTGAAGAAAATCAAATTATATAGCATGTTACTGAAACCCCTAATACTCAAACTAAAGATAAAATTGATGAGCTAAAACTCATCCTAATCACACGAAACAACTTCAAAACCTACAAAATCAGCTACAAGTATCAAAATTTCAATCTTCTGTATGTATGCAACAGTCGAAAACGAGAACATACTCAGCGAGATCGCCTAACTGACGAAGAATACCGATGAGTCCAGCTACTTCAACAGCGCCGAGAATCGCCTTAGGTTCCTCATCTTCCACGGAGGCGCTACGTTGAATCTCCGGCCCACCTAAGCTTAGCTCGTTCCGTATCTTGAACCTCACCAACGGCATTGTCTCTCTCTCTTTCTCTCTCCCGCAGCAGAAATGAAACAGAGCTTAATAAATAAAAGCTGTGACCATTTAATTTAATCACTTTGACTCTTCTTCTTTATTAGAAATTTGAAACCTAATTAATTAAAGTCTCTGATGAATCATAATTAGAGAAGCCTAAAGTTAGATTCTCAGTCTCATGTGTCTGTACATTTGATTCAGCTTTTCCAGATAATTTCTCATTTTTATTTGTTCTTACGTCCCTAACTTTTTTTGTAATTATGTATGGGCCTGAGATAATAACATGTATACGGGCCTTAATTGGGCTTATCGTTATTAGGCTCAATAGCTTATTTTATCATACTATTGCTGGGCTCTTACTTTACAAAGAAGGAAAAAAAAACTGAAAAAAATATGACTCATAGAATTTGTTCACAAACAAAATATTATCATACCAATATAAAATTAGCTGATGAATTATTATTTTTATACTTTTTATGTAACCAAAGGATTGTGGGCTATATAACATACCAACAGGCCCGGCCCAGAGCTAAAGATGGTGAAGCTAGGGCTTTAGGCATCACATTTTAGTAACAAAATTTGAGGCATCAAATTGTAAAATTGTTGGTGGTATAGTGGTCAACGCTTTGAATAACCTTCTTCTATGTGTCTAGTTTGAGTCTAACTTTTGTCAGAATTTGATTTTTTTTCCTCAATACCTCATTATTAATGGGTCAAACACATTTTTGCTTTAAGCAACAAAAAGACTTGGGCCGGCCCTGCATACCAATCTTCAGAAACTGTAGAGTGTCGAGTATTTTTATCACTAAAAAAGTTGGAAAATTTGAGATATGATTTCTCTATGTCTTTTATGAATACAACAAAACCAACATTCATATATATTATCTTTTTTTGTCTTCTGGTTGATATTAGAAAGAAAGAAAAAAAATACAGAGAAACTTGTTTCAAAGTAGCTTTAGAGCACATTATAGAAGATTTTACATGGTTTATTACTGGTAACACACTGCAATGGCATATTCATTCCAACGGTTTTTCTTTCCATTAACTTAAAAGATGATTGATTACTAGTCACGACTTACGCCATCATTTCGTATCATAACTAAAGGAAAAAAATGCAATATAGACAGTCTTGTAACTTTCTTAACAAAAGAAAAGGCATTCTTGCTAAGGGCAAAAAAAAATACAAATACAATAGATATATATGAATCATATGTTCCCAGGTGAAAAAACAGATGGACCCAAGTCCCACGTGAATTTTTATTTATTACCTTTTTATACTTATCTTTTGTTTTGGTATTGAGTGGATTTCTATTGATGTTGTGACAAAAGTATATCGAAAGATATATAGCCCCACACAAGATCTTCTCTTACAAAATCTTGCTTTTTACTTAGGGTTTTTCTCGTCGGATTCCTGTTCTCCGGTCACCGGAATCTTGATTTCACCGTCTGCAGTATTTTTATTCCCGACAAAGGGTACTAAATGTGTGTATCAAATAATATATATGCGCGTCTTTAATTATTATGTCTTCTCTTTTATTTCACTATTTTCATGCTTTTTATGTATTTCTGTCTTTGAACTTATTCCTTGAACTAGTACTTCTTGTCCGTGAGAAAACAATAGTTATACACAATAAGTACACATTCTAGTAGGGTTGCCTTTTTCTTAACAACACATTAATAGATTGGCTACATTTCTATTTTGAAGTTGTGTATATGTCAGTCATCGACACGTATTGATTTGAAAATTAATTTCAATAACTTGAACACATATACACGTAATAGTCATTGAATTGTACCTTAAAAATTGTAAAGCATTATCAAAAGAAAAGACCGAGGATTGTTTTGTCCCTTTTAACATTCATGGGTAAGATAATGGAAATCTATATATTATGCGTCGTCCACTTTCAGACACATTTATGCTTAAGCAATCACTCATTGTATCGTCAAAGATATGTTATTATAGTTAATATTCCACGTATATACAACTACAAAGTATCAACTAATATATGAATATGGTGTTACTATTTTTTCATTTCACGTATATGAAAAAGCACTTTTATAGAAATCATCACAAATTGGAATACCGTTGGATTTTCGAAAATAAAGAGGAGAAACAAACTTAGTAGGTATTGCTACGAGTAGGATGATGACGGTCAATGTCGTCATCATTCATCAACGTTATTGTTGTAATTATTATAATTATTTCATTATCTATTTCTTATGTATAAAGTTATAGATGTAATAGGCTCCATAATTCAACAATAGCCACTAAATTAAGCAAGTTGGAGAAATTAATTAATAAACCATTATTAAAACTTATAATGATTGATTTGGTTGCTAGTCGTACAATGGATAGCTTAAACTAATATTTTCTTAAGGAATTTTAAAAGAAGAGTATATCATAACAGTGTGTAAAGTAAATAGCTAGCCACATCAGTGACCAAAAAAGATAATTAACAAACCAAATAAAATAACAAATTTTGATCATTTGGAATAAAATTTATAAAAGGAACGAAAGCACCTTCTCACGGGTCCCATCCATTGAAATATATTCTCTCTTTTTGCTCTATATAATAATAACGCGTACTAATTTGTAGTATATATTATTACAAAGTCGATATTTGATTGTTTTGTGAACGTTGATATATTAATTTTCTTGGATGATGACAAAAAAAGTCATAGAAAGTAACGTGTGAACATAGCATTAACAAAATACAAACATAATATATAACCAAATATATGAAAATAGGATAAAATCTCATTGAATAGATCTTCTTCTATTCAAATATATAAATATTTGTTTGTCTATAAAATTAACAGAGCATTCACATTATCTAAAATAATAGTAAAATCAAAATAAAACTAAATAAAAATAACTCTGGTTTTATAACGATTGATTTTAAATATTAGTTTTTGTTGTAAAGAAATCATTATATATGTCTGTAATATTTTTATACTGAGTTACATGATATTTAGTTATTATAGCGTAATTAACTAAGATAAGAAATTAACTAAAGTGATATTCTGATTATTATTATTTTTGTTAGGACACGTACGTGGAAAAACTAAACACTATAGGTTACAAAACGGTATAATAAACTCACCATTACTGGAAAATGTTTGCATTTGACTCAATAAGTAACTTATTATAAGTTACTGATATAATGCATAGTTTTGAAATTCTTAAATAAATTATTTTGGTTTCGCATGAAAATATGAAAGGAGAGAAATTTATTATTGTCACTTATATATATATACATCGTAATCATTTTTTCGTGAATAATTCTCTCTCCCATTCCATTATTTCTCAGTATCTCTCTTTCTTTCCCTTACTTTATTGTTGCTTTTAAACCTTCAATTTGCTCATAAACCAAATATATAATATCAAAACAAACAAACAAAAAATCAGAATTCCCCTAATAATGTCTTCGGATCGTCACACACCGACGAAAGATCCACCGGATCATCCGTCTTCTTCCTCCAACCACCACAAGCAACCACTTCCTCCTCAACCGCAGCAACCACTCAGCCGCTATGAATCGCAGAAACGCCGCGACTGGAACACGTTCGTCCAATACCTAAAATCACAAAATCCACCGTTGATGATGTCTCAATTCGACTACACGCACGTGCTAAGTTTCCTAAGGTACTTAGATCAGTTTGGTAAGACCAAAGTACATCATCAAGCTTGTGTCTTCTTCGGACAACCGGATCCACCAGGTCCGTGCACGTGTCCTCTCAAACAAGCTTGGGGAAGCCTAGATGCTTTGATCGGACGGCTAAGAGCTGCTTACGAGGAACACGGTGGCGGGTCACCTGATACTAACCCGTTTGCAAACGGGTCGATCCGGGTTCACTTGAGGGAAGTGAGAGAATCTCAAGCCAAGGCTCGTGGGATTCCGTACAGGAAGAAGAAAAGGAGGAAGACTAAAAACGAGGTCGTTGTTGTCAAGAAGGATGTTGCAAACTCTTCGACTCCTAATCAGTCGTTCACTTGATAAATTTATCATATAAAAAATTTCCAATATAGGTAATCAATTTTCAATTCTCTTTTTTTTCTCTCTAATTTAAAGTTTCGTATGATCTTTTAAAAAAATTGAAATTATTCTCTTTGGATATCTAGACTACAAAACTTATAATATCGGATTAATAATAGTGATTGATTCCATCAAATTTTCCCGATTTTCTATTGTCACTTACTTACCCTAATGCGTGTGTGTATATATATTTCTAAACTAATTTTGTACTCAAAATTGGATATGATTAAGAGAGAATAATATATCTTTCAAATGTAGCTTTTTTTGTTATTAATTAGCTATAATAATTAGAGTGTGTCCCAACTGTGAATGTATTTAAATGACAACATTTCTGTACGTTGCATGCATCATGATGTATAAACATACACTGGAATACATGTTGAAATGCACAAGTAAGTAAATAATATTTCTTACACTAAATGTATATACAATTAAGCATTACTTTTATGTATATATAGTTATATATATGCACACCTATACAAATATGTACATGTATATATGTATTTTATTATATAATTATTTTCTATTGGAAGCATGATAATATGGGGAACTAGATTACAAGGTCTAGCGAGTGTAGCCCAATAATGTAAATAAACAGCTCATGAGTTTAAAATAAGTACTCAAGCAATTAGGAAAAAAAACGAACATTTTGAATAAGCGCTAGCATTACCAAATTAGGATTTATATAAAACGAACTTAGGATTCGAACCGGCAATTGATTAAGTTAAAACGATCGAGTCGGTAGAAAGAGTTTTCCGAAACCCTAGAATCCGGAGAGAGGCTATATATAGTGATGTACATATATGTCAATTAATATATGTTTGTAGCTTTTGTAGCTAGCTATATATTAGCCATAGACCATAGTATTTAATAATGATGGCTTGGAGCCATGAGTTTTAGCATAAGCTTGTTTTAATATGATTCCATGTTGCCCTGTTTCTTTATATACTAGTATACTATATGTTATTCATGAGTTTGGAAGTATCGGTTTGTTACAAATCGGAAGTTTTGATCTATCATATCTACTGTAGTTGCTAATTAACTCGGCTTACTTGCGCCCGTCTCATTTTCTTTGAGTGTAAAAATTTGTTGATCATCAATAAATAATTTTACTGATAGAGATAAAAAAAAATAAAAAATTTGACGTATTCTTTTCTGTTAGACCGGATAAATAGACATTCAATCAAAGGTTTTTTTTTTATTAACCTACAAGGTAGTGAACTCCATTTGTTAGAACAACTTCCATTACCTTCGAACTTTTTTTATTCTTAATAACACAGAAAGTTGTGATACGGTTGCAAAACAATTTATCAATGGTGCCGATAAGATTGTTCAGAGGGTGGCAATGGGCATTGGTTTCACTTGCTTACCATAAAGAAAGCAAGTTTGAGAAATACCAAAATTGCGATTCTGTTTTTGATTGTGACTTGTGAGCCCCAACAATATATGTATATATTTCAGCTTGAGCTCAATTCCCATATATGCTACAACTCTAAGACGCAATTTATGAAAATTTGGATTTTAAATAGTCATCATGTCCATGTTTCTCGAGATGGATATCTAAGAGAAGAATAATTTGAATTTTATAAGTTTATTAAGTCATATTTTTAATACTTAAATCCAAATATAATTTGTTCCATGTATTTTATTTTTATTCTTATAATACACTTATGGAAATCTATTCTATTTTACTTCATATCTTTACCCATTTTTAATTTGCAATTTACCTTTATAATCCACTTATAAATATATATAAAAAAATCTATTACATTTTATCTCATGTCTTTACAGATTACACATTGGAATTGAGTTTTTTTTTTCATCTAAAACTTTTGTTATTTATATAACCATGGAGGTGACACAATGCCGGCCGTTAAACATGATCTTAGTCTAGGAAGGCTAAACATAAAACCAAAGCCAAGAAAAGGACTAACAAACGGACTGGATAGTTTGAAACCCAAAACCAAAACAGAATGGATTTTGTGCTGTGTGGGGTGAAGCATAAATGTATAAATGGAAAATATCATCATTAAAGTTTGGGCTTATACGGGCCTTATTTCTAATAGGCAATAGACTGATGGAACATTGAATATGCCTACCCTGGATATGTAGAACTTGCATGGCTCTCGGATTGGATACGTAGAACATTACACTTATGAAGGAAAAAAGATTGGATTCTTTTTTTTTCTGGTCGGCAACCAATTAAGAGAAACACTGTTATGTTTGTAAACAAGTGTGTGTTTCGCTAAATTCCATTGTGTGCTTTTCCGGTTTAAATGACATCTGTATTTACCTCGTGGGCAATGACACATCTATCTATATTTAGCTCCAAAACATTGCTGCAGCAAATTTCCAAAATAGACCGACTAGATTTTAATATAATATTGGTAATTTTTATCAGTTGGTAAGATATTTAATTCTTCGTGAAAAGATACTCGTATATCTCTCTTTCTGTTTAAATGGTTGATATAGTCAAAAGAAAAACCTTCAAAGAGGGTTTGTTAAAACCATATTCCCTATCACTCTTGTCAGAATACCCTTCACAGATGGTTTTGTTAATCTTTTTGATAAAACCAAGTTCCAGAATATGCAAGCCTTTTATCAAAAAGCAAAAGAAAGTTTCTAAATATGCCAACAAGATTGTGTAATTTTTCACTATACAAGGCAGTCAATACTTGTGTACAAGTTTATATTGTAAAATGTTTTTTGGTTAGTATATAGTAAGAAGAATTCGAATCGAACTCTAAAGTTTAATATTACATGAAGAATTCGTAAATAAATTAAACAATATAAAACACTATAAAAATATTTTAGTCGGTGGCTTGCCTTCATTTATATGTACGTAGATTCGTTCGATATGCTTTAAAACAAGTGAATACGAAAATTCTAAAGTAAGACACGAAAATACACGTCGATAAAAGACAAACCCATTAGAAAAACAAAACAGAAAATGGAAAGTTCTAAGCAAAAACGATGTCGCTCTAGCGTAGTCGAGACCATTGAAGCACCATTACCACTAGTGTGGTCCATCCTACGTAGTTTCGACAAACCACAAGCTTATCAACGTTTCGTCAAAAGTTGCACCATGCGCTCTGGCGGCGGCGGCGGCAAAGGAGGAGAAGGAAAAGGCTCCGTCCGGGACGTGACGTTAGTCTCCGGCTTCCCGGCGGATTTCAGCACGGAGAGGCTCGAAGAGCTAGATGATGAGTCTCACGTGATGGTGGTAAGTATTATTGGCGGTAACCATAGGCTTGTTAATTACAAATCGAAAACGAAGGTGGTCGCGTCGCCGGAGGATATGGCAAAGAAGACGGTGGTGGTGGAGAGTTACGTGGTGGATGTGCCGGAAGGAACTAGCGAGGAAGATACAATATTTTTTGTTGATAACATTATTCGGTATAACCTTACTTCACTTGCTAAGCTCACAAAGAAAATGATGAAGTAAGCTCTATATGTTTAAGCTAATCAATAAACTAATCGTAGTTATAGTTATGAATCATTGGATTAAGAAAAAAATGGATCGTTATGGATTAGTTTTTAATCTTTAAGGCTTTTAGCATTGCAATAATAATAATAAAAATATAAAGAATCGGAATAATATGCTCGTGTGGTTTCTTTCTTCCGTGATTGTAATTGTCTCTTTTCTCCTACTCTTTTATGAAGAGAAATAAAATGAAGGTTATTTCTACATTTTTACAATTAGGAATCTTTGAAATAATGGTTTTAAATTGTTGACTCAGTTGGTTTAGTTACTAAATATACTGATTTGTATTGCTGACAACAAAAGTTAGACTAAATACATGTTTGAAAATTTTCTTGATAATTCTTTGTCCATTTTGCATAATGCATAGTAAAAGGGCATCATGTAAGATTCTTAATTTGAAGTTCTAAACTAATTAATATCAATACTTTAGTATAATATTATTAGGTTGGAAGGTATTTTACACTCAGAACAGAAAGTATGATGACCTAAACTGTAGATCTCGTGAATTTCATGGCCGTTTGACTCAAATCTGTTCGGAGGTTATGAATTTATGATGTCCGTTGAATCATTGAGCTGTTGAACTAATGGAGTGGTTTACTCTATAATACTTTGGTGTGTTTTTATCAAAAACCGACCGAATCAACAGATATAATTTATTTTGAACAAGTTGGTGAAAGACAAAATAGAGGTTCTATTGATCTAAATATAACGGTGAAGATTGGAAATTTTCATGTTTTTTCGGGAATTGGGCCTTTATGAATGGACTATTGGGCCTTGCTATTTCAAAGCTTGGGTGTTGGTGGGGCTTGCTATTTCAAAGCTTGGGTGTTGGTGGGGGAGTGTGAGTGGTTGCCACGTGAAGGATACTTATTCCCTTGTCCTTTTCATTCCCGCAATTTTAGGGATTTTGGTCAACGAAACTTATTTCACTTTCTTTCAGTAAATCGATTTTTTTCTCAGGTGTATATTTCTCAAGTTATTGTCTACTTTACAAATTTTCATGGGTTTCTCCTCCTCTTTTTGTATTAGATAGATTAGAATAAATGTTCGCTTGACCAGTCGTTAATTTATTTATAGACACTTTTGAAGAATTGGTTATTAATAAATGTAGTACCTACCAAAACATAAGTAACGACAAACAGATAGTTAAGTTATGATTAAAAGAAATTTCTTCAAATACCATTTCTATTAGTTTTTCTCTCATTTTTCATACTATTATTCTTCATTCTTTTTTTGTTTGTTTAGCAATTAAAAATCAAAGTTTTGAATATTGGAGACGGAAAGAGGTGGCCGAGTAATGTTTTTTCCTCTTAAAACGATTACTATACTACCTAGAAAACAATTACATAATCTAAAAGTAATATACTATACACTATGTAATCTAGAAGTGAAATGTTAATTTATAGTCAATATCTAAGGCCGGTTGTTTTAGCAAATTATAAGTCAATTTTTTGGAATGTTATGAGTAATTCAAAGTAATTAAATTATATATCGTAATCGAGCCCCATCATCCGTCGAGGCGAATGCCGCGACTTTTCTTTCAAAGACTTTAAACAAAGTAAACAATTAGTGGTGCATTCGGAGAAAAGAAAATTAGTGCTTACATTATAAACGACGTTGCGTGGCTCGGAAAAGGACACAACAACATGTGTTACATTACCAAAGTCGGTAATTTGGCTCACATAAATGTCTTTTCTCACTTTTTCTTTTATTTTGTTTGTTTCATTACTTTTAGAGAAAAAAAAAATACAGTTGAAACTTGAACCACAACTACTCCTCACGTTTTGCCTTGAGGAATATTTCACCTTATTAGGGCCAAATTTGTGTCTCTGATCTTCTTGTACTCCGATGTCTAACGACATCGTTATGTATTCACAATACATAAAATTTCCAACAAAAAGAAAAGTAGTTGATCTCAATATCTCATCATTAATTTTCAATCAAATCTTTGTGGGGGATGGGATTTATTCTAAGCTCAATTATAACTTATATAAGAAATGAAAACAACCAAACACAAGGTTAAAGAGAAAGTCTCTTTATTGACAATTCTTTAGTCGCACACTTATAATAGATTCATCTGCTATTTTCCTAAACTCCAGCCTTCAATCTCGGTCCTAGACATTCGGCAATCATTTACACACATATATTAATACATTAACTCTATTCTTATTTTTCCGATTTTCTTACTTTAATAAGAACAACTACAATCTCAAACACATAGCAAGAGAAGAGATACACAAAACAAAGACTCTGTTTGTTATTCTTCCTTCTTTTTGTTTTCAAGAATGGAGGGAAAGAAATTGAATTTGTATGCTCCATTACCATCAATCAGGCGAATTCCGTCTATGATAGAGCGTTCAAGTGAGTTAGAGAATAAGAAGACGACGATTACAAGACCAGAGCTTCGATCATGTCCGAGCACAAAACAAGAAACGCCGGTTTTTGTATTACCAGACCAGAGCTTTGATCATCTCACAGAACCAGCTTCAATTCCTTTTATGTGGGAACAAATCCCTGGAAAACCAAAAGATGACATGGCTACATTGATTCAAGAGTCAGGTCTACTAGAAACCGATGATGAAGAAGAAGACGAAGTAGATGAAGATTTGGATACGGTTTCTTCAAATGTAAGCTTCTCTGTTAACTGCAGCACAAGTGGAGTTAGCGAAATCGAGAAGACCGGTGAGAGATCTGATTGTGATGAGAAGTCTAGAGAAAGTCTTGATCTAATGATGTCAAGATTCTTACCAGCTGCTAAAGCAATGGCTCTTCAGACACATCAGAAACATCAATCTTCTTATAACTCTTCAGAGCAGAAGCTAATCACTCAGAACAGAGAAGCTCTCGTAGCTCGTCAAAGAAGTCAACTGGTTGCAGAACATGAACATTTCGCCATTGTTCAGAGTCTTTACGATGACTTAAACATTGATGATGATACTGAAGACGACGAGAATGATGATGATGGTGATGATTATGGTCATGTTGATCACAAGATCTACCCAGCTGAAGTTACCAAGAAAGCTTGCGGATTCTTGCCAAGGCTTTGTGCGAAGAACTCATTCAAGTTTCTAAACCCGGTTCCTTTGGATTCAGTATCAAACCGGTCTATGAAACATTCGGGTGATCAAACCAGTTTACCAAACTGGTCAACTAGGCGTCTTTCCGGTTTTATCTCTCCGTACCGAACCTCTTGTTCGGATTCCGGTTTTCTCGGAACTCCCGAGAAACCAGAGAGCTTCAAAAGGCTAAACAGAGGAATAAGCAAGTCTCAAGAACTGTATCCAACAAGAACAAGAAGAGAGGTTCTTCCTAATTACTCAAATTCTGGAGAGATCAAAATGTTTAGAAACTCGATCTCTACTCCTTCGAGGATCCAACGGACCACAATTCACGATTCTAGGTTTCTTGTTGAGGAAGTAAACAGAAGAAGGAACAACAAGTCAGGGAATCTTCAACAAACATCGTCGGAATATACACCTGCGCTTTCTCCTCCTCCGTTACCGGAAACTCCGTCTCGTTCCTGGCTCGGACGAACCCTCCTACCGCCGGTGAACCCGAGACCGTACGGCGTCGTTTTAGGTCAAGTTGGTATCAAGAAACTGAATCAAGAAGTTCTTGAATCTACGAAATGGGAAACGATCGTTAAAACATCGTATGTTCACAACGATCACGCTCGTTATTCTCAGGTATTAATTACTCTTTGAACATTTTTGGTTCTAACAAATCGAATTCTTTTAAAAATACGTTGTATTATTGAACATTTTAATTTATATATCTTCTCTTTGTGACATTCTTCTATGCAGGAGCTGATTGTTTATCCATCTCGCCAGCAAAATACATAAAACCAGACAAATTACTTCTTGTTTTTACATTACAATTAAGTTAATAAATAGTTTTAAGGTTTGCCTCTTATTTTTCTTGTAGGCAACACAAATGTACCCGAGATTGATTCTTTATGTTTCAATATTTTTGTGTGTGTTATAATTGTGGCGTTTGTTTTCCGACCGCATTATTTGTAATTGGAAGACCTCATGTTATTGATGTTAGATACAATATGGATTCCGTGCCTAACCAGTTCTGACTTAGCCGGTTTAGACCGGCACAATTATACAACATAACCAGGCTGATTCATAGTGTCGATTCGATAAACCGATGAAGTTTCTTAAATAATCATATATGATCATATCATCATAATTGAAATTAGAGCTATCTTTGTCTAAGACACACATATAATATAAGATTTTGATTGACTTCTTTTTCTTATAATATCAGCTGCAATTGACATTTGATCATGACGGAATAAAATATTTTAAGAAAGTAATGGGAGACATGTTACTAGCGATGATGCTCTTTTTTTTTTGCTTTTGTCAAATTACGGGTGATGACTGATGATGTTCATGCACATTAATTCAAAACCCCATGTCATGTGTGGTAGTGCTCATTATACACAAACGATATGAAAACCGTTGGATTACCGATATCCAACGGTCACAAAGATTCACTATTTTATTACGCACTAGTAAAGTATAAGAGGCAGGCACGTCCCCCATGCCCCATGAGTCTTGTTGTTGAATTCGATTTTAAAATAACAAAATTAGAGAGTGAGAATAGATTTGGATACTAAAATTAAAAATACATAAATCGTTCATTTTGTGTTTTAAAATACTTATGGTGACGTGGCTTAGTGTAGTATAGTTAAGCACGTATAATTATTAAAAAAAAAAAATAGAAACCAAAAGTAAACTACAAGAAAATTAGGGGTTGTGAAATTGGAAAATTTTCGAAATAATTAAAAAAAGAAAACAAATTGTGCAAAGAGAGAGAAGAGGGAAGACAAAGGGAAGAGGGAGGAGAGAGAAGGCACCACCCTTTGGCCCTGGAGAGACCAAAGATGGTCGAAGAGAGACAACTCTGAGATCATCATCATCATCCTGCAAAAACTAACGAGAAATCGATTTTCAAAAATATAATCAAGATCGATTTCTAGGGATATTTTGATTTCTAAATCCTCTCACCAACATTCTCTTGCTTGCCCTACCCGCTTGCTGGTTTCATCCAGAAACATAATAATACATTGTTTGCATTATAAGGAATTCCTTTATACAGTAAGTTTTATCATTACCTATCATTTGTTTGGTTCCTTTACGTAATTTGCAATGTTCCTCATTTTAAAGAGAACAACATAATGTTTTTTTTAGGTATATATACGTTGCTTCTTCGAAACGGTATCCCCTTTGGTAATTATTGTTATTTTTATTGCATTTTCTTCAGGTATCAAGAGATCCACAAGAAGCTGTTAGATCCCAGAGATTAACACTGTGATGAAAAGGGTTTTGTGAAAATCAATTTTCAAACCTGGAAAATGATGATCAAGGACCCTTATATCCGACAATTTTCTTCTTTCTTCTGTACATTGTAATATATAGAAAATTAACATTTTTTCTCTTTCTTTCTTTTTTTTCTTTTGATATTTGGTTTGGTTATATAGAAGAGAAAGTTTGTTTCTGGGAAATGGGTTTTTTGGATTTTGGTTTGTAATTAGGGAAAAAAATCTTTAGTATATAGTGTTTGTTGTAAAAAACCTTATAATGATGGGTTGTGGATTTCACTTCCCTTGGTTCTTCTTCTTGATCATTGGCCTTCAAGCTCCTCTCTCATTGTCCCTCACTTCCCAAGGTTAGATCTTTATAATTATTATCTTCTTGTTCTTGTTTTAAATGATTTGTTTAGGGTTTTCGTTCATGCTTTAATTTGTGTTGAATTCAGGATCCGCATTGTTGAAGTTCCGGGCAAGAGTCAACTCAGATCCTCATGGGACTCTTGCGAATTGGAATGTTTCTGGTATTAATGATCTCTGCTATTGGTCAGGGGTTACTTGTGTTGACGGTAAAGTGCAGATTCTGTAAGTTCCTCTGTTTTAGACTAAACTATGAGAAGATGAGACCATTAGTGTAACTATGTTCTGATAAATGTTTTGTTGTGTTTTTTTAGGGATCTTAGCGGATATTCTTTGGAAGGAACGTTAGCTCCTGAGCTTAGCCAATTGAGTGACTTAAGATCTCTGTAAGGATCTTTTCTTTGATGACTCAACTCCGGTTTTTCCATGTTTGGTTGTTTTTTCTTGGAGTAAACCACTTTCTTGTCGTTACAGAATACTCTCTCGGAACCATTTCTCCGGTGGAATTCCAAAGGAGTATGGGAGTTTCGAAAACTTGGAAGTCCTGGATTTGAGAGAGAATGATTTGAGCGGACAAATTCCACCTGAGCTAAGCAATGGCTTATCGCTAAAACACTTGTGAGTTAACATTTCTAATGTTCAATTCTTAAGAAAATGTATTGAATAGAAGTGTACCTTAAATGTTTGTTTGCTACGACCTTGTTGAACTGATGTAGGTTGCTTTCTGGTAACAAATTTTCGGATGATATGAGAATAAAGATCGTGAGACTTCAATCTTCGTATGAAGTTCGGTTAAAGAAGAGTCCAAAGTTATCACCTTTGGCTGTTCTCGGCTGTATTAACAGAAAACTTGGACACTGGTAAGCTCTGTAATATATATTCTGATTCATCTAACACAAAGAGTGTTTTTTTGGTTATGCATATCCACCGTTCATCTTCCTTGACAGTGTTTCAAGAAACCGTATCATTCAAGTAAAAAAGGTAGAAGCTATTGTATTCCGGATCAAAGCAACCTCCAGACGTTTCTTGAAAGCATTCCCTAGTAAGCCAAAGACAGTTTGGATTCAACAAATTTAACGTAGAAACTAGAGATAAGTACTTGAAGGTGTCATTTCAATCTGATTCTTGCAGGCTTTTTGGAGGAAACTGATATCTACAAACGACGTGAGCTACTCGAGGAGACAAGTAATTTAGCGGCTGAGCCTGCTCCTTCAGCTCCTAGTCCTTCTCCCGGGATTATAACTGAAGCTTCACCTCGAAGCAGCGGGTCTTTCCCTGCAGTAACCAATGCAAAGAAGAGAAGACCACCTTTAGTCCCTCCTGTACCTTCTCCTGATAAGGGCAGTACTAGTCCTGATATCTCTAAGAATCAGCCACAAGATAATAAACAGTCAAAAGGATCAAAACATGTATGGCTGTATGTGGTTATCGCGGTTGCTTCTTTCGTCGGTTTACTGATTATAGTAGCGGTTATCTTCTTCTGCCGGAAAAGAGCTGTCAAGAGCATAGGTCCTTGGAAAACTGGTCTTAGTGGACAATTGCAGAAAGCTTTTGTTACCGGTAAAAAATCTTATTTCTCTTTGTTTCCATTTTTACTCTGTTTCTTTAGGAACATTAACACTGAAACTGAGAACAAAATGTAGGGGTACCAAAGCTCAATCGGTCTGAGCTTGAAACAGCGTGTGAAGATTTCAGCAACATCATAGAGACATTTGACGGTTACACTGTGTATAAAGGAACATTGTCGAGTGGTGTTGAGATAGCGGTAGCTTCAACCGCGATTGCTGAATCTAAAGAATGGACAAGAGCCATGGAAATGGCATACCGTAGAAAGGTTACTGCTTACTCCTTCTTAACTAACAAAAAACTAACTTAAAAGGTCTTATCATTATAACTTAAAAGGTCTTTTTGTAGATTGATACTCTGTCACGGATCAACCATAAGAACTTTGTGAATCTGATTGGATACTGCGAAGAAGATGATCCTTTTAATAGGATGATGGTCTTTGAATATGCTCCAAATGGAACTCTTTTCGAACATTTGCACGGTAACAACATTGGTCTTGGTCTTTTCATGATGTTATCTCGGCTTTCACTCTCTCAGTTAATAACGTTTTCCGCCTATCAGATAAGGAGACAGAGCATCTTGATTGGAGCGCACGGATGAGAATAATAATGGGAACGGCTTACTGTCTTCAACATATGCACGGGATGAACCCGCCTATGGCTCATACGGACTTCAATTCATCGGAAATCTACCTAACCGATGACTACGCAGCCAAGGTTTGCTCTAAAACTCTCAAACTGTTATTAAAGGTGTTGTTATTAAGCTGTATGTGCTCAAGAACCTCTGAAACTTGTATTACAAGTTTACGTTTTTAAGATGAATTTGCTCAAGAACCTTGAAACTGTTTTAGATGTTTTGTCTTTAAGCCGCTAAAAAGATTTGTTTAACCGAATTTACAGGTCTCGGAGATTCCATTCAACTTAGAGGCAAGATTAAATCCGAAGAAACACGTGAGTGGAGACTTAGAGCAAACGTCATTGTTACTACCTCCAGAACCGGAGGCTAACGTCCATAGCTTCGGAGTCCTGATGCTCGAAATCATCTCTGGAAAGCTCTCTTTCTCAGACGAATACGGATCTATCGAGCAATGGGTATATATATATAAGCGATAATAATCCCTATCTAATAATATAAAAAAAGCAGAGGATATCATCTATATACTAACGGTCTGGTCCATATTTCAGGCATCGAAGTACCTTGAAAAAGACGACTTGGGAGAGATGATAGATCCATCGTTAAAGACATTCAAAGAAGAGGAGCTTGAAGTGATCTGCGATGTGATACGAGAATGTCTGAAAACAGAACAGAGACAACGACCTTCAATGAAAGATGTAGCGGAACAACTGAAACAAGTTATCAACATAACTCCTGAGAAAGCTACTCCAAGATCCTCTCCTCTTTGGTGGGCAGAGCTCGAAATCTTGTCCTCTGAAGCTACTTGACCAATCAGAGGTTTCTCCTATTCGTTTAATGCTCTCAATCTCTCTATACGTTGTATCGATTTTTCTTTTTCTTCTGATTTCTTGGATCAGTTTTTCTTATATGAGCATTTGGTTTCTTGATTCTTCAACGTTCAGTTTGTTTTGATTAGTGTTTCCTTCTCTATGGATTTGATATATACGAGTTTCGATATGTGTTTGTATATTGCATAGTAGTATTATTATTTTTGTGATGATATATATGTGTGATTCTAATTTTTGAATATTATTAGGTTTCGCTTATATTTTAGTCTTTGATGTATAAAATTTGTTACTTCACATTCATATATTTCATGCATGAAATTACATTCTATTTTTCGTTTGAAGTTTTTAACGCAAGAGGCAGTTGATGGAAGTTAAAAATTTCATTCTTATTGTAATATGAAAAAAAAAAAAAACAGAACAGAGAAAATAACTCTTAAGTTTGTGTCAGGAGTGAGTGACATAATGTCTTCGGTTTCCCCACCGACGTAACTGAACCTGAAACGTAGCCGCCGCTGCCAAAAACTCAACGCATTGCGGTGGAGTTAAAATGTCTAATATACCTTTAAGCGTTTTCAGCCGCACACAATCCGCAGCCTTCACCATTTTCTCAAGACCCATCGATAATCCTCTCACCGCTGCCTCCACCACCATCACCGATTCTCCTCCGACGTGACATCCAAGCCTCGCCAGCTCTACCATTTTCCGATCAGCCATAGCCACCTAAAGACAGTTTCAAGTTAAATAACTAAAATAAAATGATTTACAAAATTTGTATTCCTACATTTCAGTATAGGTATAGTAATTACTGATAAAGGTAAACGGAAAATATTTGATTTAAGTCCAAAATTTACGGAAATGGCGACTTTTTTTTCTTTCACAAATTATGCAAACAGTAAAAAACTAAAAATAGATGAATAAAAACGTGATTCGAAGAAAATGTAATAGACAAAAACATATTGAATCATTCCACCATTCCGTAAAATATCAAGATCATATATGTTGTCTTTTATATCAAATAAAATTTAAAATTGTATCCAACTAGCACCACACAGATGAGTAATAATTAGGTCTAACAAAAAAATATTTTGTGTATATATATATATATATTAAAATTCGGTATCCCTTGTTTGAATAAACAAAAAAAAATATATAGAATATTTTTGATTTGACACTATTTTCAATATAATTTGCTTTTCGGTTTAAATGTTAAGGATTCAATAGAAAATTCATCAAAATTGCTATAACTTTAAAGATTTTTTTAAAAAAACATAATTTTCAAAGAAAATAGAGCAATCACTGAAAATAGCAATCCATTATTCAGTTAAAAAAATTCCGTTTATAAATAAATCAATGTTTGAAAAATAGTTTTAAAATTCTAATGAATCTAAATGTTGGACCCACCTGATACCGCTCCATCTCTCTCTCAATTTTTTGCTCATCGAACTTGGTCTTAACTCTCAGCTCCTCCAATTTCTTCACCTGAGCCTCCACAAGCACCACTCTCGACTTCCTCAGCCTATCAACCATCCGAAACACCATCGACGGTTTCCATCCGGTTAACCAAGAGCAAGCATTCTCTAACGGGTTTAACCAAACTGATCCGAAAAAAGCTAAGACATCTTCTCTTATGGCTGCCCATTTGGCTGTATAATAAGCTTTGTGATGTGTAGTTAGCTTCGAGATCAAATGTCGAAGCTCGGTCTCACTCATAGTGTTATTGTTATGAGCAATTAAAAGTTGATGAAGATATAGCTCAAGTTGAATAACCCAACTCTCATAGAACTCTAGGAACTTTTCTTCTACTAGGTTTCTCATTTTGCTCATTAGTGGTTATATTCTATAAAGAAAATTAGCATTTTGGAACAATATTTATACCTACGTCTATCGATATATACACAATGCATATATGTATATCCCCAGGTGCATGCATGATGTTTCTGTAATAATAATTTATCTATAATATATTTCGGAATGGTTTTATATTACCAACTCTACTTTGTACGGAATAACGAAATATAGAAAATGAATCAATAGTAGAGTTGAAATGGTCGAACACATATTTATTATTAAACCGAAAGAACTTAATATGTAATTATCATTTGGTCACCAAATATTGCTTAACATGAGTTTTGAAATTTTGAATCTCTTTTATTTGGTTTTTTTTTTTCTGTTTTGATTTTAAGTAACCTTTTAAAGGGTACCAGTTTGGGAAAATTTAAAAAGACAATAATTAATATGTGATTTGGTATTCGTAAAATTCTTGTACAATTCTTGTACTAATCAGATACTCATATTTTATTATATGCTAAGTCACTATGGCCGGTGGGTTGTCTTCCCTTAAAATTTTAATACAAAATCCTATCAAAAAAGCTTTAAAAAAAAAAAATTTGACGTTATTAGTTCTGAGGACCTCTACAATGTCGACATGCAGCATGTGAACGTATATCTAAGATTTTAAGTATAGAGATATGTATATAAAAATTGAATGTACATAAAAACTTATACGTGGATATTTACGTTCATCGAAAAGATGATTAAAATATACATTAATTAATTAATTCTTTATACGAAAGAAATATTAAAACTTGAAAGAAAAGACATGACAGATGGAAGAGAAGGGAGATTACAATAGTTGCATGGCTTACGCGCATCACTGGCCGACTGCAAATATGTGACGTTTTGCAAAGTTAGTAAATAGTCTTTTAATTTACGTAATTTTATATGATGAATTTAAATCAACTCATGCTTAGTATTTTAATAAAACACTGATATATGTTTTCCAAAAATAACAAATGAGAACATTCATTCAACAGCTACAGAAATTGATGTATTGATAAGATCAATAAAAATGGAATATAATAGTAAGATCTTTCTTCAATGTGAAGAAGACTCGAAAACTAGCTAAGGGAGGGTTTTGACCTCTGAGAGACCCGAAACGGCAAGTCACAGAGTTGATGGCTCATGTGGATCCTCGTGTCGTTCGTTTAGCCATTATTAGCGTCAACGTGGAACATATCTTCCACGTAAGTTACCCAGTCAATCTCCACTAGCTAGTGTATGTATATGAGAATATGCAATGTATATAGTTTTGCTTATCTTTATAATAATATGTGTAATAAAATCTACAAGGAAACCATTTTTTTGTTATATTTTGATTTTGTCTTTTAATGTTATTTTATCATGGTTTTAAATAGATTTGTACTAATTCGAATTAAGAATTTATTATAAACACGGAAAGCATATTTCAGAAAATATATGATTTGTGTAAACTCTAAAGTAAATCATTTTAGATTAACTATAGAAACTGAAAATCTAATTACTAATTATATTAAAAAAAAATATTATGATGTTTATCTACTAAAAAATAAACCCCAAAACGGCTAATATATGAATATAACAAATAAATAACGAAACATGCAGATGCAGTACTATTGTTTCGGCCTTTTGGGTTGGGTTTGGTTTAAACTTTAAACAGATAGAAGCCGACAATTTTGGGACCAGTACAATTTCTTAAATGGACTTTTTCTTTTTCTTTACTTCCTCTACTAGGCCTTTAGTGGGCTGCGAGACAAATAAACGGAAGTATAACTTCTTCTAACGTGTTATAAAATTCTGAGTGTGGTATGTATGGGTAGGTGAGCTCATATTCATATTTTCTTGTCAACAAATTCTCATTTGGGAACTGATTGCTCATATGCATATTTTATTGGTGCATTTACTTGGATACTTTAAGAAAAAAGTGCCTAAAATAAAAACGAAGCTTATATAATGAGGCATTGAGCAAATTATACAAGAAGACATCATTAAGAGTGGATAACCTCATAAGCAGCCTCCCAATGCGCATTGATCGAATTATACATGAGTTGACAAATAATATACATCACAAAGCAAAGCTCGGACGAGTAAAAGTAAGATAAATGAGGCGATGACGCGATATGGTTGGTACTGTTCCAAATTGGAATAGGTGGCATCAGTGGCACGAACAAAGTGATGATTTGCTCAATAAGAGCAATGGTCGGACAACTAGCAAGAAGACTACAGTCATAAACTTTGTCAACACTATTTTTGAAGTTGTGATCGGAGTGCAAAATGGTCACCTCTAAATAAATGAGTGGAATCTAATTGACCCCATTTTTTTTTTGTGAAAATGGTAAATGAAGGAGTTGAATATTTTTTTCAAATAATTTCTTCTATTTAATTAATTCTTTTAGTTGACTAAAGTTAAATTATTTTCTATATTTAATTAGTTGATTTATTTAACCTACTTTTGTTCAAAAATTATTTCGTAATTTGCATCATTCTTTCTATCTTACTGATCAATGTAAACAGTAATTAGGGTCAGGTAATAGCTTTGGGCCTTTTACAAATTCCAATAAAACTCTTTCCAATTCTAAGAGCATCATTATCACGGCTTCTTAGGATATAACTTTAATGTTTTTAATAATAAATTTGTTAAGAACGTCTCTAATATAAGAGCCAATTAATTAGTTAAGAACGGGACAGGTGTCGAAATGATAAGAGAAAAATATAAAACAAAATATAACCGTGAGCCGAAGAATTATTTTCTTCTTTCTCTCTCTCTTTCACGATGCTTTCCGTTACTTCGGCGAGGATATTCGACGATTTGTGTTCAATCAGAAGGATTCGTCGTCAGCTCAAATATCGGTCTATGAAGGTATGAATCTCTCTGCATGTTTGAATTGATTTTGTTTGAGCCTTATAAAATTAGTTATAAGTAGGGTTTATGAATTGGGAAAATTATGTGTATTCAATTTTTGTAAAATAGGGTAAGTTCATACTTTAATTTGATTAGTATTTGTTGCCATACGAATGATTGTTATATTTATTTGAGATATATGTGTTGAAATTGAAAAGATTTTGATCAAATCTCTCCGTTTTATTTTGATCTTTATATGGATGTATATGGAGAGATGATTTTGTGATGGAACTTTAAAACGATGCTCTTAGGAGAAGACTTACAATATGCCTCTGAACAAAATCCAATCTTACGTTGTTCAGCCTAGAGTGGAGCAAGCAACGGCTTGATTGGTATGTGAATTTTCATGATCTGCTCCAAGCTGTGTCTATTGACTTCTCTCCAAACGAAAGGACAAAAGATGTAGATACCACTACTAAGAGTGATTTCAAAAGTGAAGTGGTTCAACGATATCGACACCCTCTTGAGGATCTCTAAGCTCCATTGATTTCTATTCTTTACCAATTAAAGTTTTTGCCGTTTAAATTTGGCTAACATTGTTTTCTTATAACTTGTCTCTGTTTACAAGGAAGCATAGGAGAAGAAGAAAGCAGAGTATGCACAGAGGATGAAGAATAAGGCTGCAACGTTTCACAAGGAAGCAGAAGAGAGAAGACATTGATGACTCAAGACTTGGTGACTGAAGAAAACTTTGTATATGCTTTGATCAAATTTGTAAAGTTTAGTCATAGAGGAAACCAATTGTGAAGCAGTTTTATGATAAAGGAAACCTATTGTAAACTTTGTGTATGTCTTTATTCCAAATTCCGATTGTGAAACAAGATTAAAACACATCAACCAAAACCGTATCTTTGTTTTCTCCACAAAAGCAAAACACATAAACCAAAACCATATATTTGTTTTCTCAAAATAACCAAAATTTCCTTTTTCTCCCCAAAACCAAAAAACACATAAACCAAAACACATAAATTTGATCTAGTGTTACATTTTTTTTTTAAAGCCATATCTTAAGAGCCCACCATTAGACATTGCCAAAAAAATGAACTTTTAACTTCAAAATTTTCAAAATAAATTATAAAAATAATGTCAAGAAGATAAAAATAATGTTAAGAAGATTTGCTAAGAGTCCACCAATGTGGATGGTCTAAGAGCAACTCCAACCATTGACACCAAAACACCAAATTTTAACACCAAAAACAAAATTTTCATTATTATATTAAATTTCTTTATGTTGTTCAAATTTATCTATTGCATTTGGTTTTTATGTTTGTTTGGTTTAAATGTTGTAATTTTATGTTTTTAATGTTCAATTAAGCTTTATTATATATTTTTAATTTCAATTAATGTGATATTTATTTCAAAAATTTGTGCACTTTATCATTTTATATTAATTTAATTAAAATTTGATATTTTGAAAACAAAAACATTCAAAAATATTGCTAGTATACTTGTCTTTTATTTGAAAACCAACAATTTAAATATAAAACTAAATCAAAAATATAAATAAAATAATATATATTTTTTGGTGTTTTGTGAATAGTGTTACACCAGATATAGTGTCACACTGTTCACAAAACACCAAAAAAATAGATTTGGTGTCTATTATAGTGTCACGTTGGAGAAGAATTATCACCAAATTTGGTGATTTGGTGTCTCCTTGGAGATGGTCTAAGTGATGAAACTCTATCTGTTCTGAAAAAAAAAAATGAAAAAAAAAAATCTCTTTCTATTCTGATTCCACAAGATATTGAATCCGATCGGCAAAAAGATCATCCACTAATTCATATGTTTTGGTGAAGAAATCGGGAAAAACTATCCCAATTATTTTTTTTGAGGAAATTTAGGTTTTTATTTAGTATTATCTAGTTCAGTATTTAGGCCATCTATATCGATTGATTCTCAAAATGAGTTTCTTATAAATAAAATATTGCTTATTTTAATTGAATTCAGTTAAATTATCAAATATTAATTAAAAAATAAAATTAACCATTTCTGAAAAAACATACGGCTATAAACGTTTCTTAGAGTTTCTAAAAATAGAGACTTCTCACTTCTCTCCTCTCTTTTCCACCAGTATTATTTAGTAATAAGTATCTCTACTAGATACTACTCATAAAGGTGCCCTTAGTTTGGTGATTTTGGTGTTCAAATTATTAGACTCTTAGTTCAAACTTTTTCCGTTTATAAATAAGAAAAATTCTTTCTAATGCCCTTTTCATAATGCCTCTTTTCAACTCTACCCTTTTGTTTTATCCATTTTTATTTCTACCCTCTTTAAATTTTTAATGACCATTTTACCCTTATTTAGAAATTGTTTTAGGTTAACAAAATGAAATATTAATATTTTTTCGCCTAAAATATTCCAAAATAAATTTCCCGCCAAAATTTTCCCACCAAAAATTTTCGAAAAAAAATTTCCCGCCAAATTTTGTTTTCAAAAATATTTTTCCCGCCAAATTTTTTTTTTGGGCGGGAAATAGATTTACAAGGAATTTTAAAAGAGTTTTAAAAGATTTACAAGGGATTTTAAAGGGGTTTTATAAGATTTACAAGGGATTTTAAAAGGGTGATTTACAAGGGATTTTAAAAGGTTTTTAAAAGATTTACAAGGGATTTAAAAGATTTACAAAGGTCTTTTAAAGATTTTTAAAGGATTTAAAATTGTTTTAAAATGATTTTAAAATATTTATAAGGGATTTTAAAAGGGTTTTACAATATTTAAAAGGGATTTTAAAGGGCTTTAAAAGATTTACAAAGGATTTGTAAAGATTTTTAAATGGTTTAAAAGTGTTTTGAAAGATTTATTAGGGATTTTAAAATCTTTTAAAATTACTTGTAAATTTTTTAAAACCCTTTTAAAATCCTTTGTAAATCTTTTTAAACTCTTTTAAAATCTCTTGTAAATCTTTTAAAACCTTTTTAAAATCTCTTGTAAATCTTTTAAAACCCTTTTAAAATCCCTTGTAAATCTATTTGCCGCCAAAAAAAATTTACAAGGATTTTTAAAATCATTTTTTTGGATGAGAAAAAATTTGTTACGAAAAAAAAATTTGGCAAAATTTTTTTTTTGGCGGGAATTTTTTTTTTCGACTGGAAAAATGTTTGGCGGAAATTTTTTTGGTGGGAAAAGAAAATTTTGGCGTAAAAAATTGACGGGAAAAGTTTAGTTTCCAATTACATGTTTCTATTAGATGAGGGTAATATGGTCATTTTGTTCAAAGGAAAGCTTATTTTTAAAAATGGACAACATAAAAAAGTATTGTTGCAAAAATGTAGTAAAAAATGGTACTTTTGCAAAACTCCCTATAAATAAACTATTTGAAGTAGATTTAGATTGTAATCAAATACTTTCAACATATAATTTTATTTCGATTTGAGTTAGGATTTGGTTTGTATTTGTTTGGATATGAAATATCACGTGTGTGCAGAACTGATAGAGTACGTCAAGTGATAGCAAATAACTGGAAAACGAGACACGTATGGCACGTGTCGACGAGCCTACACGAAAACTCATGAAAGGAGGCGTTCACGATGTACGTGTCTAGATTCACAAAACTATAAATAGAAGCAACTTTACTGTTCCAAATCTATAGTTGAATAGTTGTCGTTTTATATATGAAGGATCTGTAGTTTTTAACTGATTAATACGTTCGATGAAAAAAATAATACATATCTCTTTTATTTGGAGCCACATAATCTTTTTCTTTTTCCATTTCTTGTTTTACATTTCTATAAACTTGTGACAATTATTTTGACAGATGTTTACGAAATAAACAAACAAACAAAAAGAAGGAAGGAGATTCCGAACAAAAATATGTAGGGGATCGGAGAGAGCAAATGAGTCGCTGAGTGCAAAGAGACGGGTAAGAACTAAGAACATGACATAGAGAGGACAACAGAAACACTCTGCGTAGTGTATTTATCAACAACAACAAAAAAAAAAATGAATAACCCTTTTGATTTTAATTTCTCAATGTTAATTGTATTTGGCAGCTCCGCGAGTAAGGTTATTTAGAGCCTTAAGACTTAAGAGTGTTGAGTAAATTAATTATCTATATTCAACAGTCTTCTCGTCTATTATATACTCTTTAATTAGCAGTTTAAAACCTATACATGTAGTCTATAAATTATAAAATTTCAATACAATTTGACATTGTCGTTACTAAATGTGAAACAAATAATATGGTGGTTTTTCGAAAAGAAAATATACTCATACAATATTTTAATGCGATTTTATCAGCTCTAACCAGCCGATAAAATTTTATCAAAAAAAATTGAATATGAACTTCGGTAACTTAGGGGTAGAGGTTAACTCTATTCCGACAAGAATGATGCGGTTTGCAGAGAGGAGAGTACAACCAAATATTTACTTTATTTAAATAAAAATATCGGAAATAAACGGATTTTAATAACCGATCATCAAATATCTTTTTCAAAACGACAAGCTCTCCATGCATGATTTTCTTTTCTTTTTTGTCTTCTTACATAAGCATTTTCTAAATATAAATATAATCTAAAACGTTAAACTGTATACAAATAAACAACTTTAATTGCAAGTTTCGTACTGGTGCATAATCTAAAACTATATAAACCGGACGAACCGAAAAACCAAAGCATAGAGATTACAAAACCCCAACAAGAAAAGAAAAATGGAGAATCCAAGCTCAAACTTAGAAAAACTGCAACAAGATTGTTATAACGAATGGATGAGTTTACAAGCCAAACGCATAACGGAGCTTAAAGAAGCCATATCCACCGGTGAAAAAGACGATAACAAGCTTCTAGATTTGATACGAACGGCGATCAGAGATTTTGGAGACTACGCCCGAAAACGGTCAGAACATTCCCGGCGATTTAGTTCAAACTATTTCGCTCCGACATGGAACACTTGTCTTGAAAACGCACTTCTTTGGATGGGAGGTTGTCGTCCTTCTTCGTTTATACGACTCGTATACGCCATGTGTGGGTCTCAAACCGAACACCGGTTAACCAACTTCTTCAATAACACCAACCACGACATCGACAGTAAGTCAGAGACGTGCTTTGTTTATTATTCTAAAATATTTTAAATAAGAATCATTAAAAGCTGCGAAAATAGACCATCTGTTTCTTTATATGTAGTTTGAATATAGTCACTCCCATAGTTTTAAACTAGAGTTTAGTTTTTAGTATTTTAATCTTGATATAAACTTATATTTTCATAATTATTCTTTATAATGTCACAGCAATTTATTTGTAAAAATAAAAAAATGGTCCTCCGTAGGTTTAAGCATGGCGTTGGGTGAGACACGTGGTGGAATCGGAGGAGGAGAGTCGATGAGTGATCTTACGGCTGAACAGTTATTCAAGATCAACGAGCTTCATCTAAAAACGGTGGAGGCAGAGAACAAGCTGACTAAGGTATCCGCGAGCTTACAAGAAGACACGGCGGATACGCCTATCGCCGTTGCAGCGTTTTACAAAGAAGTAATCGGACAAGCTGACGTGGTGGTCGAGCGTGCGCTTGATAAGCATGAGGAGGACATGGGTGGTTTATTGGTTGAAGCAGATAAGCTGAGGATGACCACGTTGACCAAAATTGTTGACATTTTAACGGCGGTTCAAGCTGCGGATTTTCTTCTTGCCGGGAAAAAACTTCATTTGGCGATGCATGAGTGGGGAAAATCAAGAGAACATCGACGGCTTGAAGCTAGTGGTGGTGATTCCGGTGGAAATGTTACCAGAGAGTAATTGCTATCGATCGGACTTTAGAAACAATATAAAGAAGTAATGTAACAATAGCCAAGATTTTGACGACTGATCTTGGCATTATACATATAGTGTGTGATATTTTATAATCTTTTTAAGAAATTCTGTTTTGTTGCGTAGTTACTGAACAGTATTTTATACTGGTTTTGGAATTTTAGTTACTGATAGTGAAATTTGGATTTTATGGGCTTTTAATGAATAAATTAATGTTTTTATTAGTAGATTTTAGGATAATTAATCACTGTTGTAGTGGTTAGAATGTCCCACATCTAAAGTATTTATGATATGATACCTCAAATTACATACTTTTTTTTGGATAGAGAGTATGCGTTGCTATTATACATGCGTTTGACGTTTATAAAAAGAACTATTTGTATAGCCCACTAGTCCATCCAGTTCTCTAGCAAAAGCCAAGCACATTCGGAATCAGATCAATGAGTTTGTTATAAGAAAAAAAAAAAGTAGACTAAATTTGTTTGGAAAGAGTCATCTACTGCAATCGAATGTGTAAAGCCACTGGGCTTTTATTGCCCATACAATACCCAACAAGATCCATCCTTCTCAGGCTAATTTGATTTTTGTTTGGAAATGGATAATATACAGCCCAATTTTCCGATTAATTAAAGCTTTATTTTGCAATTTTTTATTTTAATTTTTTGGTTAAAACTAAACTAACCATAAAGTTATGTTTTGGAAGTTTAGATATTTCCCTTTTGGATTTAGATAATCAGTATCACTCTGAGTCACATCATTTACTGGACAACTTTAAACAAGAAAAATAGAGTAGCTTATGATTTCAACACGAATGGTAAAGTAAATAAAAATGAAACATTTCACGCATAATGTTTCTCTATCGTGACTTTGTCGGCAGGCAAGGACAGTTCTCACATCACTACCAAAAAAAAAAGGACAGTTTTCAGTTCTCACATCCCCAACACAGTTTAAAAGCCAAAATTCAAAATTTCACCCATTTTTCCTTTCAAATACCGATTTTATATAAGAATATTTTTGTATAAACAATTTCCTAATTATTTACGAAGTACAAATCTAAAGCTAAATTACAAACATATAGTACTACAATAATATAAAAATTAAAATAATAAAAAATGAAAGCGGCAATCAAGGATCCGATATAAATTCCAACAGCAAAGTAGTCAGTCAGGTGGTGCTGGGCACATGTGACATTGGCCCTACTTGGCTTTGCTTCATCCAAAACTATGCATTTCATGCTGGACCGGATTCAATTATGTTTCTTTTTCTTACTTTATACCGATTTCACACTCACAGTCTCTCACACACAAGTCTCGTGCATGAACCAGAATAATTGAGAACAAAAAAATAATATACATATAGTTTATTTGGAGTTTCTGATATATCAAAAATATAAAACTAAAAGACGCTAACATAGGCAAAAAGTTGCAGTAATTAAATAAGGAAATACAAAAAAGATAATTTCATATATGAGAAGAAAAAGATAACCAGAAAGAAAAAACACAAAAAATGAAGTAACAATGATAAAGTTTAATAAAAAAAACAATGATAATTATTTAAGAACACTAATAAGAAATATAAGGAGCATAAATATGAGGTTGCTCCATATTTTAATTAATCTATTTATACAACTTTTCCCTGAAAAACGCCTAATTTTCTTCTTTTTAAAATTTTGTTCACCGAAATAAATCTTTCGGAGAATACCCAACCACCAACACGTACATCTCTCTCCAAGAAATGGTCAAACGACGCCGTGTTACATGTTTCTATCAATCGGATAAGTGTTATTGACACGACACGACACCGTTTCGTTTTCGGGTTTTGGCATAAGTGGTGGGCCCCTTTTGAGAACATTCTGAAAAAGAATCAATAGAAGGGAGGCGGCGGAGGAGATGCGTATGATATTCCGGGAATCGGCGGTAGTGGCCCTTCGTAGATTGGAGGTGGTGGTGGTTGGCTGTGGTGTATTACCGGTGGAGGTGGTGGGCTGTAGTGGACAGCCGGTGGAGGTGGAGGTGAATTGTAGTAGTAAACTGGTGGTGAAGGCGGAGGACTGTAGTGCGCCGGTGATGGTGGTGGTGGAGGATTATAATGGACTGTTGGAGGTGGAGGTGGTGAGTATTCTATGCACGGTGGATGTGATTGTGGCGGAGGGGAGTGTATTGGCGTTGGTGGAGGTGGTGGGGATATATAGTGATAAGTAGGGGTTGGTGGTGGTAATGAGTAATGTGGCGGCGGCGGTGGTTGTGGTGAGCTGTAGTAGTAAGGGGCTGGTGGTGGTGGGGATGCAAATTGAGGCGGTGACGGCAAGTAAGGTATAGGGGAAGGAGGGGGAGTGCCGTAAATTGGAGATTGCGGGGGTTGTGATGGAGATGGTTGCGGTGGATAGTATGTTTGCGGCGGAGG
>Ga0041059_1000026_pt1 | contig 62855 bp, 41 predicted proteins | sample AraColnosormetaG_FD_56232 | JGI IMG/M metagenome (GOLD analysis project Ga0041059, IMG submission 56232) | Arabidopsis roots microbial communities from North Carolina, USA - Col MF nosort | ecosystem: Host-associated > Plants > Roots > Unclassified | place: USA: North Carolina | collected...
TTTGGCTATTCATTTGCCATTGAATTGGATTTTTTTTTTTTTTGTTTCTTACCATGGAATATGGATGGCAGTTTCTGGAAATTGGAATTCAAATTAAAACTAAAGTGTGTCGAACCAAACCAAACCAAGATATTGTTCAATATGGATTCTATGTATATAAACTAAAAGAAAAGAAAAAAAAATCAAAAACCTAACAAACGCGCCTAACCAAAACTGAATTGAATACAAAAAGCAAAAACCAAGTTATATTATTTACTTCAATTTGATTTATTTAGTCGAAAATAAGATATATTAGTGCATTATGCATACGTACGAATACAACGTTAAAAAACAGGACATTGACATCAACTAAACGGCATTGGAAGATTATTGGATCGTTAATTTTTAAATCTTTATAGAATGTTAATCAAATCAAACATATTAGTTTAGTTTTATTTAGGTTCGAGACAACCGACTCTTGTATACATATTTTTTTTCATAAGTTGACCTACAAAAATAACGTCGTGCTTATTAGTTTTCAATAATTTCCATTATTGCCTAGATATCTCAAACCTCTGCTTTTTCTTTTTGTAAATGTCTCTCTCTTTTGTTTCATAGAAGAATAATGGAGTACCATCCTCAAGCAATTAGGTTATGTGCGTTGATCTTCATCTCTTTCTATGCTCTTTTACACCTCGTTGAAGCACAAGACCAAAAAGGTATATACATATACACATTTCTTTGTTGTTTTTGATAATGTTTCGTCGAAATTATGTTCTTACTTAGTTTTCTGATACATTTTGTTCGCTTGTGTTACTAGGATTCATTAGTTTGGATTGCGGGTCATTGCCAAATGAGCCTCCTTACAACGATCCTTCAACCGGATTAACATACTCGACGGACGATGGTTTCGTGCAGAGTGGCAAAACTGGAAGAATCCAGAAAGCGTTCGAGTCGATCTTCAGTAAACCGTCTTTGAAGCTTAGATACTTCCCGGACGGATTCCGAAACTGCTATACCTTGAATGTCACGCAAGACACAAACTATCTGATCAAAGCTGTATTTGTGTATGGTAACTACGATGGTCTTAACAATCCCCCGAGTTTCGATCTTTACCTTGGTCCGAATCTATGGGTAACGGTTGATATGAATGGACGGACCAATGGTACTATCCAGGAGATTATCCACAAGACCATATCTAAGTCTCTCCAGGTCTGTCTTGTTAAGACAGGAACAAGCTCACCTATGATTAATACGTTAGAGCTACGACCACTTAAAAACAATACTTACAATACTCAGAGTGGCTCTCTGAAGTATTTCTTCCGATATTATTTCAGCGGTTCAGGCCAAAACATACGGTATGAATCACGCCCTTTCACTTAATCATGAACAAAATTTGGTTTCTGGTTCTGTTTGATCCGTTTAGGATAAACTTTTTAACGAAGATTATTTGTTTTAAACCTTTAATAAATTTAGTGTATATATTGAAGTTTAAAGATTATAATTACTTATTAGGTTTTTGGTTGCACAAAACTCGGATTGGGTTCATTTGGTATAGACATTTTTCTAGCATCTTGGTTTATTAATATGGATTTTGATTTGTTTCAGTAAGTTTGTTTTTAAGTAAAATGTTAGTCTTTAATACATGACAAAAATATTTTTGATAGGTACCCTGATGATGTCAATGATCGTAAATGGTATCCATTCTTTGATGCAAAAGAGTGGACAGAGTTAACAACCAATCTGAATATAAACAGTTCTAATGGTTATGCACCACCAGAAGTTGTGATGGCGTCAGCCTCAACGCCTATAAGTACTTTTGGAACATGGAACTTCTCATGGTTATTGCCATCTTCCACAACCCAATTTTATGTGTACATGCATTTTGCCGAGATTCAAACTCTACGGTCCCTCGATACCCGAGAATTCAAAGTGACGTTGAATGGAAAACTTGCTTATGAACGCTACAGCCCTAAAACGTTAGCCACCGAAACCATTTTCTATTCGACACCACAACAATGTGAAGATGGGACATGCCTCTTGGAGTTGACGAAAACACCTAAGTCTACTCTTCCTCCTCTCATGAACGCTCTTGAGGTTTTCACCGTGATCGATTTTCCACAGATGGAAACAAATCCAGATGATGGTAAGTCTATATGTTTCAATCAATTTCCTCTATAAATATAATTTCATGGGTTGTTTTTTGATGCAACAATAACTTTATTCTAGTTGCTGCTATCAAGAGTATCCAAAGCACTTATGGATTAAGTAAAATCAGCTGGCAAGGAGATCCATGCGTTCCTAAACAGTTTTTGTGGGAGGGTTTAAACTGCAATAATCTAGATAACTCCACGCCGCCTATTGTCACTTCCTTGTAAGATCAATCTTAAATTATTGTATTAGTTATGTCACATGATTTTATCATCTGTAAATGAAATGTGTGCATGCATAAATATGTCTTTAGAAACTTATCGTCAAGTCATTTAACGGGGATCATCGCGCAAGGCATTCAGAATCTGACACACCTACAAGAACTGTAAGTATTTCGTATTTCAAAACTGAGCATAATGAAAACTATTTGTTCACCTTAATTGTATCTTGTTTATAACATATTTTTGTACTTACAAATGCTTATGTAGAGACTTGTCAAATAACAATTTGACGGGAGGAATACCCGAATTTCTTGCTGACATAAAATCACTCTTAGTAATGTGAGTCGTTTTAAACAAGACAATTTTTTATAATCTATTAGCCTCTTCGCACTACAAGATTGCCTATGTTTCTAACATTGTGTCTATCTTAACAGAAATTTAAGTGGGAACAATTTTAATGGCTCTATTCCTCAAATCCTTTTACAGAAGAAAGGACTAAAGCTAATGTAAGCTTTTCTCATATAATATTTTCATGACTATATAAAATTTGTGCTCAAGTCTCCTAAATGACTGGTAAATTTCTTTTTTTCCTCAACATTGGTAACTCATAGTCTTGAAGGAAACGCCAATCTGATTTGTCCGGATGGATTATGTGTAAACAAAGCTGGCAATGGTGGTGCCAAGAAAATGAATGTTGTAATACCGATTGTTGCATCAGTTGCGTTTGTGGTTGTTCTTGGATCTGCATTGGCGTTCTTTTTTATTTTCAAAAAGAAAAAGACATCAAACAGTCAAGGTATACACAAAAAGAACCTTTAAATTGCCTTGAATACTGCAATACATATGTTCACTATGTATAAAAAGTCTCATTATACTGTTGCATTGTAACATTAGATTTAGGTCCATCTTCATATACTCAAGTATCAGAAGTTAGAACAATCAGATCTTCAGAGTCGGCAATAATGACTAAGAACAGAAGATTTACATATTCGGAGGTTGTAACAATGACAAATAACTTTGAAAGAGTTCTTGGTAAAGGAGGATTTGGAATGGTTTATCATGGAACTGTAAATAATACTGAACAAGTAGCCGTTAAAATGCTTTCACACTCATCTTCTCAAGGATATAAAGAATTCAAAGCAGAGGTAAGTTTTAGCAAGGTTATTAAGAAACGTTTGTAGAAACACTATCGTTTTATTAGAGTAACATGTCAAATTTTGATGTATTGCTCTTCCACTCCTCTAGGTGGAACTTCTTCTCAGAGTTCACCACAAAAATTTGGTTGGCCTCGTTGGATATTGTGATGAAGGAGAAAACTTGGCTCTTATCTACGAGTACATGGCTAACGGAGACTTGAGAGAACATATGTCAGGTAAGTATTTATAGTTGCTACAAATACATATTTGTTGTGGTGTTTTCACATATTTATATGTTGATTCAAATGTAGGAAAGCGAGGTGGATCTATTCTAAATTGGGAAACTAGACTAAAAATAGTTGTCGAGTCTGCCCAAGGTTTGATATGAGTTTTAATATAATTTTTGCTTGTATCCTCTATTCATTTGCTTAACCCTTGATGAAAATGAAATTTGTTGCATAGGTTTGGAATACTTGCATAATGGATGCAAACCACCAATGGTTCATAGGGATGTTAAAACCACAAATATATTGTTGAATGAACACCTCCATGCTAAGCTAGCTGATTTTGGGCTTTCGAGATCTTTTCCAATTGAAGGAGAAACTCATGTGTCAACAGTTGTTGCTGGAACTCCTGGATACCTTGATCCAGAGTAAGTTTCATAATTGTTGGGCAATGATTTTCTTTTAAATTTTATTTTAAGGGTAATTGCTAGTTTTCATCTATCATGAGTATCATCACTTGATAGGATATCATATATATTTTTTATTTTTAATAGGATAAATATTGATTTTGCAGATATTACCGAACAAATTGGTTGAACGAGAAAAGTGATGTTTATAGCTTTGGAATTGTACTATTAGAGATCATCACAAACCAACTTGTGATCAATCAAAGTCGTGAAAAACCACATATAGCAGAATGGGTGGGGTTAATGCTTACAAAAGGAGACATTCAAAACATTATGGATCCAAAACTTTATGGTGATTATGACTCTGGTTCTGTCTGGAGAGCAGTTGAACTAGCAATGTCATGTCTAAATCCTTCTTCAGCTAGAAGACCAACAATGTCTCAAGTTGTTATCGAATTAAACGAATGTTTGTCATATGAAAACGCAAGAGGAGGAACGAGTCAAAACATGAACTCAGAGAGTTCAATAGAAGTCAGCATGAACTTTGATATTGGAGCTACCCCTGATGCTCGTTAGACTGCAAGAGTCATTTTATCTTTGTTTTCTTGAGTGGATTTTTGTTATTTTCAAAGGAAAATTTTAAAAGTTTTGTAATGAATTTATGTCATTAATGAATGTGATTTATTGGAATCAAGATTAGCAGCATAGACTCGATCTACGGTTAAAAAAAGAGGATAAAGTCCAATCATAACTCTCTTTAATTTATTTTGCAGAATGAAAACGTAGTAGAAATGGATGTAATCTTAGTGGAATAAACAAAGCAAATGATGAGACATGTTTATACGTTTCTTGTGATCAAAGTTTCGAAGCTCTAGATATATAGCAATAGGCCCGGGATGACTCAAATATGATCGAGGGGAAGAAGCGCGCACCTGCCAATTGCTCGCTACGACCATCTTCTATCTCAGTTCACGTCATTGTTTGATATAAAAGTGACTTGTTCTGTACGTTAAATCATATTTGACTCATCCTGGGCCTATTGCTCTGTATGGTTTTTCTAACTGACTCAGTTATTTATTTGTAATATGATAGTTCCAAAATAAGACATTACAAATGATTTATACACGTACATTTTATACAACAACTTCCATTTTTAGTTTATTTTAACTATATATCATATTTGTCCACCAAAATTTACGATGTAGTCAAAGTTGATATCTAGTAGCATTCTAATTTAGTGCATAATAAATTTAACGTAAAGATTATCAGTGTATTGTTGTATGTGGAATAATTAAAGAGAAAGAAAAAATATATTTTTTTTAAAGTAAAAAAAAAAGTTGAAATGGATTTCATTTTCTGAAGGAAGAACAAGTTGATGAATAATAAAGTCAAATGAGGATGATAATAGAGACTAGAGAGGTATACCATATCATTTGATGATTGTGGACAACTGGATGTTGTTTTTTCCAATATAAGTGAAGAAGTTGCCAAGTTGATGAAATCAAAAATATCCAGCTTTCGTCACCAAAATGTATTATCCTCTGATTTGAGAAGATACTTTTTCTTGATTATATGTGTTTAATAAATGGACATGTGTGTGCTAATAAGGTTGTTGGTTTGATTTGCGGACCATATTAGAACTTTGGAGGATTTCTCTTATGATTAGTAGGACCAAAAACGTCGGATTTATTGTGATATAAAGAGTGATTTAGGTTATGTCAAAACTTTCTAAAAATAGGTTGCTTCGAAGGGACATCTTTGTCTAAAATGTTACATGGAAACAAACAAAAGGCCATAACCGTTCAATTAAAAAAGTCAACATGAATGATCAATCTCTCTTATCTCCCCAGCTTGCAACACCCATCGAATCCTGACTTTTTCTTTTGATTATTATATACTAAACTTTTACATACTACATAATTGCTTTTTAGAGTTTTCTGTTTGTAATTTGGAGTCAACTTGAATATATGATTTTATGATATTAAATAACGGAATTATATTTTATCTACTTAATCATTTTGACTTCAAATGTTGTTAGTCGACATTGTTACCTTTCTTTTCATAAGAAACTACCAAACGTCCAGACCTAGTCGGTTGCATCTTCGATTGCTTCATTGGGTTGATAACTAATTTAATTTTAAGAACACAAAAAATGACTACTATGGTATTATATTACAAGATGGATTTTAATTCTTTCCAATAGCTGGTTGCAATAGGCCTTATGAGACTCTTCCAAATGGAAACTTGGTTTAGTTTAATTAAACCGTTTTCTTCTCTTCTATGGAGTTCACGTTCTACAAAGATTTTCATAGACAATCAAATAATAAAACAGAAATATAGGCATGCTCCAAGAAAAACCATTCCTGCCCTATATACTTACATGCGGAAAACAAAATTAAAATTGTTATATGTTTGTGTGTTCTTTTGGCGACGCAATAGGCACAAACATTTTAAAATACGGAATTAAACACATTACAAAAATATAGTTCCTTGTATAGAGTACCAATGTTCACATTTTCATATTCAAATAACATGTTTTATGTTTTGAACATTCATTTAATTGGGTTTGGTGAAATACGCGGATAATTAACAAGCCAGCTCAAGAGCATGTTACTTTCTTAATGTAAACCAAGCTTAGAACAAAATAGCATGTTATTTTGAAAATAGCAATTAAGTAAGTGTTATTGCGAATAAATAAAAAGTTGATAGTCAATGTACCCAAGTCAAAAAAACACATCCATCAAAAGAACTTCATAAAATACTATTAAACGAAAGAGAATGTGATTAAGGAGATTTAGGGACGAAATAAGACAAAAACCAAAAGACAAAAAAGAAGAATAAAAAGATGGAGAGTGAGATAGAGAAGCATGTGGTGAGCATTTTAGGGTGTACGAGTCAGGTGAAGTTATATTCTCAAGGTGCACGCCTTCAACATTCTTAACTCTTACTAAACTCCATCCAAACTATGTTTTGTATTTGAGCCAGACAAAAAAACACTTATGTGAAAATAAAATTATAAGACAATAATAAGTTCTTCCACTAAAATCGTTTTTTTATATGGATAAGTAACACAAATTAAATAACCTTGCATTATAGATATACGAAATTTATACATATTTTACAGAGACAGACAGAGTTTATTGAGTACCAAAAAAAGAGGATGAATATTAATTTTATATTTTAGTACTCCAAAAGAGTTCTTCAAGTAAAGCTAAACTTTTTTAAGTAGAGAGAGATGGAGGCACTTTCTAAACACTTTTGTTGATAATCATCGCTTCATAATTGCAATTATCTTACGCTATCTTTACTCTAATAAAGTAATAAAAGGTTGAAAATATTGCAGAGACTGTAATTAACCTCTTGCGGCTCTGTTTTTCACAATATTTCAACCCTCGAATTCCACAGATTCTATATAAAATACAAACTTTATATAAAAAGAAATGCAAAACAAAGACTGGAAAGTGTAAACAACACTGCCCGACACCACCCTTGTCACAGAAGTTGCCTTTCTTGAGAACTGCTAAAACAATCAAGACGCCATGATTCTGTTGATGATGATGAAACTCAAAAGTTTATAATCTGTCAACACTCTGGATGATGGATTTGATTAGGATTTTGCAATGGAAGAAAAGATGGGTGGAATAATGGAAACGATGTAGGAGCAGAAGAGAAAGAGAGATTGGTTTGGTCAAGCTTGGGTCTCAAGTTTTCTAAAGCTTTTACTTGTGCTCTAAGGAACTTGAGATAATTAGCAGCTTCATCAAGCATTGATGCAGTATCCATCTTCGTCCCACCTGGAACCAATGTTTGTAAAACCCTAATCTTCTCACTTATCCTCTCCCTTCTCTGTCTCGCTGCAACCGTTTGAGGATCCGTCGATATCTTGACGTTCTTCCTCTTAGGCTTCTCCACAATCTCTAACCCGAAATTCACCGGTCTAAATGCAGCCGCTCTGTATATCATCTCCTTCATTTGTGCAATCGCCTCAGCATCGGGCTCGACATTGTCAGACAAACAAGTTGAATGTTGGAAACTAATGTTCGAAGAACCGCCTCGTTCTTTCTCTGTTCTTGGTTTCTTTGATTTCGATTGATTCTCATCGTATATAAGCTTGAAACCTCCTTTCTCCGAATCATCTTGAGGATGAACAAGACTAAAGTGACTTCCTGTCTCGTCTCCTCTGTTTCTCTTCAAAGACTTAGGTTTTGTTGTTGTTGTTGTAGTCTCAGTAGTTCCTCCATCTCCTCCTCTGTTTCTCTTCAAAGGCTTAGGCTTTATCGTTGTTGTCGTCTCAGTAGTGATCTCTCTGTTCTCAGACTCTGCAGATGAGACTCCACCAAAGCTCCAAAGAGTCTGACAATCTGAGAAAAGCACAGATATTCCTTCATCGTCCTCCGTCGAGGTGTTGTTGCTATTCGACGTCGCAGATAACAAACAATCGAGTGATGATGGATCTATCGAGCTAGCTCTGTTGCCAACATGTTGCTGCTGTTGAATCTCACCTAAGACTCCAAGATCAGACATGAAACAGCTGCTAAGATTCGGATTAATGAGTTGGTGGTGATAAGAAGAAGAAGAACAGAGTTCTCGAGCCATTAGCTCATTTCCTCCCCAAATCAAATCTGATCCTTGATGCTCCATGATTTTGCTCTCTCGTGTCATTCCATACATAGCTTGAGCGTACACAGATTCCAATCCTTCCATCGGATCAAACACAATCCTAAAAACACCCAAAACAAAGACAAATGTGAGAGGCATACTTAGAAACAGAGCATATTTGTAAACAGACATGAAACCTAAATATTTCTTGTTACATGCAGGGAAAAATGATAAAAGCTGATCTTTAAACCAACCTCGTTGTAATAACGGCAGGACATGAAAAAGTGAAACCGGAAGAAGAGAACAAACAGATGAGTTCACAGGAAACTCTGAGAAACGTTTCTTCTGTCTTAAAGAGATGACACCCAAAAAGGGAAAGAAAGAGAAAACAGAGGAAAGAAACAGAAAGAAGAAATGCTCAAAAAGGAAAGAAAGTAAAACAGTCTGTAAATGAGGTTTATTTCTGTGCTGTAGACTTAGAAAGCTCTGTTTCTGTTCTGTTCTATAATGAGCTCTCTGCTAGAGTTATAGATAGTTTCTGTAAGAAAAGACTTGAAAGCCCTATACACCCCTCCTACTATTCATACTCAGATTTGTTATTATGCACATATTTATATATAGAATAAATATTAAATATATTTGTATATTTATTATATATATATAATAGTATTATTTTTAAAAAGGTCCCAACTTTCGATGAGATCAATTGTTCCTCTGTATCAAGCACTAGTTCTGTACTTCTGTAAATTGGTATGGATGGTTAACTTTAAGAATTAGGATTAGTGTAACTTTAAGAATTAAATCCCTATTTTGATATACTTTAAAACATATATATGAGCGCCGTCAAAGGAAAAAAACTTTTAACTAGTATACCGGTAAACTAATTAACTACTCAAACGATTAATTTTTATATTTTACTTTTGAGTTAGGTAATTTTTTTACCAAATTTTATGATGATCAAATCATTAATGGATGCGATTTAGATGATTTAACTATTATTTCCAGTGACATGCATATGCAAACTCGAATATGGAACGTTATCGACACGTTAAATTGAAGACGCCGGCGGCGACAACTTTACTTTCGTAGAAGATGAAACTATTGAAGTTGATCTCGATTAATTTTGCGATATATCTGATATCTCTAAGTGAGATTTTGTTGGATAATAGATACACGACTATCAAAATTGAATTTAAAAGTTGTCACCGAAACTAAACGTTAGAGTTTACAACACTCCCGAATCTAAACTTAAAACATCTCCTAAACCGGATTATTTAATAATTTCTTAATCCAAAATTATTTAATTTTTCATGGTCAAAAATAATGTCACACGCGCAAAGAGAAAAGTGAGATCACTGATTCATTAACCTAAAGCTAACCGAATGATTTGTATTAAAATATAGAAAATAATCTAGACGATTGAATTATATATTTATTTAAATGAGGTTGGTGTGCATAATAGTTTCTGCAATCGAAGAGCATCTTTTTTTGAAACCCTAGAAAATAGATATAATACTTGATAAAAATCATAGACTATATGATTATGCACTTGATGAATACTGAAAAGGGATATGTAATTAAAAATCTACGAGTGCTTGAGCAGAGAAAAAGGACTGACAATCCTTTTAGCGTCGTGCGAACTGAAAACTTTAAGGGAGAGATCGAAAGAAAGTTTTAGGTTTTGGATCTTTTATTTTTTGGTGAATAACAGATTAATGTTGATTGTATATTTTATTTTAAAAATGATCAAGCTGTAAAAGTAATTCATGATTCTATTATCTATACCATTTTCTTATTCTTTTCTATGTGTTTGTTTAATTTACCTTTTCGCTATCATCATCAGTCAATAATGATCAATATCCTCATCTCGATCTATCTAGCAACACTTTCTTGTATAGTTTATCTTCATTTCTTTTGGCTAGAACGTGTTATATAAAAATACCAAACACTCTTTTTGTGGATTTATTTGATTATATATAATCATGATATCATATATAATCGATGTGGAACACTTTTTGGAGTAGTTTTCGAAAACTTTGTAATTTCCATATACCAGTAGAGAAGTACATTATTAGTCGCTTCTTATTTCCCAAGTCGTTCCTCCTTAGGCTTGAAATAACCAACATTCGAGAACCTAAACCAATAACGCCAATATAGTTTTATTGTATATTTGTATGAACTTATATCTTTACTATGTAAGAACAATTTGTAGTAGTATTTATAATTTGAGATACTAATTGTAAATTTTGAACATTCTTTTACAATATTGATAACTTTCTAGTTCCTATTTTTATTCAAAGTCGTCACTAATCCACACTAATCCATTAGTAGTTTAACCGTCACATAAGTCGGTGATCCGTCTATAATAGTAAAAGATCATCTTAAAGTTAACAATTTTTTTTTTTTGATGTTTGGCAATGTCAAATTAATCGGTTATAGTTACTACAAATTTGTTGGTAATTATTAACTAGTTTTTCTTCGTAAATGATGTTTGACAATACTGTAGTTTGTTTATTTTATGATCTCATGAAAGAAAGAAAAAATAAAACTTAAGGATTTTCTATCATTAATTGAGACCAAAATTATATGGAAATTTTGTGGGGCTATGAAAATATAGCAACATCAGTGCGGGAATAAAAGAAGAGCTTTGGTTTGAGGGTAATTATACAAAACATCGCAATCGGTAGAACGGAGAGAAAGAGAGAGCAAAGAAGGCGACATGACCTCTCTGCCCAACCACATGTCTACCATAATCCCACAGCTCATTCAATTTTTATTTTTCTTTTATAATTGTCAACTTTGTAATTTATATCATGATTTTCACTTACCTTCTACGTTCTACTTTCGAATGTTGGTGGATTTATCATAGTGGCTAGGTCATACAACTGAGCTCTGTAATCACCAATCAATCCATAAACTTTATAACGAATTAACCAAAATAATTCTATAAACAATATTCACTGAAGAACAAGAACATACAGATTATTAAAAAAAAATGTAATAACATGTTATAGATGAAATACTTGTAGCTATAAAATTCTAAAACCCTAAATAACAACTGTAAAAGCACTTTAAATCATTACCAACAGAAATCTCCACTACAGTCTTAATTACTAGTTTTTAGAGTATATGAATAATGCACTAAATATATGGCAAGAATAATTAGAAGAATAACAATCTATTTTTAATTTTCAAAACTTTTTTATTTGCAAAAAGAAAAGAAAAAAATACATAGTCAATTACCTAATTTAATCTCCTCATACTACCAATCTACCGACCTCACCATTTTTATTGAATTTCTACTTGTATACACTTTGTAAATATAGATTAGATGATCAAACTCGTTAGTCCAATGTTGAGACTTAAAATGTGTAATACCAATCTACGTACCTAGTGTTCTACAATATTTAACATTTTAATAGAAATGTATATATCTTCATTTCAGAATAATTATTCTAAAAATGTCAAATTAATATGTAAATCATATATATATATATATATAGAAATACTTAAGGATAGCATAATGGGATTCATTTTGCATTAAATCATATAACCATAATTAATGGTCTATGTAGAAGAAAATGGGTAAATGAAGATCAACATCACATTCACAGTTGTTGACATCCTTAGGATACTCACAACGAAAGAGACCTTATTTTGTCCATATATGTGAACTCCAATTTTTTTTTTTGAATAATACCAAAACGTATATTAATTGGGAGACCCATAAAAAACAAAAATTCTCAAATCAGTATTAACTAATTCTCACACCTCAATCGGGAACCAAAAATGTCGGTCGAGAACAACTTCTCAAATTAATTGACGAATTTGACTTCCCACGGTCATGGACCGATCCAATGTACCAAAATTGAAAGAAACCGACCATGTCGGTTTAATAAGTCAACTCGAGTCTAATTGTGATAAACACTACAAAAAAAATTAACGCGTAGACTGAAACGTACGTACTTAACTTACCCCAATGGAATTTGCATGTAGATTCTAGCTAGGGTTTATAGAATAAACGATAAGTTTAGATCTCTTAATGTTTCTTTATGAATAGCATAAAGAGATTATAGTGTATAAATAGAAATAAAGGATTTGTCGGGGGTATGTCCATGATTCTGCACCCATGATTAAGAGATGAAAGTGGTCCATTATCACATATACATGTCAAAACAAAACATGAAACAAAATTTCTAGGAGTTAAAGAGCAAGACGACGACATTTTTAGAAACCGATAACATTCTTTCTCTTTCAGATACTTTGGCTCGGTACGGTTTAAATGGTCCAGACCGGAGCTGTACAGTAATCTAAGCTATCTGACTCTTCTTCACTCTTCTTGGCTCTTGCTCTCTCCCTTCCATTATTGAATGGTTCACACGTGAACACAACGTTCTCCATAAGCACGTGGCTCTTCGTAATTGGTTGTGATCTTGGAGGATAGTAGTCCCACGTGGGAAATCAGCATGGCGTCATATTGTGGGGACTCACAGAAGTTCTTTTCTTTTCTTTCTTTTTTTTTGGTTAAAGAGGATCTAAAACTTTTTTTTCGTTTTTGTTTTTGTTTTTAACTTTTTTCTTTCCTCTTGTGTATTGTAACATCACCCCGTTAATGAAGTTAAATATTATCCTGTAAGAATAAATGAATGTTGACAAGGAAACGAGCTTCGATCATATTTGTACCTTGACAAACACATTCATATACAAAATTTTCATACGTGTAGGCTTGTAGCTCCACATTATATCTATAACAAAAATCCGGTTAGGTTACATTTTAAAAGAATCAGAATTCTAAATCCATACGAATTGAAATTTAAGAAAATAATTTTAGTATATAAACCCATACTAAATTTAGTTTATTTCTCACATTTTTATTTATTGTGTTTGAAGTCTCAATGTGCTAGCGTGATCTGCAATATTAAGTTTGACTATATCTTTTCATTGTATTAACAGAAATATTTTTTTAAAATTTTGCTTAATAAAAGAAAATTTCATATTATTTTTATTAGTAACCTAATTCGGAAGTTTTGTTTTATATTCTTTTAACAAAAAAACTTTCGTAATTTTATCTATAGTTGAACGCGTTAAACAGTCAACTCTAATGAATAATTTACGAGGTAGAATAAAAAGCTTAAAATGATAGAAGTTATCACAAAGTAAAACAAACTCATCAAGAAGTTGTTGTAATTAAACTTATCATTGTATACTATTGACTTAGTTAATTTCTATTGTTACAAAAATATAAGCAATGTTATTTTTATTAGTAACCTAATTCGGAAGTTTTGTTTTATATTCTTTAAACAAAACAACTTCCGTAATTTTATCTCTAGTTGAACGCGTTAAACGGTCAACTCTAATGAATACTTTACAAAGTAGAAGAAAAAGCTTAAAATGATAGAAGTTATCACAAAGCAAAACAAACTCATCAAGAAGTTGTTGTAATTAAACTTATCATTGTATACTATTGACTTAGTTCATTTCTCTTGTTACAAAAATATAAGCAATGTTATATTATCACAATTCACAAACATTATATTACATATCATTAAATAAATAAATAAAAACCTTTAATCACGAAAGTAATTTTCAGTTGTCATCAATGAGATGACTCACAGTCTCACACGGTCACTGGTCACGTTGCTTCACCACTGTCTCCAAGTAAGATGTCTAAAATCTTGCAAAGGGCCCCAAAGACTCACACTAAATGAAACTAGTGGGCTCAAGCCCACGTATGCACACGCTCTCTTAACACGTCAAAATTTTAAAAATTCCACAACGAGACGTCGACCTTTCACGCGCTTCGGCACGTGGAAATCCATGGTCCTTTCCTATGGGTTTTGTCCTAAACCATCCTTCGGTCCGACCAAACCGCGTAAGGTAAGAAAGACTCCGACCGAACACGGCACCTTCTCCCACAATAGTGTAAAGTGATCGTGATCAGAAACAGATATTTCGCTAAAGATTAGCCCAATTTAGGAAAGATGATGATGAAGTTAGCCAAGAGAGAGATAACAAAAACATGTGGCTGTGTATGTAAAAGACCGAGTCACCCGAACATCTCCACCTTCACGCCATTCTCCTACCACTCGGACCTAACCAACCAATACCTTCCACGTCATGTACAATCCGAGTTCCCGTGAGATAGGGATCTTTACTTGAAGCAACCAGACATGACCGCAGAGTCACACACACACACACCCCTAAGCTTTTTGTCGTCCCCTCGTATGGAATCCATTGTGGGACGACACAAAAATATCTTCTTTTGCTTCTCTGCTTTCTTCTTCTTCTTCTTAAAATTTGTTTCTTTCAGGTGGATTTGATCTCCATCTACGTAAAACAAAAACAAAGTTTATAATCTTTTTGGATTTTGGGATTGATCTAAAGTGAGATTTCGATCTTGGCACTAGGTTTTGCAAGGTTACCTAACAATTTCTGGTTCTGATTTCATTTCTTTAGGTTACGTGTAAGGGAAGGAATTGTTAATAGGGTTTGTTTGTGAGCGTAGGGAAAAGATGGGAGGAATGAAAGATGAAGCAAAGAGGATAACAATTCCTCCATTGTTTCCAAGGGTTCATGTCAATGATACTGGAAGAGGAGGCCTGTCTCAACAATTTGATGGCAAAACAATGTCTCTCGTCTCTTCTAAACGTCCCAATCTTCCTTCTCCGACCAACAACATATCTGATTCTCTTTCCACTTTCTCTTTGTCTCTTCCTCCACCACCAAACAATGCCCGTCTCGTGAGTCCTTTTAATTCACTCATTCAACTTTCTTGGTTTTGTGTGTCTGCAGATTTATATACAAGAATGGTGACAATGCATATTTAGATTATCACTTTATGACTTGTTGAATACTTTTTTGTAACAGATTGATGGACCTGAAAAGAATCAGTTTTCACCAATCTACAACACAAAGTTTGAGGGGAAGCTGAATAAAAAAGGCATAAATTATACAAGTCCTAAAGGATCATCAGTTACTAATACTAAGCCTAGTTCAATAAAACAAAATGAGTACCTCAAGAACCTTACCAGCTTGGATTCTATTAAGTCTCCTATTGTTATACACTCAGAAATAGATCCACAAGCAAACACAGATTTGTCACTCCAATTTTGTACTAGCGGTAGCAGTAAACCCGGAGGAGAGGCTGTTGTTGGTTCTAAGATCCTTTTGTCAGAACGTTTGGAAGATGAAAACCAGAATGGGTCTCCCAATGTGATGAAAACTCAATCATATAGAAGAAACTTTGCTGAGTTTAACAATGAAACTCAAAAGAAGCCCAAAACTCTGCCTCGGCGTGAACAAGTTGCTTCAAACTGCTCTGCAATAGAGTCTTTGTCTGGTATAAGTGCATCTTCTTATGATATTGCCAGAGTGATTGGTGAAAAGAGGTTTTGGAAGATGAGAACATATATGATCAAGTTTGTATCCTCCTCTCACTTTTCTTATGATCCCAACTTCATAACTTTGCCGTATTTCTTACTATTTTTTATTGTTGATATTTTCAGTCAGCAAAAGATCTTTGCCGGGCAAGTATTTGAGCTCCATAGACTGATAATGGTAAGCTTTTAATAACCTTATTGTTTCTGGTTTGCTTTCTATGCTTCAGATTACTTAATATGATGCAGGTTCAAAAGATGGTTGCGAAGTCGCCAAACTTGTTTCTTGAAAGTAAGCTTAATGGTGTCAAACATGGTACAATGAGGTCATCACATCAGCTTGCAATGGCGGCTTCAAAGGTTAGAAAGCCAAACACTGAGAATCACAAACCTGTACCTGAAGAATATCCAGAGCATATGAAACCAAAGCTTCCTCTACCTTCCATAAGCAAAGAACTCGTGACTCCTATTTGGCCACAACAGCTACTTCCTCCTCCTGGAAACCAATGGTTAGTTCCTGTAATAACTGATTCAGACGGTCTGGTCTATAAACCATTTCCAGGACCATGTCCTCCTTCTTCTTCAGCCTTCATGGTTCCAGTTTATGGCCAAGATTCACTCGAGACACCATTCAGGTTCCCTGTTTCTTCTCCATTCAGCCACAGCTACTTCCCACCTCCTAACGCGAGGACAACAGTTGACCAAACAAACCCGTTTGGTCAGTTTCAAAGATGGTCTAACACATCAAGCCACATGACACAAGCCATTCCATTTTCTTTAAAGAAGTCTCAGGAATCTAATGACAGTGACATACATGGAAGCACAGCTTCAAGTCCACCAGAGAAGCATAAACTTGAAGTGCTTCCTCTGTTTCCTACAGAGCCTACCCATCAAACTGATGAGTACAAGCAGAAACAGCAACCGATGCTTCGCGCCATTAAAGCCGTTCCTCATAATTCAACATCTGCCTCTGAATCTGCTGCAAGGATCTTCCGTTTCATTCAGGAAGAAAGGAGGGACTCAGATCATATGATTAGTTAGTTCTTTTATATTTGAAACCCTTCCACATTCTTTTGCTCTCATTGCTTCTTCATCTAGCTTAGATTTTCAGTATATTCTATTTACTCTTCTTATGAAGATGTAAATCAAATACTATCACTATACATTAAACATACACACACTTATACACACATCTTACATTGTTCTTGTATTGACAAACAGCTAATAAAAGATAGACTTTTGTGCTTCTATTCCAGTTTTGAGGAGTTTAAACATTGGAACAAGAAGAGTTCTTTAGCCATTGAAGTATCTATATTATCAATGTGGAAGGAGACAATAAGGATCAGAGTTGTGTCCATGCTATACGAAGCTACACTCAAGTTCAAGAACATTTCAGAACAAAAACCAAGAACAAAAAGAAGACAAGAGATCCATTAATTAGAACCCAAGAACCTTTGGTGCAAGTTTAAGTAAAGGCTTCAATGCGCTTGGAGCAAACTTTCTTGCAAAAAGATAACAAACTTGAGATGGCTGATCATTGTAGAAGCAAGCTTTACCTCTTGACAGCTTCTTGATGAACTTCTCTGTTATATCAGCCTTGCCAAAAGTAGCTGGATGAGCACCACCCCTTGACCAATCTGTCCAAGTCAATGTCCGATTAGCGAGAAAATCCGGATATCCAATAGAGAGCATTGTTGGGAAGTAATGTTCATCTACATAACAAGGAGGTCTACAAAACTCTTTGAATTTGTTATAGTAAACCATGTCTTCAACAATATCAACAGCAAGTGCTCTGTTTATTTCAAACCACTGAGACCCTTTTCTCCACTCGTTTAGACTTACTTCTGGTCCCATTGCATAGCTATATCTGCCTCTCCCGTAAGGCCCGTCCTCGTCAACAGAACCCATGAAACTATATCTTGATCTAGAGACATAACGGTAGACAAAGTTGAAACCGCGAAGAGGAATACACGCTTCAGATAGTAAAACAAACCATTCGTTAGAGATATCGAGCAACGCGTTAGCCAAAAGCCTCCTTTCAGCATCACACATACTCATCTCTCCCCAAGCTACATGCTACACACAAATAAAGAAACTCCGAAGTGAGATAAACCAAATCAAGACACAAGAAGCAACATTAATACATTGATCAACAAAAGTACCTGACTTGGGATCTGTCTTCTGTAAAACACAGATGAGCTTGGGAAATCTGATCTATAATTTGGCAAAGTATGAACATAGATTGAGTAAAAGCCCTCATGCCCTTTGAAAAACCTTTCCCAAAGTGGAGCAAATGGCAAAGGTCCTTTGGTGAGAAACATGAATGCCATTTTAGGAACTCTTTTAAATGGATAGTCAAGTATCCGAGGCTCCATCGAAGCACGCCAAAGAAGCTCACTGTCATTCATGGAATGCCAACCATTCAATGGAGGCTTGATAAGGCTCTCTAACGTAATTCTCTCATCATAAGTAGAGATCAATGTCGATGGAGCTAAAGTTTGAATCTTTAAGTACTTGATCATGTGCATACTAATGACTGAGATTCCAAGAACCAAAACAAAGAACAACAAGAAAACTTGAAGCACCCGCATCGGTAAAAGAGCTTTAAGTTGGTTTGTAGGTCTTGAATTGGGAGCTGATGCAGCATTATCTTTAATCCCTTCCTCCATCCCCATCAGGCTTCAGTGTCTTGATGAACAGAACCTGTTCTGTTTATATGCTACTTACATAAGAAGAGAAACACAATTAGATTGTCTATCCTAAAACATTCACAAATCTCAGTAGATTGTCTACCCTCAACCAATCAGACAAGAATGAGGATTTACCAAATAGGGTTTTGTCCGGAAACGTAGGCAAGCAAAAACGTACGAGAAGCTCCAAATTCTAACCTTAGTTCCTGTCGTTTTAGAAGAACAGAGACAAAGAATGACGAATTTGATTGGAGAAAGAAAAGAAAGATTGAAACTTTGAATGGAAACTTTACCCAAAAAAAAAAGGTAGAAAATTAGGATTTGGATCTTCTCAGACACGCAATTCGTTCAGCTGTCGGATTCGTTCATGATTTGTCTGTCGTGAGCAGGAAGACGTGCAAATGGAGGTTAAGTCTTGTCTGATGATCGTATTCGAGAGATGTCTCTGAAACTCTAATCTGATTTTGGTATCTACTTTTGGAAACAGAGAGCTTAAATGTAAAGAAACTCACAATAAAGCATTAAACCCTAGTTAGGACATTTGTATCTGTTGGTCTCTTTTGTAACTGACGGTCTTAATACGTTTTATTACAATTTAGACAAAACGTATTACGGTTTGATTACGATGTACTGTAGTATTAAATAAACTATTCGGAAACACACGCTTCATGTAATTAATGTGGGTTTTGGGTTTGATGTCTTTAATTTTTTCAATGTTTATATAATTCTCCAGTTTGGTTAAATCTGTTTCAACAACTTTGTACAACTTTGTTTTTGTTTGCTAAGAAATATTTTTCTAACAACTAACAAGTTATATTATCAAGTTGATAATCAGTACTTTGCCACTAAAAGAATTCAGAATTATTAATTTGCATAAAAAACAAAATCAAAAATCTGATTTCATAGTTGATATCAAAAGTAAAAGTAAAAGAGGCATACCGAAATTGTTGGAATATGAAAGTTGTTTTGGTTCAAAATCTTGTAGTGGGAACAAAGCTTTCAAAGTGAAAAATTGCAAGAATTGTTCTATAGTCAAGTACGATTCTATTCTATTCCAAAGATTACTTAATCCACAAAAGATAAAAGAGCAAGTAGAAAAAAAATTGAGTGTCTCAGGCTGCTCATTTGTTGGAAGTTTTCTCCAGTAGTTTCGGATCCGAACCAAACCCAAAAACCTGAATTCGAAAGGTAAACCCGATCCGAATCGAACCTAGGAACCAAACTGAACTCCACCCAAACATTATAAATATCCGAATGGGCTCTAAGAGCCTAAATCCGAAAACCCCGAACGGATACCCGTATACCGAGCCCTGACTAATCAGCATTCAGTAGCAACTCTCAAAACGCTGTCGTTGTGGGTTTAGTATATGATTAGGGGTTTAAGCTATACAAGACGAAGAAGATAGGTCGACGCAAACACGATGTCGTTTTGAAATCTATTCACACTGTTCTCTCTTATCAACAGATTCAGAAATTAGCACCCGACTCGGGCTCCGTTTCAATGTTGGCCGCGACGCCTGCTCATGGACTCAGGTACGTGGTGGTGCCCACACGCTCATGGCTTCATAGGTTTCGATGCTGCTCGTCTTCTCTCGCTCCTCTCTCCCCTTCTGAATTCTCGGGCGGTAATAAAGCCCAGAAGAAGCTCAACGACGAGAACAACACCAACGTAAGCAATGAGAAAACGGCGCCGTATTATCCGAAACGAGGAGAAACAGTGGAGCTTGTGTGCGAGAGTTTAGGATTCAAAGGCAAAGGAATCTGTAAAGTTGATGGAACTGGCTACGTCGTTATGTGTGACCGAGCTCTTCCCGGCGAACGTTTTCTTGGCCGTGTCACTCGCCGCAAAGGCAGCTATGCTGAAGTAGGTTTCATAAAAACTTCACCTTTATCTTCTAATTACGATTTTTAGTTATAAAGTTACGATTTTTAGTTTTGATTTGTTGTTTTTTGGTTGTTTCTCTTAGGTGACAAAAATGAAGACAATATCTCCACATAAGGACTTAGTAGAAGCTCCATGTGAGTATGCATCTTACTGTGGTGGTTGCAAAACTCAGAATCTCTCTTATGAAGCTCAGCTTAGAGCTAAAGAAGAGCAAGTTCATGAGCTTATCAGACATGTTGGAAGGTTTTCTGATAACAATCCTGGCCTTGAGATTGTCTTGAAGCCTATTGTTGCTTGCGATATTCAATTCCATTATCGGAATAAGGTTTGTTTGATTGTTGTGCTTATTGGTTGGTGCTTTGGTTTTAGACTCTGTGCTTATAAATGTTGACATTTTGAATTAGATGGAGTTTTCATTTGGTCCACAAAGATGGCTTCCGATTGAAATGTTAAACGAGAGACAAGATGGTCCTAAGAACTTTGCATTGGGGCTCCATGCACCTGGATTTTTTGATAAGGTTTTAAATGTTGATAAGTGCTTATTACAGAGCGAGCCAGGAAACTTGGTATGGTGAAAGTAGTTATACAGAATTTTGATCTGTGTAGAGCTCTCCTCTCAGAATCATTAATAACTTTTTTTTATAAATCAAAATAGGTTCTTGCTGCTGTCCAAGATTGCTGGAGAGATCCTGAATTAAGTCTTTCACCATATGATTGTCGTTCACATGTTGGGTTTCTTAAACATTTGATGCTGAGAACTGGAAGGTATTAAAGGTACTTGAATCATATTGTCGGTAGAATAAGAAACTTGTTCTTGTAACATAAGACCAGTAACAGGGAATAGTGTGTTTGTCATGATGAACTAGAATTGATGGGAGTGAAAAATGATAGTTAAATCTGTGCTATTCGATAGTTCTTTCATTGCACTAGTTTTTCTGATGTTTTCTTGTGATTAAACTTGACCATAGGAATGTGGAGACTGGTTCACTAGAACTTATGGTCAATTTTGTGACATCGTCTTATAAGCCAGAGCTGTTGAAACCCCTGGTTGATAGGATTTCATCAATTCCTCAAGTGGTTAGTACTGAATCCGATTTGCTTCATTCCTACAACCCGTAATTGAGTAGCATTTTTCTTGGTTTGTAATTTAACAATTTCCATACTTTTTTACTTGGCTCATACAAATACAGGTAAGCATTATGAATAATGTAAATTCTTCGGTAGGAAACACATCCGTTGGCGAAAAGGAATATACTCTTTATGGGAAGGATACAATCACAGAGGTCTTAAGAGGGCTTACATTTCAAATTTCAGCCAACTCTTTCTTTCAGACTAACACTCATCAGGTATATGGTACCACTAAGCAACATGGTTTCTTTTACACTCAAAACATTAATCACAACTTGTTGAAAATAAAATGGTGTTCACTGTGTAGGCTGAAGTTTTATATAAGCTTATTGAGGAATCTGCTGGACTTAAAGGAGATGGCTCAGAAGTCGTGCTCGATCTTTTCTGTGGAACTGGTACCATAGGCCTTACACTTGCCAGAAGGTAAACAACATGAGCGTAAAGTACTGTCAAAGATTAAAAATAAAATTGCAGTTGCTGATTGTTCAGTCTGATTCTTCTCCCTCTAGGGCGAAACACGTGTATGGTTATGAAGTAGTACCACAAGCAATAACAGATGCACACAAGAATGCCCAAATAAACGGCATAGAGAATGCAACATTCATCCAAGGGGATCTAAACAAAATAGGAGAAGATTTTGGGAACAATTTCCCTAAGCCTGATATCGTTATTTCTGGTTATAATCATCTTCTTCACATAGTTAAATTTCATCTAGGTTCTAATACTTTGCAGTCTACCAATCGTAAGAAGTGTTTTTACAGATCCCAATCGACCTGGTATGCACATGAAGTTGATCAAGTTTCTGCTAAAGCTTAAATCTCCACGGATCATTTATGTTTCCTGTAATCCTGCAACCTGCGCCAGGGATCTCGATTACCTCTGTCACGGCGTGGTTAGTATCTAATCTTATCCCCCACTTGAATCTTTTCTCTTTAACTCATTTGTGAAAGTAATCAACAAAACTTGGTGATTTGGAAAACGTAGGAGGAGAAGAATCTAAAAGGTTGCTACAAACTGATGAGTGTTCAGCCAGTGGATATGTTCCCTCACACTCCTCACATCGAATGTGTCTGCTTGTTAGAGCTTGCTTGAGCTCTATTGTCACCATGGCTGCTTCATTTGGTCTCTAATCAGATGAGAGACAAATGAAAACAGAGATTTTTTTAGATTGAGGGAGTTTTGGTTTTCCATTAGAGTTAAGTATCTGTAATCTTTTTCATCGAGTTCTTTAATAGCATTCATAGACAAGAATGTAAACGTTTTTTAAAAAGTTAAAATCCCACCAAGGCAAGTGGTCTTTAAGAGTTAAGATCCTGATAAGAGAATTTTATTAAAAACAATCACTAAATGGATCTGCTTGTACAAGTTTCATGACTTCTCAACATCTTTTGAAATAAGACAATTTCACTATGAATGATTAAACGAATGTGGACCTAAATCAATGTAAAATGAGTGCATATCAATCTTCCCATAAGCTTTCTTCATCTATGTCTTAATCTTGTTTTCTCGAGCTAAGTTGACGAGCATAAGCCGCGACACGCTTTGCCCACTTAACGATCTCTGCCTTGAGTATTTTGGAATCCATACGGTTCAACGATGATGGTTTCTTCTTCTCTCCCGTTGATGACTCCAAGAACGAGAATGACAAGCATCGATTATAATGACTCGACTTGGGGCTTCCATTGTTCTTGCTCTCCAAAGCCCGTTTCTTTACAGACATGTCAAAAAGATCTCCCAAGTTTTGTAAAGTATGAGTTAGAAAGAGACTTTTAATAGAGACAGACGCAGACAAAAGAAAGCGAGTCTTACAAGTTATTAGACTTCATGTTAGTTAGGGTAAAAGACGTGCAACCTAAGCATGTTGGTTTCGTTGACGTTTGACTTTGTCAACGCATATTCTTCTCTTCTCTTTTCTTCGTAAATGGTATCTTTGTTTTCATTCTCTTTTCAATTAAAACTTGTGTCATTTGACTTTTCTTTGATCTGTACCATTTGGACCGAGTTTGGTTTGTTCTGTTTCCTAGTCTTACTTCTATCAAGCCTTTGTGAGAGGGTTTCAATCTGCAAAATCAGCCTTAAGAAACATGAATTGGATCACAAAGCACAAATTGTTTCATGAAACAGAGGAAACAAAAAACCATATAGCTAAAAAGTTTCTTCTCCTTTTGAGTTTGACAAGTTTAGAAATGCAATCTGAGTTTTTTTTTTCCTTTTTAAAAATTACACGTCCCACCACTAATTGCTATTGCTAATATTTACAGATACAAGTTCACTTCCATATTCTTCTCTCTTGTTCTTTCTCACAAGGCCTATATATCTCTCTGTATTGTACGGAAACCATCCATCACCCTCAAAAACCGGGCTAATTTAATCTCGGTGAATGCTTAAAACCGAGGTAAATGAACGTAGGAAACAAATGGTAGGACATAGAACAGAGACCAAACTCATCTCATCCTGTATTACCTGCAGATGGTAATGATCTGTGCACTTGTCTCGCTGAGCCCTTCACTGCTTCGTTTATCCTACTGAAGACTACTTTCAGAGGGATGCAAGCTACAATTCGTTCTTTCGTCGACTCTATCATTACCTTTTTCTTGCTACTTAGTGTCAGCTTCTGGCCACTTAGAGCGGAGAGACACCTTGTCTTTATTGCTAGAGATGAAGATTTCTTCGACTTTGATGCCTGTGGAGGAAAATGTGGTTTCTTTTTCTTGGATTTCTTTTTTGATGATGGTTTTGGCTTCGCATCATCAATTCTATGACTACTCACAATGTGGCCACATGATCCATCTTCAAGCACTTCAACCACTGAAGGATGCCCGACAATAGCTTCACCATTCAGTTTACTCCTAAGGGAAATCAGCGGAACATTACGGGGTTTATAGTTAGCTTTTACCTCGATCTTCACGTCATACAGTTCAGAATTTCTTCCCATAGCTTGAGTGCCAACGCTGAAAAGACTGCGTGGCTTTTGATCAGAGACAGACCAATGAGGTAAAGCATTGTTGTTGGCTTCTTCGGCGTACGCATTTCTTCTTTCTACTTGTTTTTTACTCATCTGCCTTGAATTCCTTTTCCCTTTTAGCTGCCATTTAGAAGTGCTCTTCTTAATCCCATTGAAAAGTGTAGCTGCTGGACTTGTACTAGGAGATCCATTACTTCCTTCGCTTTTCACCACATCATCATGGCTACTCTGACCAAACCGTCTCGTCGGTCCAGAAACAAGAGCCTTCCTGGGTGAAGAAGATGTGAAAGGCACCGTCGAAATACCTGGAACAAGAATGGGCGTCAGTTTAAGTCATGCTAATCACAAACAGAAAAAAGAAGCCACCAAATCCGATCTAATTGATCAAATGTTTAATCCTAACAGGCAGAGAAAGAAATGATAGAAGATAACCATCTTACGCCAAGACCAACAAAACAGAAACAATTAACCATAGACAAGTCAAAATTAGGGATGCATCTCAAATATACACTAGTCACTAAGTTGAACACAGAATTATAAAAGAAAAAAAAAGGCATCCATTGCCCAAACAAATAGTCACTACTATTCTATCCCGGGTAAATTTTCCAGACATTAGCCCTTTAATCTATATGTAACAAATCCAATTGATGATTTTTCCGTGCTTTTATGTTTCCGCTCATCCTAAAAATGGTGACATCCATCTCTTTCCACTAAAAGTAACAGAAGTGTGAACAAACATAGACACACTGCAAATGTACCTCAGATAATCCATTGAACAAAGATAGAAACACTTCAAAACAGATCATTCAATCAGCAGAGCTTGTATAAAAAAGGATTAGCCATACCTGAAGGGTATTTTTCATCTCCATTTAGTGGAACATCAAATAATCCATTGGATGAGTCATCCTTTGCCAAAACTGATATGTTCGAGACTTCACTCTCTTTCCCCTTGTCATTGATCACTTCAACAATATTTTCAGAAACATTCTCAGAGAAAACCTCATTGCTGTCCGAGTTATTATCGCTTTCAGAAACCCCTGGAAGAGACAAACAATCAGAATTGACAAGTTTGTCACAGGTACCAGGGATAGACACCGTAGCTGTACTCTCTAACACTTTTGTCAGTGTCCGTCGTCGGTTTTTCCTTTTAGAGTAGTCATTCGCAATGACGACAGGCGACCTTTTTCTTTTCATTGACGGAGAGCAATCCCTGCTACTGCCATTGGAAAGACTCCCATTTGACACAGAATCATTGATGTTGTTTGTATCACTTTTAAAACCATTTTCCTGCGTATCCTCGAGCAGTGCACCGACCTGTACTTTCCCTTTCGATCCAGTACCCATTCCAATATCCTCAAGTCCTCTCATTCGTTTGTTTGTTTGAGTCCCATCATCTTCCGAGTCATTTGGTGTTCTTCTTCTCTTTTCTGACAAAGGCTGCACCTTAGAAGCTTTGCCGTTCTTGGTTTTTTTCAAAGACATAGTAGATTGCAATGCAACTTCAGTCTCTGCCACATCACCCGAGTCCTCAATACCCTTTCTGGAAACTTCACCAGATGTACTAGCCTTCTCAATACACGGAGGGTGATCTTTGGCAAGGTGTGCATTCTCAATCTCAAGAGCATGAGCAATAGCATCTTCTCTACGGGCATACTTGACAGCCTTCTTACCAGTAGTCGATGCAGTAGCCTTTGCCGTCGCAATACAAGCATCATACTCCCCACAACGAAACGCCTTCACTCTCTTGGACTTTTCAAGATTATACCAATCCCTGGAGAGACAAATGTGTAACTAGTTAATAAGTTGTTAGAGAGATCAAAAAGAGTAACAGAAACCTTGTCTAATCATTCATAAAGCAAAGATCATATTGACAATGATTAAAAAAGCTAAGCATCAAAACAAGATGCAAAAAGAGATTGAATCGATCAGTCAAATTGATGGAAGAAAGTACTCACACGCTAGCATCGTCACGACCTAGAAGCTTAATAGGAGTACCAGATTTAGGAGAAACAATAGTACCGTCAGGAACCTCGTGATGAGCCATAATCCGACCCGGCCACCAAGCCCCGTTACGACGTCGGACCCAAACCAAACCTCCTACCGACGCATCAATCGCCTTACAGTTTCGCTCATCACTACTACCCATCACCCACCACCAACGCACCAAAAACCCCTATCGAAGCACCACAAAACCCAGAAAACACCCTAATTGAATCTACAAATTCCAGCAGAGGTTCATCTCCATGAAAGTCAATCTCTTTCTTCACAGAGGAAAACGTTGAAACCCCAACAAGAAAAATAGAAGCCCACGAGTTGTAGACTCTTATGAGACTGATTGCAAAAAGGGTTTATTGAAGATCAACGAGAGATCCAGTTAGTCTTGAGAATATACAGTACGTCGCTTTCTTCTCTAGGTTTGAGATTTTTGTTTTCTATCAATCAGTAGCAGAGAGGCCGTTGTTTTTTATTCCAAGGGTTTTGGGCTTCCTCCGGCTTCAAGAAGGAACGCAGAGAGAGAAGACGACGGAACACGGAGGAGAAAGACACAGAAAAACAGGGAAGAGAGAAAAAACAGAGACTTTTTTTTCTTCTTTCTTTTGATTTCAGAGTTTTTGATACCAAACTAAGAAAACAAAACGACTGCGTTTTAGATTTTCCTTTAGGTTACTTTTTTTTTTCACCTTCTACAAGACTACAACAGTGATTTCGATTTATGCAACCGTGGCGGTGGCGCTGTCAGAAAATGGTAGTACGTACAATCATCCTTAATGGTTTAGGTCACCACCAATCAGACCCATTAAGCTTTCTCTGTTAAGCTTCACATGGAAGACCAAAATGCCATGATGACTTATCAAAGTTAAATTAAAGCAGAGCCAGAAGAATCTACATTGATCTTGATACCCATGTATGTACATATTCGTTTATCGAGCGCTCCAACTAAACCAACTGCAACAAGAATAAAATCTACCAAAGGTCCTCCTAAGTACAACTCACACAAAATTGGGCCTATGAATCATTTCTAATTTCACAAGAAAGAAAGAAAAACAGAGCTAATGTTTCAACAAGATGACTCCACCAAAGGAGAGTTTTGGTTCCAGTTTCCATCAATCTTTTCCATGAGATGATGCGTAGTCTCTCATTCTTTGTTTCAGGTGCTGCAAGAGGTTATCATAATTCATTAGTATCCATCCATGAAGATGCACGGTACATCTAAAGTAAGAATGCATGTGGGAGATGAACAACCAACACTACGGTTTATAGGGGAGTTTTGTAACTCACCTTCAATTCTTCGTGGAGAACAACAAATACTTTCTTCAAACGTTTGTGTCTCTGCAGATTGAGTGAGAGATAACATATATAAGAAAGCCATCATCAAGTATCATAGTGTACAATCAAATAGGGGGAAAAATGCTTAAGTATGAGTCAACAGCAAGTATCGTAAAAAAAACTCACATAATCGGATCCGTAAATAAAATGCACATAAGCTGAGAGATTCCCTTTCAATATAATATAGTCACTTCTTCTCATGAAGATCAATCTAGGTAACAATTTCTCACCCAAATCCAATTTAACCTATTACCTTAATAGGATAATATTCAGCTCCTCATGTCTTTCAAATTTTCTCAAATCATACACAAGCAAACAAATTTATCATTCCAAATTTTTATACGACGCTAAAAATCATCTGATGCAAAGAAAACTTCGGTATATAAGTTGAGTTCTATCTTCAACGATATATTACAAAAGTTTCATATTTTGGTAATACAAAATATAAGAGACAAATAACTATGAAGTGGTTATAGATAGAAGATTACCTCCCCATATTTGCAATAAGATTCCTTTATCTGCTCCACAATTTTGTTATATCTCTCCACATCCCTTCCTTTTGCAAACCCAAGGTCTTGCCCCAACTTTTGAAAGTCATTTCTGCGAATAATGGTAAACATAAAGTTCAAAAAAGCTGACAATCTAGGACAACACAAATGATCTGAGTGTTCATCTAGCTACCTGTGGCTCTCTAATATCTTGTTAATGGAGTGGTAGCTATCATATTTATCATTATACTCCTGCATATAGGCTTTATACCTGAAATAGAAAAACAAAACCATTGTTATCTACTCAAAACAGAAATACTTTATAACTCCAAACATTGAAGTTTCATTTTACTCACTGCAAATGATCACTAATAGGTCCCTTAAGCTCAGGAGAAGCTTTCTCGTATTTCAAATAAGAAGAGTCTTCTTCACCGAAAGATGTCATTTGTTTCTCCCGGACAACACTGCCACCTGGTATTGAAGTTGCATCTTTGTGTCCATTGATTGAATTTGAGACAGACGAATGTCTTTTGCTCTCCCTTGAAGAGCGGGATGTGGATGCTCGTTTGGAGCCATGCTTTACAACAGGCGTTTTTTTGTTTGTTTCTCCATAACCTTCCACACTGTTCCCTACTCTTGCTCTACTATCTTTTTGTCTAGATTTATAAGCTGCATCTTCTAAATTTTTATTCTGTGAGCTGATTTCAGTATCTGTACCTGTAAGGTTCTGCCCATGTGACTGCAAAGCCCACTTTTGGGATCTTTCTGAATCTTCAACAACGTGTTCGTTGCTACCATTTACTGTATGTGGAGGAGCTGCCTTTTTTGAGTCAGATTTTTTAGACCTTCGTTTATCCGAGTCAATACCCAATTTCTCTGAAGTGCTTGGTTTTAAATTTGACTGCCTAAACGAAGTTTTCTCTTCGATCGGCTTCAATGCTGTATCTTCACCCAATGGCTCAGGGAGTTCACCCAACTCCAATTCCGAAACTTGTTTTTGGAGGACAGGTCCATTTCCCTTAGGTAATTTCGCCAAATATGTTCTCTGGCTATCTAAGGGAGAAGAACCTATGCTCAAGCCTGAAACATTCTTGGGATCCTTGTCACTTCCATCCAGTTCATCGGGCTTTCTATCGGATGTCTCGGTAGGTAATGAAGGTCGAATGGCTGACTCACCATCTTTTTTATTCCTTGGAAACTTATTTTTCAAATGAACATCATCTCTCTGATTGTCCCTGAAGGCCTTTCCTGAGCGACTAGAAAGCATTTCAAGTGGAAAATGGTCCCCTTTGTCAGATTTACGAACATTTCCTAAGGCATCAGAATGTTTGTTTGATTTACCATGTCTATTCGACTTTTCAATAGATGACTTCAGAAGTCCTCTAAGTGGATCGATCGTTTGACTGGCAGAAGCGTTGCGAAGTTCGGCATCATACTTGAGCTCTGAATGCTGTGAATCTTTACTTACGGCAGATAACTGATTGCAGCTCTGGGATTTTCTATTTTTCTCATGTGCTGATTTCTGACTGTAGTGCTCAAAATCAAGGGCTTTTTGGTTCTGGTCTTTCCCCAGCCTCTCGGAGATGTCACGTTTGTCATTTTTAAAGTTATTCTTTGTTGTATTCTCTGTGTCATCAAACAACTGTCCAATAAAATTTTGGCGTTCTCGTAGGTTGTCGTGACCAGAAGTAAAATGTTCCTGCCCTGAAATGCCAACTTCTCCATTTGCAGTGGGACTGGTACCAGTTGTTGTTTCCATTTTCCAGTTATTATCAGAATTTTTTTTTCTGTCAGCGTCAGAACCATGACCCTCATCTGAACTGTTCCCCTCGACATCAACTGTATCAGACCCATGACCATCAATATCAACTGCATCAGAATCATGACCGTCAATGTCAACAGCATCAGAATTATGACCCTCGATTTCAACTGCACTAGAACCATGACCTGGGAGATCAATTGCATCCTGTTCAAGGGACTGTGTTGTCAGTAGAGGCTCTCTGTCACCATCACTCATGATATCCACGTCCTCATCAGAACCGTCCTTACTGTTAGAAGAAGCCTCACTATCACTGCTGCTCCCACTGTCACTTCCAGCTGCACTTTTACTGTCACTCCCACTGTCACTGTTATCACTATCACTGTCACTATCACTAGAGCTACGAGCCTGGGCTTCTCTATTCTCAGATCGTTTTTCCTCATGAAAAATACCAGGTGAATGATGCTCAATGTCAACATTTTCCTGCGTACTCAGTTGCTCTACTAGATGCACAGGTAAACAGTCTAGTGAACCTTCTCCGTTCTGCTCGCACAAAGAAAATTTCTCTGTGTTATTTCTTCCTGGAACAGGTAACTGATCGCGACTGCACTCAGTGACTGGCAGCAATTGTTGGTGTTCAGGTGAACTGAAAAATAAAAATTCTACTAAGAACAGATACAGCAAAAAGGGGAAGACGACACAGTAGAAGTATAGAAGATGCATATGTTGTAGTTTATAGCTTCTCGAGTTCACTCCATACTAAATTGGATAATAAAATTATTCAATTAGAGTTCAAGCTACACTAAAAGAAGCAATGTTGCTTCGTATTATTCTTTAGATTTTATCCTCATGCACCTACTTAATTTTGTAAATACGTTTTATTTATGCGAATATGCCGATTCTACTTTCTAGAATTTAGAGTGTCATATTCTGCAGGGAAAATTCAAAACTATCATCTACAGTACACGTACCTTCCGCTATCAGGTGAATGTTTTTTATAGCTTTCCAACTCTGCTTCTGGTTTTAAGAAATACCTTGGAGCTTGGAAATTTGCGATCTGGTTATCAACAACAATTAGGGACACAATAATACATACCAAAGAAAGAAAAACACCAATCTTTTCAAGACTTACCCTTTTCAAAATTGGTTCAATCTTCTTTGCGGGATTAGGAACTTTATCTCCAACAGCTTTCTCTAAAGCCTAGAGAGAAATGGAGAGAGTGGCGTTAATCGCGGAGGAAACACATATTGGATTCGAAAATAGCCATAAATCTGGTGTTTCATCAATGTATTACCTTCAAGCTCATTGGAGCCTCTTTTAGGATATCAACGAGCAGTGACTGCAAGTCAATTTCTTTATTAACATTAATTGCTTCGCGCCCAGATGTGTCCCTTAATACATTATTTTTCCAGGCTGATGGTTCTTTTTCGATCATGTTCACTCTGCCCTTTGTCTGGACTGGTGTGACATTCTCGTTAGCTGCATGAGTTTTAGCCATATTCCCAATCCCATATGGAGGGGTATTGTATTGATTACTAGGAGACGGTCCGGGTGAAGCTGATAGCCTATTTTTCATAGTAGGGGTAGAAGCCCCTGGTCTGAAAGAAGGCTTTGGACCTCCGACTGGAACTGTCACAGTACCACAAGTGAAAAACTGTAGCATTAGAAAAACAGCAAGGGAATATAAATAGCATCCAACAGTATTTGAAACCCTAATGTGTTACCACAGGCTCGTTGCAAAGTTTGTTTATATATACCTGGTGGTGGATCAACTTTCCGCTTCTTAGGTGGAGGTTCCTTCTTCTGTTTATTTGACATTCTCCATGGACTTCCTGAAAGTACATGGTAGATGTTACAATATTATTGGTATACCCAAATATAATCACATGCTAGATAATAAAAAGTTTTGAACCCAAAAGATAAGAAAACCTGCCACATAGTAAAATTAAGCGCATGGGTTTCAGTTTCAAACAAGAATGGCTATCTACTCTCATGTTCTTAAACCGCCGCATTGAAAAGAAAAGGAGAAATGTTACCTTCAGCATGAGCTAACTGCTTCGTTACTGATGGATTCCCAGGATCTAAAACAATGGCCCTGACAAAAGCAAAAGTATAAGGGTATTTCAGGCACAACCACTTTGATTAGACTAAAGTTATGGACACAAAAGTATGCAATTTGTTACACACAGTGAGAAATTTTCTGTGAGTCTGGCTTTCACGAAACAGCTCAAAATACCTCAAGTTGAAAAAATATGAGTAAGCTAAAAGAGAAACCCATTTAAGCCATAACTAACTCCAAATGTAAGTAGAGACTGACATCCACAGCAGCTTAGCTGCAATAAGATGAACAATGCGTATACCGATAGTTTGTTCACAACTCCACCAAAGGTTATATCCTTATATGCTACTGTGCCAAGACCCATAAAAAGACTACCCTACCTATAGAAGACTGCAAAACCAGAAAAACTAAGAGAGCAGACACCTTTGCAGCTAAAGGACAGGCTATGCAGATAAAAAGTTATAGACATTGAGATGCAACAAAAATGTTTGGTTAGAACTTGTACTTGCGTGATTTGGTTCTCTGTTCAGCTTCAACTGAGCGCATCTTCATATGGCTTGTGGTTGACTCATCTAGAGTTCGTAGGACGTTCAATTTTCGCCAAGCACATCCAGCCTCAATCAGCAAACCATTTCCATCTTCACCACTTTGATGTTCTTCATATATATCACATAACTCACCTTTCTCCCCAGACCAAGTAAATTTGAACTCCTTTCCACCAACATTAATTATCTGTTTATATCAAGATCCAAAACAGCTTCACGGTGTCAAAATTCAAAAAAAACTAAATAAAAACCCAAAAGGATACCTGAAGGAAAGGCATAGTAACAACAAAACCCAGATGCAGTGGGAGACAAATGACCAAAAGAAATGCAGAAGGGCGTTGATAAATTCAATTGACAACCAGTACTACCGGCAAAACCACAGTTATACAAAGAAACAAAGTTACCAGTAGAGTAAAGAGACACCAAAGCAGCAATTCAATGAGTAAACCAACATACCATACAATACATGCTCAACCAATAAGCAAGTCAACGTCTACAAAGAATTGGCCAAGGAATTTATGATACAATAGTCACCCAAGTAGCAACGGAATCTTCATCAACAATTCTATGCAACAAATAATCTTCTCCAGGGCTATAATTTAGAATGGCGTAAAAGGTTTTCCACAGGATAGGAACAGCTATAGAGATGCCAAACACTATTGGGTTCTTGTCCAATATCACATTACCATCTAATTTCTATAGGAACAATTGTCCCCAATTTCACTTATCTAGGGTACCTTGATTCCAGTGAATTGCCAATATGTTCGAGGGGTATAAACTACCAAAGGAAGCAAATTCAAGATTCAGCCAACAAAAAAGAGCAACTAGCTTGAAGCAATTCAACTCAATCTAGAGAAATCCTCTATCTCTAGATTTTAGAATTCAGTAGAAACTCACATTCTCAGTGCTATTGTTAGGAAACGCATCGAACTTGATCTTGGCAGCTCCACCTTGTGCCTCCACACGCTTGATCTCATCCACCAAATCAGGAGATAACCTTATAATCATTCCAAAAGCCGAAGAACTCTCCCTCGGAACAAGATTAAACGTTTCCTCAACCGTCCGCGACGACACCGTAGTCGACGCAGCCGCCTTAACGCTAGTAGAATTACTCCGCTGGCGTGGAGCGGCGGAGCCACCACCACCACCACCAGAAGACATCCTCCCGATGGGAGAAGGATGTCGGTTTGTAGGAGGAGGGAATGAATTACGGTTACGGGAAGGTCCACTGCCCCCACCACCACTTCCTCCTCTACCGCCACGTTTCGACGATCCTTTGAACATAATTCCGGTCAAAATTACTCCGCCGTCACTGCAATTGCGTTACCAACATGTATTGATGCATACGTGTATTGTAGAGATTGAACTGATTGAGACGCGCGAGCAGAGAAGAGAGACGAGAGACGATGATTTGAAGAAAGAGAGAGAGAGAGAGGGACCCAAAGAGCGCTTCTGTTCTTCTTCTTCTTCCTCTTCTTTTTTTTTCCTTTAATTTTAGATTTATTTTTATGTCAGCAAAACGCTGCCGTATTGGGTTTTAGGTCTGTTGTCTTTCTGAAGCAAGATGGTGATCAAACCCGACCCGAATCAACCCGGATCGACCCACCCGGTTCGGATACTGGCATATATAGAGACGAAGAAAGAAGAAGAAGGCAAGTTTTTTTTTTTTGATATAGCTTGCCTTGGCTTCAAGAAAGAAATCAATCTCGTTTCTCTTCAGCATCAAACAATGTTAACAGGTGAAACTTGTTCGATTTTCTTCGTTACTCGATGTATTTGTTATTACTTTTGTTGTTCCACTGCTGATTTAAGGAATCGATGGTTTCAGCATTTGAATTTGGTAATCTGAGAGTAACCCGGTATAGTATAAATGACTGTTCTTGTTGTGCTGAGTAGTTACTGTATCTAGGTGTCTTATATTCTGAAATATGTCTTACTTGATATGATTTATTATGAGCTTGAATGGGAATGTGACATTGTTCTGAATTGTGTTTTTGTTTATGTACAGTGAGCGTGAAGTGGCAAAAGAAGGTGTTTGAGAGTATCGAGATTGATACTAGCCAGCCTCCTTTTGTTTTCAAGGCTCAGTTGTATGATTTGAGTGGAGTTCCGCCTGAGCGGCAAAAGATCATGGTCAAAGGTGGCCTTTTGAAGGTAATTTGGATTCACTTGCCTGCTGCGTGTTTGTAGTTTTACTGCTGTGTTCCTCTATTTGTTTGTTGATGATGATTTACGATAGGTTTCTTTTAATTTTCGCAGGATGATGCAGATTGGTCTACGTTGGGACTGAAAAATGTAAATTCTTTCGGATTCGTTGGCAATGTTTCCCTGTATTGATTATGGTTTTATACTCTTTTGAGGTGCATAGTTATGAACTTTTCATGTTTTCTTCACTCTAGGGTCAAAAATTGATGATGATGGGAACTGCAGATGAAATAGTGAAGGCTCCAGAGAAGGGTCCTGTTTTTATGGAGGATCTTCCTGAAGAACAGCAGGCTGCTAATCTGGTTATTCTTTCTTCTGAATTTAGGACCGTTTGTATGTTTCCTGTGGTTTGGTAGTCGGTGATAAGTTGTACGGTGCTTGGACCCGAAACAGGCCACCTTCATCATGACAGTTTAAGGGGAAAAGAAAAGCATAGTTTTCTTCTAGAAATTGTGAAAAATAGTGGTGGCTTGTTTTAATCTTTTATGTTGGCTTCTTATGTACTAACGAATATTACGAATTGGTTTCAGGGCTACAGTGCTGGCCTAGTCAATCTTGGAAACACCTGTTACATGAACTCAACGATGCAGTGTTTAATATCTGTCCCAGAGTTGAAATCTGAATTATCCAAGTGAGTATCTTTTAATGTTCCGTTTTAACTAAAAACTCATATATCTCACTGATGCTATGTACTGTCGCTCTCTCTTATAACCAAAAGCTGATTCTTGATCTTTTCCCACAGTTACCAATCTGCTCGAACCAAGGATGTGGATCAGACTTCTCACATGCTCACTGTTGCAACACGTGAGTTATTTAGTGAGCTTGATAAAAGTGTCAAGGCTGTTGCGCCTATGCCGTTCTGGATGGTTAGTTTTTGTTCACATAATGCTTAATAATATTTTTTTGCTTCTTTTACTTATACTTGTTAGTTCTCATCGTTAATTTCCAAACTTCTCATTATAAGATTTGGGAGTATAAAGTTCTCTCTCATGTCTTATACCAACTTTTGTTCTTGATGCAGGTGTTACAAAAAAAATATCCTCAGTTTGCTCAGTTGCATAACGGAAATCACATGCAACAGGTTTGTTGCTTTCTGCCAACTCAGTTGCATTATGGTTTTAACCTTCCAGTTTTTGAATCCAGAAACCTTTTAAATGTGTAACAGGATGCTGAAGAATGTTGGACACAAATGTTGTACACTCTTTCCCAGTCCCTAAAACTGCCATCGCCTAGTGAAGATCCTGATGCTGTGAAGGCTCTTTTTGGTCTCAACCTTCTAAACAGGTCACAACACAAATTTCATACAAATGCCCTCTTGTATGCTATTTTTTTTTTAGATCTTTCATTTTTGATTTTGTGTCTCCAATCCATTTCTATTGCTGAAGGTTGCATTGCCAAGAAAGTAGCGAAGAAAGCTCAGAGACAGAATCTGTCTTTTCTCTGAAATGTCACATATCACATGAGGTGAACCACTTGCATGAAGGATTAAAACATGTGAGTAACTATATCAATCCACTGAAGATTTTGTTTCGGTTTATTGTGAGATATAACATGATTATGTGGAAGATCCTCCTAAGTTCTTACTCAGACATATATTTTTTCTCCTTGAGAAAAAGAAGTCCCATACTTATGGTGCATCATCTTGGTTTTTAATTTATCATACAACCTTGTAATTGTATGTTATAAATGTTTGATATTTGTCTCTGAATAGTGCATGCATAGAAATTAGAAACTTATGGCCAACTTTGTTAGATGTTTCATGTAGCGCTATATCTCAGACAATTTATATAAAGAGTTACAATTCTTCTGGCTTGCTGTAGGGACTGAAAGGAGAACTTGAAAAAACATCTCCTTCTCTGGGTCGTACAGCGGTTTACGTAAAGGAGTCTCTTATAGATTCATTGCCAAGGTGATTAGTCTCTGTTTATAATTTGTGCCCTGTACTACAGTCCTTGGTTCCTTGCAATCCTCTTGTTACAGGCTTTCTAACCAACATGTTAATGATTTAATGATACTTTTTAAGTTTTTTTAACTTTTCTTGCTTATCTTGAAGGTACTTGACTGTTCAGTTTGTGAGATTCTTCTGGAAACGGGAGAGTAATCAGAAAGCAAAAATTCTCCGGGTATGGTAGCATTTTGTTTTGTATTTTAAAGAGAACTTACATGCACAACATTGTTATGATAGTCTCCATCTTGTTGATATTTGAAGAAAGTGGATTATCCGTTGGAGTTGGATATATATGACCTTTGTTCTGAGGATCTTCGAAAGAAACTGGAAGCTCCTCGACAGGTATACACAACCATCTACTTTTTTGGTCTTATCATCTTTAGGTGGTTGACCATATCAACTGACAGCTATTTATTTCAGAAACTGAGAGATATTGAAGGTCAAAAGCTTGGTCTGCAAGCCAGTGCAAAGAGCAGCTCAAAGGGTGATGATGTGAAAATGACTGATGCTGAGGTACAAAATATGTGTTCTTATTAACACTGCGCTCAATACAATATTCTAAGATCCTTACTCAATATCTCTCTCCAGGGATCATCAAACCAAAGTGGCGAATCATCAACTGGTGACCAACAGGAAGGTATATTCTCTAAGAACCGGTTCTCAACATCTTTCTTGTCTAGCTTGGAACGCACTGTAATTGGTCTATATGTTGGATTCAAAATTTGGTTATATGTAATGTTCAAAGTTTTCCCAATGTGAGTATTTAGAAAAATAGTAGAGAGATGGCTACTTGCAAATAAAGCGATAATCAATGGTAGTAAGCTCGAGAACCTGGATATTTGTCGCCTTTGGCTAACAGATTCGTTGATGTCTTTTAGCCCATGGAGTCTTTTTCTCGATCAATTTTAGTATTTAGTTTCTATATCCTTACTCCAGACCTTTGCAACAGGTGCTTCGCCTCACATGACCGGAATTTATGACCTGGTATCGGTGTTGACCCACAAAGGCAGAAGCGCAGACTCTGGGCATTATGTTGCATGGGTCAAGCAAGAGAGTGGTCAGTTCCATTAAAAACCCAACCAAACGACTTATTGTAGCTCTAAAACCCCACACATTTGTCTCATTTAAAACTTGGGAACTCATGTTTTACAGGTAAGTGGGTTCAATACGACGATGCCAACACTAGTCTTCAACGGGGAGAAGATATCATTAAACTCTCTGGAGGAGGTGATTGGCATATGGCATACATCGTAATGTACAAGGCCCGTCTCATCTCCATGTAATCGAATCTCTCCTTTTTTATTTTCTCAGTTCTTGAAACATTTAGATCGTTTAATCTTTTCTCAGTTCTTCATGCTCCTCTTTATAGAATTTCCATATTATTTTTTGTTGTTGTCATTAAAATGTTATAAATCAGAAAACTATAAAGAAAAAAGTGTGTTTTTGTAGAGGTCCCAATCTGGATATCGTGAATCCACCAATAGATATGTTATAAGTTTATCAAAGAGATCATAAGAAAAAATCTGGATTGATTGAGATGTCACATGTACAACAGTGAGATGAATAGTACTCGTTTCAGTTGTAGCAATTTATCAATCACGGATCAAGGTCAACAAACAACAGTTTAAAGACATCAACTTTTCCCAAAAATGTGTTATTATTTGTCGAGGCTTCACACATATGGATTAATCAAAACTAATTTATCTTTGTAATTTTCTGGTTAATTTGTTAAATATCAATCAAAAATCAGAATTGGACAATAGGCAAAACATGAAATGAGCAAAAACAGCCCCCACAAGACATGTGGAAATTGGTTATATGTAATAAGTAACAAGAGTGGACCATTACCAAAAAAAGTCATCAAAGTTATGAAAACAGTGAGGCCATCACAAGAGGAAATTTCAGAGATGATTGCTTAACACAATTAGTTAAACACTGTCAATTCAACTTTAAACCAATATTGATTCTTCATTTCAATTTATTTCCTCTAATTAGTCTCTAAGAAGTGGACCATTATTAAAATTCGGTATCTTAGCGCTATCTAGTATCTCTAGCCACATGGACCACCATTTAATTTGCCAGCCACCTTTTATTTTGACTTTTTTTTTTAATTAACTTGTTTACATGCAAATAATTTATTTTCAAAACTTGATTTTCATGGTATGGGTAGAGCTATCTATATCCATTATTACATATATGCACTAGACTAATATTTGAAATAGAATTGGACTTTTCTCATTTGACATATACTTTTCTATTTATTTATTAAGAGAATTAATAACTTTATATTTAATTAATTGAGTATTTGATATTAGTCGGATGTGAATTGCTTTGATTAATCAGCGCCTAAAATTTTTAAAACCTTAGAGTTTGATTGGACATGGTCCGCAAAACATGCCTTGGTGCATTTTGATCTCTTAGAGTTTGATTGGACATTGCATGCAAATCACGCCTTTGGTGCATTCCACTCACAATTTAAGAAAAACCCAAAATTGTGAACCAAATTTTATCTCCAAAACAAGGCAAGGGAAATGAAAATAAATACACCAAAAAGGGATGCAACTTGTTGTTCTTTGTCTCCCCGGTGCAATACAAGTATCTCAAATTGGAAGATCTAAATTTTGTTAATTACCACATTGGATCTCTCGTATATCTCTATCTTTCCATTTCCACAACAATATTATCGAACCACTAAACCCAAAATCTTTATGGTATATATGTTGAGGTAAACAAACTTATTTTGTAGGAATAGATAAGATGCTGTACATAAAGATCAAACCGATATGAGAGGGAAAAAAATAGCTAGTATATACATATATAATGTAGACTGTTGGTGTGGTGTTTTCTCGGCTGAAGAAAACTCGTGCGTACAACTTCAACTATTAGATAGGGAATAACAACAACTTAGTTTCAAGTCCTTTTGCACGTAACAACTAATTATTCTAAACGAGTAAATTAAGAATACAAAATATACACACGTATATAAGTACTTAAGGATAAAATATACATCCAACAAATCTAGAACGATACAAATAGAAAAATGGAACCAAAACAAAGTATTATAATTAAATAGTATAGTATGATGAAACTACTTTTTCTCTTATATGTAATAAATTTTGTTGTTTCTTTAACGACTTATACTTTTGTCTTCTTCGTCTAAATAATTGACAATGAAATTTAAACCTTTTCATCACTATATAAAATTATGACATAAGTACGCCATCGAACATTTAAACCCAAAGAAAAAAACCGACGACTACTTGTAGGGAGTCAATATCATGGTTCTAGAACCTAGGGTTTAGAGTAATTCTATAACTAAAATACGAATGTCACATGCCATAAGAATGTTGTTGATCTATGTCGGTTCATGCACAAATAATTTATCCTTTTATACGATTATACAAACCTACTCTACGCAATATCTATAAAATTTCCATTTAAATATAGTTTTCAAACCTCCTATCGTCGGCGGAATACCTCACGGTTCGACTTTAAATATCAAATACGGCCAAAATTTCCATTTTACTACGTCATGAATTTTGTGGATGAGGAAATTAATAAATACATAAATACAAAACAGTCTAAAATACTTTACTACAAGTCTTTTTCTAGTATTCTACTAACATTCTAAAAATACTTAAAAAGGAAAAAACATAAAACATAAAATTTCATCAAATCAGAATGCACAAAATAAACTGAGAAATTTCTTTCTATTACACAGGATTAAAATTACGACAAAACCGATTATATAAATAGAAATAAAGTAGGAGGAGGAATAATAATAATATTACCAAAATGACATAAACATGATCGAAACTGTTCAGTGTCTACGTGATGGCTCAAGTCACCCAAAATCAGTTTGCTATAATTTACCAAAATACCCCTCTCTTCTTTTCTTCTTCAGTTTTTCTCCGCTCTGTTCATAGCCAGATCGGTCCATGGGTTATTATTATTATTACCCGGTTCGGTTCTCCTCAAACCCAAACCCATACCCGGATGATCCCAACCCGACCCGTCAAGCATGATCCCTCCTCCTCCAAGACCAAGCTGCATATTATTCGCCAACAACGAGCTAAAGCTTCCACCAATCTCCATACCCTTCACGTCTTGGTCACCGATCGGAAACCCGTAAAGCATCCGGGTCGGATCCAAATCCGGTTTTTGAGAATTACGTGGATCAGGATCCGGATCCGGGTTTTTCGTCTTCTTGTTTTGGCTACTGTTGGAAGGAGAGGAAGCAGAAGAAGAAGAAGAAGTGGATCGTTTGGTTGCGTTCTTACGAGAACCACCACCGACGGGAACGTTACGGAGAGCGCCGCCTTTAGTCCAGTAACGACGACAGCTTTTGCAAAAGTGACGAGGCTGTGAGAGATTGTAGTTGTTGTAGTAACAGAATTTAGTGTTTGGTGAGTCACAACGAGGACACTTTAACTGTTCTTGCTCTGCAAACTGTGGTTGTTGTTGTTGTTGTTGCTTCGCCATCATCGTCTGGTAATATGCTGCTGGATCCTGCATTTTTCTTCAACCTTTATTCAAAAATCTTCTCTTTTTTATGTTTCCTTGAACATTTATCAACTTCCCAAGAAGAAAGATCGAATCTTAGGGATAAAAGATTGAATTTTTCCAACTGGGTATGTCAGAGAGAGAGATTTTGATAGAGGAATTGTGGTTCTTATCGCATAAATGAGACAAATTTAAGACTTTTTCTCTTTCTAGATTTGAGAGAGAAGAGAGGAAGAGGAAGAAGAAGAAGAGAGTGTTGGGTTAAATTCTAAATGACAAGACAAGCTTGTGTGTGAGCTGTGGTGTGACCAGTCTTATAGGGCAACCCAAATTTTACGAGATTAATGCTCTCTTACGTAATCTTTCTTCTTCTTTTTTATTAATTATCTATACTAATTATTAATAATTTTGTATTAGTTATTTAATTAGAAGACAAGAGAGTGGTGTTGAACTTTTTCAATTCACTTGTTGACTTCTTTAACTAATACTATCATAGAGTTGTTTTGTTTGATGTCATTTTTGTCGGAACGAGTATTATTATATAAAGAGATTTCGAAACGGAAGTTATTTTTACTTTTATATGTCTAATGAGAAGAATTGTGGAGTAAACAAGATCGATTAGCTTTTACAAATCTAGAAAAATCGAAGTTGTAAGCATTACATGAATGGTTAAAAAGTTTGAATAAATCGAGAGTGATAACTTTTTCCAACATATTTGGATACGCCTGTCTTTGTGCCAAGATGGTTTGTTTGGCTTCTTATGTTTAGACAAATATCGATTCTACGTATCTTTTTGTTTTCTACTTATTTGTACTTTACTTTACCCCGGAAACAAACACAATTACCTTTTTCTTTTCAAGAGCAAAAGTCTCCTCTAGCTAAAATTTTTTTTTGTTGTTTTTGTGGTCTTAATCTGCAGAAAATTGATCATTTTGGTAAGCTGATAAATCTATAAGAAATCAAAATTTTGGTTGGTCAAAGGGTTTTTCTATTAGAATCGGATATGGTAGTCAATTGAGTAGATAGATAGCAATAAAGTTGTGCAAGCGGAATTAAACCGAGGGGAGCGAGTTTACGTCTTTACCACATTCTCACTATATTAACAAAGACTAAAATTTTTGCTAAAAATATTTTGCTTATAAGAGAATTCTCATTTTAATTCTTAATCAGACATGCCGACAAAAAAAGAATTCTTAATTAAACCTAACCAAAGAAGACATCAAACAAAAGACAACGGAAACGTCAGAAAAGAGTTGTTCTCTCCCAAGTCCCGCCCATTTCCCATGAGTCTTCTTATCCATGCACAAGCCCTACACGTAGAAATCATAAATTAAAGAAAATTATAAGTAATTGATTAGTCTTTATACATTTTTTAATTTGGAGTAAATAAGCATATAGTATTATAATTAGCTAGCTAAAAAAGATTGAAAATATCTTCTTTGTTTTAAGTCATATATGAGTCCATCATTTCAAAAACCCACTCTGGCTCAAGAATAAGTAGACAAATAGTAGTTAGCGTTCTTGTGAAGCAAGTATGTATGCTTGCACTCGATGAGATAGATCATTACACCTCAGAATATTCGAATCGTAGCCGTTGAGAATTGAGAATGAATCAGAACCGTGCGTGTGTCGATGGAAACAGATTAAGGATATTGTCGTAGCGTTAAGATGCCGTAAGAGCTGACCATTTGGCGTGCGTGTGTTCTGTTTCCTCCAACACGTGGGACTAACACTCCACTTCCCTTTCTCAATTCCCATCATCGCGTCATTTCTACGGCTACGATTTGTGGCTGCGTTTCGACGCATGGACGGCTTAGATTCAATGTGGTCCCTTAAGCATATTTCCACAACCAAATCATATTGGAGTAATGCTACGAGACACCAAATTAAGTCGCTCTATATTTTTCCCAAAATTTTTGAAGTTACGTAATAAAGACATTAGCTTTAAATATAGCAATTTTATCGTCCTAATTGTTAATTAATTCGTAAACAATTTTTTCTAAGTGAATGTCCCCAAAAGAAAAAAAGAAGTCGTCAAGGATGATGCAAATTGAGAGCATAGTTTTTAGCTGTCATATGAAGATGCTGATGATGGATGTTGTTATATAAGCATTCTCTGATCCTTCAGTTTCACAAGTGCCAAAGCTTCTTCTTCATTTGAGTACTATGTTTGTTTATTTTTTCTTTAAGCATAGTACATGTACAATACTACAAACTATTGGCAGCGGCGCAAGCTATCGAGTTTTCTGTTGGATGCCATGCGAGATGTAGCAATTTGGTTGTATGGTCAAAAGAATTACCATTCTCATCGACTCCCGGACTCTCTGCCTTGCTAGCTAGTGTTTGTATCCAACTCCAACTTTTGAAATGAACACAGAATTTAGTGCTACATATAGTAAGCATAATATTGGTTTCTAGATTCTATTTTGGTATAATTTCAGTGAGGTATGTAAAATATGGATACTACACCATAAGTAAGAACAATCTCTCACAAGGTCCATTGAGTATTTAGGAAAAGTTAGAGAAACAGATCCCAGACCAAAATGTGTTCCTTAAATGTGATCCAATATCTTACAAAGAACAAAACAATTAAGTAGAACGAACCATAACATCTTTTCTTCAATATTTTCTCTACACATGAAGTGATTTGAAAACATTCGCTCGAGTTGCAGTCATGACATGGTCACACAACCTCTCAGGAGGAGAGGTGAATGCTTGCCTCTCGCTAACCTCGAGCAGACGACAAAAAATTCTTGCTACTCACCTTGTGTTTGGGATCATTAGAATTGCTGCCATGTTAGGGACCTCTAGTATATGGCACAGCCAGAAAATCAACCATTTCAGACCGTGTAGTTCCCCTTCATGCCATGGGCAGCCACAAATATCTTGAACATTTTGTTGATCCAGTTCCATGAGATCTCTTTAGGATCTTTATTATACAACTCATGCAGAAACTTATCTTTCTTGTTCATTATCCTTTCCCTAGAGGGATCACCTCTATTGTCCGCTTGGTCCTCTACATTAACATCTTCCTCAAACTCAACCTCTTCTTCATCTTACTCATCTTCTGTATCTTCGTTCTCTGATTTTCTTCACTTGTTCATACTCTGTCGACTCTCTGTATTCTCTAATTTCTTCTTCATACTACTTCTTATTCTTCTTCAACTTTGTCTCATTGAGTTCAAGGCCTTAGAGTTACTTGAGCTCATCTTTTTCTTTGTTAATTTCTTTTTTCACCATATCTTGATCTAAGAGTTTGAGCAAAGAACTAAGACATCTTTCTTGGTACAGATTAAGCAGTGGAAGCTAGGAATAACCTGCAAAATTAGCATTATTAAGATTAAAATAACTCAGCATTTTGATATTACAAAGACGTTGCAGATCCAAAAAAAGTTAAAAATTTGCCAATATACACAGCACAGGAACTGACTCAACCAATTAAGCACCTATATGAATTAACATGAAACAAGCTTCTACAGTCATAGGTTTGTGTTATGTCACAGGGCACATCTACCTAACCTAATAAATCCCATAGTCTCAATAATCTGACGATACCCTAACTAGAAACCATCCCATTATCTTAATTAAAAACCAGAAAAAGTTGTGATTATCAACAAAAAACAAATATGTTTGTACCCCAATAAATCTAGGTCAAGACTATTTACTTTGAGATCGACGATGAATTCGGAAAGGAATCAAAGACAACTCACGAAACCATACGAAGAATTTGAAAACGAGATTGCTTGGGAGGAATCTGAGAGAGGTAACGTGCGGCACAGAGCAAGAGGGTCGTCGCTAGGTTTGTGACGTACACAAGGAGGATAAGTCTCCCTCTGATCACCCAGAGGCTTTAAAAGATTTATGAGACAGCTACCTAAACTTATTCTTTGTTTTTTTATTAATAATTTTCTATTGTATAGTAATCGAGAATATATATTTTTCGGAAATAAAAAAATCTATACTATTGTACATCTCAAAACTATACTCGAGAAAACTAATGATGGTGGTAGCAGGTAGTAACGATATAATTCATTAATTCATTACATCATAGTAAAGAAATCTCATCTACAACAACAAAACATTAATTAATTTTGATTTCTAGAAAAGTATCTTTCATAAATTTAAAGTTATCCACATCTGAAAAAACAGTAAAACACCATGTATAAATTTAGCTGATCTTATAATTGGATGGTTTCATTTTTTATTGATTTTTCCAGCAATATAACCTACCAAGTACATACATCGAACCCTAGAACAACTCTTTTTTCTTAATCACCATATATTTCGTTAAGTATTTAGTTATTTTCAACTAGTACTCCACTAAATAAGGAATCTTATAAATAACTTTAAAACATATTGATAACAGAATATTGAAAGGACATGTGTATATTATATGTGTTGTGGCTGTTTGAATACAAATATAACAACCTCAAAAAAAACAAAAACCTCATAGAACATGCATTTGGATGGAATATTATGCTCGTGATGTGTTACAACAAGCCATTGGTTAATACTTAATAGTTAAATTTATCCGTTCGACATAAATGAGATATATACTATTTCGTTTAGTTGTAATAACATGTAATTAACTCAATAGGAGATAGATACGTGTAAGATGACTGCCTCGATGCTTCACTTAATTTACAATATTACTTTTGTTAAATTTTAGTAAATGTACGGTCTAGAGTTTAAAACATAAACTACGCATAAGAAAATCTTCAGTATTCAGTACTCAACGATAACTAGAACATGGGAAGCTTGAGGCTAATATCTGGCAATATTCGAAAGTTCAATCATTTTGTTTTTTTGACAAATTTGTAACTAAGATTGGCATTCATTCAGATTGGGATGCCCTCCAATCCACACCTGAAAACTCGCGGAAGATACAACTTTGCTTCAATAAAAGGGTACTAATTAAATCTTTTGATTAGAGCATGAGGAAAGTAGTATCTCGATCGTCTCTAAAATGCTCCACCATATCTTTGGGGCTAAGGTATAGTAACATATCAATAATATTGCTGCTACATGTTGGCTCGTTCTTGTCTTATCTTTTTTTGTGCGAAGAACGGATAAGAACAACTCAACAACCGTTGTCTTTCATGGGGTAAACAAGCATAAAATATGTGTTTCCCATACGAATTAGTATTGCATATATGGTAATTATAATTCAAAAGCATAAAGAAACTCACCGAAACAATATGTTATACACTGAAATATCTAGGATTTGATTCGGAATCCAACTTTTTGGCTTGGTATTCTTACATCCTTGGCAACGTAGATGCTAATATTATTGAACATGATTGAGTTTCATGTATTCTGGATTAAGTGTTAAGAAAGTCTCGGACTAGAAAAATGCCAAAATCACGTTTTATCGGCGCCGGTCCTATTAGCTGGTTGTGTTTGATCGTTAAAACATGATGCAGAGCATATAGAAGGAGAATATATATATAGATGTATAATACTTTTTTGGCTCAAAAAATGTATTATGTATATGTGATCATTGTGATGTATCTATGGATACTTAGCTGACATAAAAGAACATATATTGGTATATCCGATTAATGAAGAAAGTATGAAGGTTTCCTTTGTTCATCCCTAGCATGACATACGACCTACCAGGCTACCAAACAACATCGAAGCCAAACCCTAGAAGAATATAATTAGTTTATCATGCATCATTTTTTTTTTTTGACTAGTTGATGTCAACTAGTATTTAATAGTTTTATCTCTAATATAAACGTTATTTTAGCCGGCTTGACTTGCTAATAAGCATATTTTCTTTAATGGAATTTTCAAATTGCTAGATAGATAGACGTTCCAACACTTCGTTACGAACCATATAATTTCATTGGCCATTTTTGTTCAATATTTGTATCTTTCACGTGAAGAATCTCATAAGTTACTTATGTTGTTAGAGATGACCATGTAGGTTCTTATATATAGGACGTTAATTCCATAATAAGTTATCAAGAGGAGTTATATAAAAGAAGCAACCTTGTACGTAAATTTGGATAGATTATGCCCAATACATATTTGTTCCATCGACATCATTTTTAAACGTAATGACGACTCAATAGTAGACGGATACGTGTTCATGATTCTGCCCATTCGCTTCACTTAATTATATCACAATATAATAGTTACATGTTAGTAAACGGTCCTTTAGTTAAACAAACAAACAAAAAAGAATTAAGAATCTGTAGTATTCACACTATATAAAATTAGAAGTGGCATGGGAAGCTTGAAGTATATATCTGGCAATATTCGAAAAGTTAAAACATCGTTTGATCTTTCCGAACCAATTTACACCTTATTATTATGGGTTATTCTTATTGTCTGATGTTCTTCTTCTAGGACAAAATAGAACAACTAATGATGAAATACTTATTTTTTAGGTAAAACAACCACAAAAGTTTATGGGAATTGTTTCAGTTATTCAAAATTACATGAAATTTAGTTTGAGATAATTATTATTTAGTGTCACCAAGCTTAACTTAGATGTAGTCTACATGTAATTTAGCTATTAAACCATTTAAGCTAGCTAGTTTTAGAGAATGTTTGAGTTATCTGGTATTCGACTCTATAGTAAAAGAAAAATTTATAAAAATTATTCATTTTCACAAAAAACACGATTCTACGTTTTTTATATCAGAAATAGCAGAATACATTTTGGACCATCTTTTCTGGTATAGTGTGGAAGAAACTCCATTTTCATCTTTGTCCGACGACCAAGTCTTATGGTCAAATGTTTTTACTTCTAACATCGAATAACCATCAAAAGACATCACATTGGTAATTCTAGGATCAGAGTCCAAAAAGTCTTACTATGTTTTATAAGATTTTCCATGTCCATTAAAAAGATTTTTCCCGCAATAATATTTAGTAAGTAGTTTTTTCTTCAATTTAAACTTCATCAAATACAAAAATACAAAAGAATTAAACCCATAAGAAGAGGTAATAACAAAACTTGCATAGAGTTAGATAAACACTATCCATAAAGAGGGGAAAGATTCCCTTTACCAACATGGCAATGAATAGGTAGTTTACAAAAGAAATTGATTATATATTATCGATAACAAGTACGACAAAAGCTTAATTCACATCTAACCTCAAAAAAAAGTACGACAAAAGAGAAAAGATTATTGTGAAGTACCAATAGTATTCTATGTTAGAATCTACATCGTGATTTGTGAACCTATGGTTTGGATAGGAACCAGAGTGGACCGTACTTAATGACGACTTAATAAATTCTAATCTAATGTAAACCAAAAATAATAATTTAAAAATATACTGACTAATAGATTAAGATATAAACGGCACTTAGCCATGTTAATCTTATAGTATCAAAATGATTATTAGTTGGTCATTCATGAACCGGGATGAGATTAGAGGGAGTTGAAATGATGCAGACCATTTAGTTAAATTAAGAAAATGTATTTAATATATGTTTGAAATAATACATAAGCAAACAGATTCATCCCACTATGTGACCTTACCCACCAGCATGTTCGATAGATTCTGGACAATCCTTTGTTTAGCAAAGAGACCGTTCAATTTAAGTTATAATCTTCGTATTATATTTAGGAATACGTTCATGTTCTCTATCTCTTATGAGCGATTTTTGACTTGAGATGTGAGCACAGCTGTGTTTGCTAGTATCCATCCTTTGTGCCATTTCTTCATCCTAATGTTAATCAACTTCGTGCCAAATAAAATTAATTAACATTACATGATAAGTGATAACTCTTAATAAAACTAAATAAGTTAGTAATTTTTATTATCAGTAATCACGACGTTCCACAAACTGAACTCCTTAACTGCCCCACTTCCTCCAAGTACATTTGCACACAAAACGACACGCATACACATGTATGTGCCTATAAATGTAAATGTATATGTGGGTTCTTGTATTTGATGACGTATATGTACGTAAGTTATTAATCATTTTTCTTAATTTGTGTACAAATTTGCTATCTAGTCCTCCATCTACGTCAAAAAATAATTGTCAAGTAGATGACTGTTGGAAGAATACGGAATCCACTTTGAGACTGGGATGAATTTTTTTCTAATTGAATGATAAAATCATACTCCTCGAACTACACATCATGCAAATGGTGAGCCAAAAAAAAAAGGTTCACCTAATGGATACAATGATAAAGCTCCCAAATTTCTTTAGCTATACGACATTGAGATATGAGATGGTTAACACTCTCTGGCTTCTTCCACATGATTGAATTATGCTATCAATCTTCATTCTTCTTCTACTCAAAACTTCTGCAATATGTAAAACATTTCTTCAAAGTTTTTTTTCCCCCAAAGTTATTCACCAGAACTGTCTGTTTTTTTTGGCATAAGGAAATACTCCCATATGCATGTGCAATAGGAGTATATAAGTGATTTAATAAAATTAATGATTCTTTCTAATATGTTTGAACTTTCTATAAAGTTTATTAATTGGTAACCCAAAATAATGATAAGAAAAATGAAAAAAGAAGTAGGAGTAATAGATTTTGGCGTAATTATTTTTTCTGCCCATTTACTCGAAAATTTTAGGCACTTTTCTTTTGTTTTCAGCTGATTTTTTTTTCTTTTCTTGCAGCTGAAATTTCTTTTCCCCTTTTCTTTCTACTTGGAATCTAGAATATATAGTATTTTATTTTACTGCACAAATTTACGTTACAGGTCTAATTAATCATACCGATAGATTAATGATACCGTACGTTTACTGCTAATTTTTTCGTTTTTTTTTATAGTGATAAAAAGATTTACCTGAAATAAACTAAAGTGTGTATCTTTCTGACCACTTCTGCGATTAAAGGAGAAAGTAAACGATCAAAATGAAGTAAATAGATTAATATACCAAACAGATAAACCAGGAACCAATACACAATTAGCTACTAGGTCAAACATAGGGGTCGATAAGAGATTCGATAAACAATCTTCATATATTAAGAGAAACTTCTACAAATAATCTACTATTAAGTACGTACTTCATATTTTATAAGATATGATTAACAAATATCCCGGAATCAAAAAACTCAAAAATAGAGAGATTCAATAACCGATTATAAATAGCCGAATTTCCTGATATATGTTAGTTCAGTAGAGGCATACACACATAGTCAACAAGGTAGAGACAGGAACAATAATTGGTACAAAGATGAAACGAAAGAGATGTGAAATGGAAGAGACAACGAAGAAGAAGAAGATGACAGAGATTGGATCTGCCATTGAAGAACTCTCTGTTCTTTCCATAGCCAAGACCACAATAGTTACCACCGAAAAAGAAGCCATCAACATCATCAATTTACCTTTGAAGCCTCTCCTATCTTTCTGCAACATTATAGTCCAAGTTCTTGGTAATTTATAAATCTCCATAAATTAAAATTAATCCTTATGCGTTTTTTTCCCTTTCCATAAATATAAATAATTATTTCTAAATACTATGTTTTAAGTTAACGTTAAAGATAGTTTCTGCTCTTCCGAATCTTGTTCACTAGTACTGCTTGGTTTGCTTGAATTAGTTCCTCCAATGGTTGTCCTGAAACTTTGTTGATTCATTGCAGATAAGATTGGCCCGACAATGGCTGTTCTCCGACATGACATTGATCAAAATATTCAAGTAATTAATTTTGTCTCTTTCCTTTATTTTAATACTAATATATATACATCATTTTCAATGCTCGTAAGCTCTTGCGTAACCCTCTTTAGATATATACTCCATATATACTAAATTACTAAGTACATATTTATTAAGAAAACAAAGAATGCTCCATTTTTTTTATCTTGTTAGAAGAAAAAAGAGTATTTGTATACATACATTATTTTACCTTGTTACCTAAAAAAATGCAATGTATATGTTGCGACTCGTCTCCCAATATCTCTTTAGACACGTAGACCCATCGATACCTTTACGTTGCTTTCATGGTCATTTTTGTTATACTCTCTCTCTCTCTCTCTCTCGAATGAATGGACCTCGTTTTTTTCCTCCACACTCATTTTTCTTATTAATTATCAACAATTATTGACCTATTATTTTTATTGATTTTTGTTGTTGTTGTTTTGTTTAACTGTTCTGTTTGTAGAGGTTAGAGAAGATGTGGGAATCTGATCCTCTTGTGTACTCAAATTTAGTTGAGATACTGAGAAAAGAAGCCAAGGAGGGATCCTCTAGGAAACCTAAAAGTTGTAGTAGAGCTGCTCTTTGGCTAACGAGGTACGTACGTATCATTTTGGTTCATATATACTCCAAATTGAATATGAACCCACAATTGTTTTTAAACTATTGATTCCCAAACTATATATATAGAGCGATGGATTTTACATTGGCGCTATTGCAACGGCTGGTGAAAGACATGTCACAAAACATGGAACAAGCCATAGAAGAATGTTATAATTTGACTATAAAACCATGGCATGGATGGATCTCTTCTGCTGCTTTTAAGGTAATTATTACATGGTCATTATAAGTTGACAGTAAAAACAATTTATTCTCAAATTATTTTATGTAATATGTTTGTGTTTTTATGAAAGGTGGCTCTTAAACTGGTTCCAAACAACAACACATTCATCAATGTGCTTGCGGCGAAAGACGAGACACACCAAATGGTCCAAGATGATATTACAAGTCTAATTTCGTTGCTCATTCCACTTCTAAGCCAACTCCATTCTATTTTGGTAGGCAATTTTTTTTTTTTTTGTCAACAGAGAAAAAAGTTTTGTCGCTTTGTGTATCTATTTATAATTTCGATTATTGTTATTGTTTTTAATTTGGGTAGGAATTATACGAAGTGAGCAAATTAAAGTCACCGTGAGGAAGAGAACCGAAGAAAAAGACTGAAGGGTATAGTTTTGGTTATTGTAACAAAGTCTAACTTGTAGCATCACTCCTCTTTGATAAGTTTTATTAATCTCTCTTTTTTAACGAGTTACTGATCTAACTAACTGTTTTACCATGCATACAATGATGATTTCCGTGTATATATAAGCCCATGCATGCACCTAATGAATAGTCGATTCATAAATGTTTTAAAAAATCTGAAGATTGGGAGCCCATTTACATTACTGGCCCAATTTGTGAAACCTGAGTTTTTCTTTTTTGGTCAACCAAATGGTTCATAAAAATATAAAAAATAAAAATAGTGTGGAAGATGAACATATTACACGGCTCGAGAAAGTGCAATGTCCCACAGACACCAAATCCTTAAACGATGCTTCTCTTCTCTTACTTACTCAGTCACTACTAGCCTACCTCTAAACCAAAACTGCCAGATTTGTGTCGTTTTTAAACGACAAAGAAATCAGTAAACACATGTCAAATGTTAAGTAAACAAAGCCAGAAAAAGAGAAAAACAGAGTTTTTGTTTTCTTCTTTCTTTCTCACCTCTATAAAATGACAAAAGATCCATCATTATCGTTTAATTCACATCGGAAGTTTTATAACAAACAGATCCATGAATTTCATTACGTAAGCAATTACGTAATAGAATTATTTGTTTAGAGATCGACGAGAAATGCCGTCTAATTTCGTTTCAATCATTCTAACGAAAAAAGTAGATGTGGACTTCATTCAATACATCGTTTAGCTTAGGTAACAAACATCAACCTCACATTTCAGTCATAAAGGCACAAGCTTTTTCTTTCTTTTTTTTTTTCATTGATTGAGCTCTCTTGCTTCTCCTACAATGGCGGCTTTTATTGGTACGATTTTACCCATTTTATAGTGTTTTTGGCTTGTGTGTGAGGTTCTTGTGGTGTTCTTGGTTTGTGTGTAGGGAAAAAAGCAAACTTTTTAAGAATCTAACGAGTTTTAAATAATCTGTATATTTGTACAATCATTGATACTATATTACTATCTATGTTGGGATATGTCTTGGCTTCTTGTGTTCCTCAAAAGACAAAAAGACAGATTATATAACTACATATTATGCATTAAAACTTGTTAGTGATTTGCTAATTGTTATCTCTTGTGTATGTGTATGTGTATGATGTAGGGAGCCTTCCATGGTGTGACGTTGAATTGAATTTGGCCTCTTCTTGCTTCCAAAGAACGGCTATAGCTTTTGTAAATTTGTTGTTCCTCTGCATCTTCTACTTGTTCTTGATAGCTAGTTGTGTTTCTACACATTTTATAGTCAGGGGTCGTAAGAAAGGATGGATCTTTGTGGCTGTAGCTATATGTTGTGCTATTACTAGCTTCATTTTTCTTGGTGTTGGGTTAAACAGTCTGATTCATGGTGGTAATGACGTCACTGAGATCTCTTGGGTTGCTTGCTTTGTTGAAGGGATCATTTGGGTCTCACTTGCTGTTTCTTTGCTTGTCAATGGATCCAAGTGGGTGAATATTCTTGTATCTGTTTGGTGGGTGTCTTTTGCTTTGTTGGATTTAGTTGCAAAGAGTGGGATACTTTTGCAGGGAAATGGTATCCGAATCCTCGACATTTTAACCTTGCCAATGAGTCTTTTGCTTCTCCTTTGTTCATGGATGAATTTGAGATCTTCTTCTGCAGCAGCTCAAGATTGTAGTGTAACAGGACTTTCTGATCCTCTTTTAACTAAAAATCCTAGAAAAGAATCGGCGAGGTTAGCAACAGCTGGATTTTTCAGCATTCTATCTTTCTCTTGGATGAATCCTTTACTCTCGCTGGGATTCAAGAAACCATTATCCCCTGAAGATATCCCAAGTGTAGTCCCGGAGGATGAGGCTCAATTAGCTTACAAGAAATTTTCTCAAGCATGGGATACTCTTCTTGGAGATGAAAGCTCAACTAAGGAAAGAAACTTGGTGTTTAGAGCCGTTGTGAAAGTTTACTTTAAAGAAAACATTTTCATAGCAGTTTTTGCATTTCTCAGAACATTTGCTGTTGTTTCTCTTCCATTAATGCTATATGTCTTTGTGGATTATGCAAACAGTGACCACAGGGATCTCCGCAATGGGTTCTTCAACTTAGCTTGTCTAGTTATGCTGAAACTAGTTGAATCCTTGACAATGAGACATTGGTATTTTGCATCAAGAAGATCAGGAATGAGGATTAGATCAGCGCTAATGGTAGCTGCATACAAAAAACAGCTAAAGCTATCAAGTTTAGGGAGGAAAAGGCATTCATCTGGAGAGATTGTGAATTATATCGCGGTGGATGCATATCGTATGGGAGAATTCTTATGGTGGTTCCACTCGGGATGGAGCCTTTCGCTGCAGCTTTTGCTTTCTACAGCTGTACTTTTTGGAGTGGTTGGTGCAGGAGCTTTTCCAGGTTTAATTCTTCTTCTCCTATGTGGTCTGCTGAATCTACCATTTGCAAAGATGCTACAGAACTGCCAGACACAGTTCATGATCGCGCAGGATAAGCGATTGAGGTCCACCTCAGAGATTTTGAACAGTATGAAAGTCATTAAGCTGCAGTCATGGGAAGATGAGTTCAAGAAAAAGATAGAATCTTGTCGTGATGATGAATTCACATGGTTGGCTAAAGCTCAGCTGACAAAGGCCTTTGGTTCTTTCTTGTATTGGATGTCTCCAACAATAGTTTCTTCTGTTGTTTTCTTGGGATGTGCTCTATTGAAGAGTGCGCCGCTGAACGCAAGCACCATCTTCACGGTTTTAGCTACACTAAGAGTTATGTCAGAGCCTGTCAAAATTATACCTGATGCAATTTCTGCTATCATCCAAGGCAATGTCTCGTTCCAAAGATTAAACAACTTTTTGCTTGACGACGAGCTAAAGATGGATGAAATCGAAAGAAGTGGTCTGGATGCATCTGGAACAGCAGTTGACATACAAGTAGGTAACTTCGGTTGGGAACCAGAAACTAAGATTCCAACTCTTCGGAATATACATCTGGAAATCAAGCATGGGCAAAAAGTTGCAGTTTGTGGACCAGTTGGAGCAGGAAAATCATCGCTGTTGCATGCAGTACTCGGAGAAATACCTAAAGTTTCTGGAACTGTAAGCAAATCAGCCACCAAGACTGACTTTCACTTTTTTCATTAGATATACATTTGTTTGTTCCAAATGTTTCCTTTACGTTGTCCAATTGAAACAGGTAAAGGTCTTTGGGTCCATCGCTTATGTTTCTCAGACTTCTTGGATCCAAAGTGGTACCATCCGGGACAATATCCTCTATGGAAAGCCCATGGAAAGTAGACGATACAATGCTGCTATTAAAGCATGTGCGTTGGATAAGGACATGAACGGTTTTGGACATGGTGACCTCACAGAAATAGGACAAAGAGGGATTAACTTGAGCGGAGGACAAAAGCAAAGGATTCAGCTGGCCCGTGCTGTCTATGCAGACGCCGATGTTTACCTGCTTGATGATCCTTTTAGTGCTGTGGATGCACATACAGCTGGAGTTCTTTTTCATGTAAGTTTGAAACATTGCTTTCGAAGAAGCTTTTCTTAATGACTGCTTCTTATTATGTTGAACTGTGACTGCAGAAATGTGTTGAGGACTCGCTGAAGGAGAAAACTGTTATTCTGGTCACTCACCAAGTTGAGTTCCTCTCAGAAGTTGATCAAATTCTGGTAAAACTTGAGAGTAGCAGGAAATGCAAAAACAATATTGTCTTTGTCTTACCCGTTTGATTATTACTGACTGATGATCTTGATCAGGTTATGGAGGAAGGAACAATCACTCAGTCAGGAAAATATGAGGAGCTCTTAATGATGGGGACTGCATTCCAACAGCTGGTAAATGCTCATAATGATGCAGTAACTGTATTACCTTTAGCGAGTAACGAAAGCCTCGGAGATCTTAGGAAAGAGGGCAAGGACAGAGAGATAAGAAACATGACGGTTGTCGAAAAAATCGAAGAAGAGATCGAAAAAACGGATATTCCAGGGGTACAACTTACACAAGAAGAAGAAAAAGAGAGCGGTTATGTTGGGATGAAACCTTTCTTGGACTATATCGGTGTCTCTCGAGGATGGTGTCTTCTATGGTCAAGCGTATTGGGTCAGGTTGGCTTTGTAGTTTTTCAGGCTGCATCAACATACTGGCTGGCTTTTGCCATCGGGATCCCTAAAATCACGAATACAATGCTTATTGGAGTCTATAGCATTATATCAACTCTTAGTGCTGGTTTTGTATATGCGAGAGCTATTACGACTGCCCATCTTGGACTAAAAGCTTCCAAAGCCTTCTTCTCTGGTTTCACAAATGCAGTCTTCAAAGCCCCGATGCTTTTCTTTGATTCTACTCCAGTTGGCCGCATTCTCACCCGAGTAAGATCTCTTTGCTTATAATTATATGGAATACACTACAGCTCAATGTATGATATAGTTGAATGTAACATGTGCAGGCTTCGTCTGATTTGAACGTGTTGGACTATGACGTTCCATTTGCCTTCATATTTGTGGTAGCACCGGCTGTTGAGCTCACTGCAGCTCTTCTCATCATGACGTATGTCACATGGCAAGTAATTATCATAGCCCTTCTTGCTTTGGCAGCCACGAAAGTTGTTCAGGTACATGATTCGATTCTACTTCTGTTTTTAGTTGTTTTATGCAGCAAATAAGTCTGTATTAACATCCGCTTCTTCTTTGAAAAAAGGATTACTATTTAGCCTCTGCAAGGGAGCTGATTAGGATCAATGGAACAACCAAAGCTCCAGTGATGAATTATGCTGCAGAAACCTCACTTGGGGTGGTGACAATTCGAGCTTTTGGAACCGCAGAGAGATTCTTCAAAAACTACTTAAACCTAGTTGATGCAGATGCCGTGCTATTCTTTCTGTCTAATGCAGCCATGGAGTGGGTGATTTTGAGGATAGAGACTCTGCAGAATGTGACTTTGTTCACTTGTGCACTTCTTCTTATCCTTATTCCCAAGGGCTACATAGCTCCAGGTACATGAATTATTATAACTCATCATATCTTCCTGCAGCCTGCAATTTTAACTTACCTGTTTTCACAGCTTGTGTCAGTATAGCGTGAGCATTTCCTTGAAAAATTTGATCAAACTGAAAGGTTGTGCATGAACTTGTGCCTTTGTGTTGCAGGCCTCGTTGGACTTTCGCTCTCCTATGCATTAACACTGACACAAACTCAGGTGTTTCTGACCCGATGGTATTGTACTTTGTCGAATTCCATCATTTCAGTAGAGAGGATCAAACAATATATGAACATACCAGAAGAACCTCCTGCAATTATAGATGATAAAAGACCACCTTCCTCATGGCCTTCCAATGGTACAATTCATTTGCAGGAGCTTAAGGTGAGAAGTAAACATAACTTGTTATAAGATGATAGTAATAGTTATGCAAAAGGCATTGATTTGCATCATTTCTTTGTTTCAGATAAGATATCGACCCAATGCTCCGTTGGTTCTCAAAGGAATCTCTTGCACATTCAGGGAAGGGACAAGAGTAGGAGTTGTCGGGAGGACGGGAAGCGGAAAAAGCACATTGATCAGCGCATTGTTTCGCTTGGTAGAACCAGCAAGTGGTTGTATATTGATTGATGGGATTGACATAAGTAAGATTGGCCTTAAAGACCTGAGAATGAAACTGAGCATCATTCCTCAAGAACCAACTCTTTTCCGTGGCTGCATAAGGACAAACCTTGATCCTTTAGGTGTTTACTCCGACGATGAAATATGGAAGGTGAAATAACAAACAAAGACTGAGATTTCCAAATCAAAAGATATAAAATCTTTCTGATAAAACCATTCTTTTTGCAGGCTCTAGAGAAGTGTCAGCTCAAGACAACGATTAGCAATCTTCCTAATAAACTTGATTCTTCAGGTAAATGGTAAAAAAGCTGTAATATTTTCATTTCACAAAAAAATGGGTTTGATGACACTTAGGTTTATGTTTTTTCATTGGTGAGAAGTGAGTGATGAAGGAGAAAACTGGAGCGTGGGACAGAGACAACTGTTCTGTCTTGGAAGAGTACTGTTAAAGAGAAACAAAATATTAGTGTTAGATGAAGCTACAGCTTCCATTGATTCAGCAACTGATGCAATCATTCAGAGAATTATAAGAGAAGAGTTTGCAGACTGTACAGTGATAACAGTTGCACATAGAGTACCAACTGTCATAGACAGTGACATGGTCATGGTTCTCTCTTTTGGTAAACAACATTTTCTCTCATTCTTTCATCTCTTAAACCTACTCATAATGACCAATGAATGAGTTTCGGTTTTGGTTTTGGATAGGTGATTTAGTAGAGTACAACGAGCCTTCGAAGCTAATGGAGACTGATTCTTACTTCTCTAAGCTTGTTGCTGAGTATTGGGCTAGTTGCAGAGGAAACTCTTCTCAGAATCTCCAATTATAAGCCAGCTGCTACTGAAACTGAAGTGTCAGTGATTGTTAATCACGTTCTTCATCTACCATTGTAGTTTTGAGAAAAAGATGTAAAATAAAAATTCAAGCATGGATAATGATAGTAGAGTAGCTCACCAACCCCTACATGAACTTTGAGACAGCGATTACGACCAATACTCAATCATTGCTAGAAAGACAAAACTACCCCTACATAAAAAAACATATTACAATAATAACATTTCACCAACCACAAATTCTTTTATATGGAAACACTGATCATCATGCTCTGTTTCAGGCTCAAACGTTACTTTCCAAAACAATCTTTTCAGTTTTAGATAAAAATTTGATATTAACTTCTGATTCATGACGACACAAGATGTGATAGTCAATGATCAGAATGATCAGAAACAGTGTAGTAATGACGTCATTTTCCGATCGAGATTGCCTGATATATACATCCCTAACCACCTCCCACTCCACGACTACATCTTCGAAAATATCTCAGAGTTCGCCGCTAAGCCATGCTTGATCAACGGTCCCACCGGCGAAGTATACACCTACGCCGATGTCCACGTAACATCTCGGAAACTCGCCGCCGGTCTTCATAACCTCGGCGTGAAGCAACACGACGTTGTAATGATCCTCCTCCCGAACTCTCCTGAAGTAGTCCTCACTTTCCTTGCCGCCTCCTTCATCGGCGCAATCACCACCTCCGCGAACCCGTTCTTCACTCCGGCGGAGATTTCTAAACAAGCCAAAGCCTCCGCGGCGAAACTCATCGTCACTCAATCCCGTTACGTCGATAAAATCAAGAACCTCCAAAACGACGGCGTTTTGATCGTCACCACCGACTCCGACGCCATCCCCGAAAACTGCCTCCGTTTCTCCGAGTTAACTCAGTCCGAAGAACCACGAGTGGACTCAATACCGGAGAAGATTTCGCCAGAAGACGTCGTGGCGCTTCCTTTCTCATCCGGCACGACGGGTCTCCCCAAAGGAGTGATGCTAACACACAAAGGTCTAGTCACGAGCGTGGCGCAGCAAGTCGACGGCGAGAATCCGAATCTTTACTTCAACAGAGACGACGTGATCCTCTGTGTCTTGCCTATGTTCCATATATACGCTCTCAACTCCATCATGCTCTGTAGTCTCAGAGTTGGTGCCACGATCTTGATAATGCCTAAGTTCGAAATCACTCTCTTGTTAGAGCAGATACAAAGGTGTAAAGTCACGGTGGCTATGGTCGTGCCACCGATCGTTTTAGCTATCGCGAAGTCGCCGGAGACGGAGAAGTATGATCTGAGCTCGGTTAGGATGGTTAAGTCTGGAGCAGCTCCTCTTGGTAAGGAGCTTGAAGATGCTATTAGTGCTAAGTTTCCTAACGCCAAGCTTGGTCAGGTTTGTTTTCCTAATTTTTGAGCTCTTATTGATATTTTTTTCTTGGTTATTTTGATTATCATTTATATTTTATTTTTCTGAGGAAATTTAATATTTCATGTTTGTTAGTGATGTTATGCAAATTCTGAACTTTATTACATTTGTGGCCCCTGAATTCCGAAATATTGGACAATGAATATTATGGTGTTTGAACCCATTTTATTCAAATTTTGTTGGTAAATGATTTAAAACTTTTGGACTATATTACTTGATTTGTACTCTCTGCACAAAGGCCATACTAATTTTCTCCAGAAGGATGGATGCATTTTATTCAGTTTATTTACTATATGAAACCTTACATTTGGAATATGGACATTAATAGACTTACTATTTTTTATTTTGTTTGAACTAGATATGAAATCAACACAACCAAAGTTAATGAAAGATTTTTGAACATTTTTAAATTGATTTTGGACTGTTTTAACTTTTAGAGCGTCTACTAACTCTCTTTTTAAAAACGTTTTAATTTTTAAAGCCACACCTACTAGTTTCAGCGTTCATAAAATTAGTTTAGCTAAAAATTAAGATATAAGCTTTCTATGATAAGGACTTACCAATTTCGAGTTTGAGATAATTATTTGCGCCACTTAGTTAGCATAATGAATACCACTCGAGATCATTTCCTTAGTTCCACCTATAGGCTATGAACTTTTTGATTTAAAGATTATTATACAATTCTAATAACTTTTTGTCCCAAAAGTTATAAATGTATTTTGAAATATTTGTTGGGTAGGTGAGATAAGATTTTGTGGTATAGGTCATGTGGTTGGTCGATCTTTATTTGAATTTTTTATTTATCATGCAAACACAAATTGTGTTTGAAAGTTTTAAAAAATTGAAGACTAAAACGGCTCTGTTTCTAAACTTAACGTTTTGGATGTTGGTTACTACGAGCAGGGCTATGGGATGACAGAAGCAGGTCCGGTGCTAGCAATGTCGTTAGGGTTTGCTAAAGAGCCGTTTCCAGTGAAGTCAGGAGCATGTGGTACGGTGGTGAGGAACGCCGAGATGAAGATACTTGATCCAGACACAGGAGATTCTTTGCCTAGGAACAAACCCGGCGAAATATGCATCCGTGGCAACCAAATCATGAAAGGCTATCTCAATGACCCCTTGGCCACGGCATCGACGATCGATAAAGATGGTTGGCTTCACACTGGAGACGTCGGATTTATCGATGATGACGACGAGCTTTTCATTGTGGATAGATTGAAAGAACTCATCAAGTACAAAGGATTTCAAGTGGCTCCAGCTGAGCTAGAGTCTCTCCTCATAGGTCATCCAGAAATCAATGATGTTGCTGTCGTCGCGTATGTGAATTTTAAACAACGAAGACACTAACACAAACCACTAGGTTTCGAATGTCTTTTGTTTTACACCGTTTCTTATTTCCTCAATTTGTTTTTTTAATGTGCAGCATGAAGGAAGAAGATGCTGGTGAGGTTCCTGTTGCGTTTGTGGTGAGATCGAAAGATTCAAATATATCCGAAGATGAAATCAAGCAATTCGTGTCAAAACAGGTGAACTAATTATCAATTTCTTTTTAATAATGAAATGTTATAAATCATTCGATGAATTTTGGATCTTGACGTTCATAGTGTGTTTAATTGTGTGTGTGATTTAGGTTGTGTTTTATAAGAGAATCAACAAAGTGTTCTTCACTGACTCTATTCCTAAAGCTCCATCAGGGAAGATATTGAGGAAGGATCTAAGAGCAAGACTAGCAAATGGATTAATGAACTAGGTTTTATATGATCCACGTATATGAATGCAATCTTATCAGAAAAATGAAACAAAATTTCGTTTTGTGAACAAAGGAATTAAACTTACACGTAAAAGAATAATATTTGTGCTTTTTCCTTTATGTGTATGTAATGGATAAATAGTTGTATCTTTTGTTTGGTGGGAATGATGTAACCTTTCCATATTGTGGCATATTGCTCGAATATAATCAATAATTGCCTTAAAAAGTAAGCAAAACTACATTCACCCAACAGGAATAAGCATCCTAGAGGGGAGGGAAATACTTGAGTATCAAAGACTAGAGACGGCCACCCATAGAGAATAGAATCAAGTGATCATGAAGTCGTGATATATCAGAATTTGGAGTTACAATTTGCATAGAGACAATCCAAGGGAAGATGCCCATTTGTGAGATGGATAATTTGGTTAGCTGAACAATAAGTTTCATTTGCGGTACTTAAAGAGTTACTGAGGTTTTGTCGTGTTCCTATAATTAAATCTAATCGGACCGGTAAGCAGAATATGCTCGTGTGTTAGGTGAAGATTTGTCGCTATTGCAATCCATTGAGATTATAGTAATCAAAATGACACTAAAATTTATATGATAGAGAAATTACAACACGTTCGTGGTCTTTGACTATTGGTGGTTCTATAAGTCTTATATTTGCAACTTTTGAGTCAATGTCATATTTAGGGGCCACCAAAATTCCGAATATTTTATTGGTAATTCTACTTAATTATTTGGTGACACCAAAACTATAGTGACATAAACAGTTTTTTTTTTTTTTTTTGGGAAAAGGCGATACATATG
>Ga0041059_1000027_pt1 | contig 62488 bp, 55 predicted proteins | sample AraColnosormetaG_FD_56232 | JGI IMG/M metagenome (GOLD analysis project Ga0041059, IMG submission 56232) | Arabidopsis roots microbial communities from North Carolina, USA - Col MF nosort | ecosystem: Host-associated > Plants > Roots > Unclassified | place: USA: North Carolina | collected...
AGATAATAAGGAGGACAGGGTCGCACGTGCAACACCGAAATCTTCGACCAGAGAAACGTTATGAATCAAAAGATGCTGCGCACGTGCCTCCTCGGTCAAAGGTCAAAAGCAACTGATACACTTACCACCAAGTTATTGGACCTCCCAAAATATAAACAACATTTCATTAGATGAATCATAAATATTGCATTATTTAAAGAAATTTGATGGGTATCCAAGATAAGGATGATGATTAGGAGAGTCTTGTATGTTGGTAAAAGACTCTTTAAGAAGAACTAATTAACTACTTCACAAGTAAAAGATCTTTAAGGTTTTGTTCATATTATTCACACCTCTACACTTCTTTTATATGTAAGCTGAACTCGATATAATTCGGTATTTAAGGTTTTTTATCATTCTATTCCTTACTAATACGAATATATTTATTTATTATAATTATAAATCGCGGTTTTTTATAATTGATTTTGAATACCTGGTTTCACATATAAGAAAAAACTCAACTACAACTCTGTATTTAGTGATGGGGTTTTCGTTTTAGTATCGGATTTTTTTTTTTTAACGAAACAGAAAATTTAGTTTTATATATAGACTACTCGGAATATCTATCATCGAAATTATAATGAATATCTATCTAACTTTGAGTCTGTGACATAATAGAGTTTTAATATAAATCAACAATCCACTACAACTTGCATATTCTAGACTGTGCAAATATTTTTTGCACGTATTTGTCAATGATTGAATAAACAATGTTTTAACCAAATTATTATTATAAGATCATTATGATCAAAGACCGTCTGCAACTGTCACCTTACAATTTAACAAGGTATCTTGGAGTTTATTTTTAGAAACTTGAATAACAAAAAGAGTTTGAGAAAAAAAAAAAAGGAATAACAAAGAGAAAGAATCCATATGATAATATGACCTTATACCAAACAAAGAGAATATATTTGGTCAATTTCAACAAAACTGATTATACTACTGGAGGACAGAAAACTATGATATGATCAATATAAAAGTCGTATATAGATATGGATGGTATAAGACTAAGTACGTGTGATCGAATTAATCATCTAATATTTGTGTGATTCAAAAGGGGAAAGACGAAGCTAATGTGGAAGCATGTGCTTATCCTCTCAAGTTGCTAGATTCAGCCACGTGTGTTGATGTGGCACTTTGTAAAGATATTAAGTATCGCAGAAAATTACTATATACATGTGTTCGGTGTTCAACAAGAATTATACATGCATTTGTATCTATGTGTATGTGTATTTGTATGTGTATGTGTATAAATTTTGGCTTTGAATGTGATCGAGCCGTACAGTGCAATGTGTTTCAAATAGTAACAAAATTCTTTATATATATATATATTTTATTATTATTTGAACCGCATCATATTTTATCCGCAGTTGAACAGTATATCTTTATTCGGAATCTTTAAATTCGACCTAATATCGTTTAAAAGGTTAACAACTTAACATTCGATACGAAAGGGGCAGGTGTGACCATCCCCACGTGTGATTTCCCATGAGAGATTTTTAAGCAAAGTCTTCCAGAGACACAAATAATTAGAGAACACATTGTAAAAACTGAAAAATACCAAAAAGAAAACTTTGAGTTGAGTATAAGGACAATAATAAGAGCAAGGATAAATGTTTAGGTATTTAAAAGTATGTAACCGAATGTATCACCAGTACCTTTTAATGACTATAATGCCACATCACTCTGGCCAGAACCCTAACGAGAGGCCACACGTCCCACAATGCCTTCAACAACTGAAACACCCATGAAGGACTTCGCATAATTTTAACGTATTCTTTCTTTTTCTTTTATTGTGAACTGGATTCTACGTTTGAGTATGAACGACAATCTCTGATTACGGTTTATGTTATTATATTTGTACACAATATACTTGTCAAATATGTGATTGACCATCAACTTTTTTTTGTCAATTGGATCACTGAGCGACATGGTTTTTAACATGTTTTAACCATTTTAAAAAGTTTTAGAACCATAGAAAGTGATTTAAGGATTTCGATTAGATATATCATCATTTCAGCATATTTTGACTATAGGATGTTGAACGACTATTAAAACGAAAGACATATATAAAGAAGTATAAAGATGGATTTATAAATAAAGACTAGGCGATTGTCTCCATATTTTAGATGCAAATAGTCGAGCATACTGGCTTATATATAGTGAAGTAAATCACGAAAGTATGACAATTGTAGAGCATCAGTTACTAACGTTTTGACGAATTACATGTCAACCATCAATACATTCGTAATCAGACCAAATCCAAGAGCTATACACATGGCAACAATCCGTATAGCTCTTGGATTTGGTCTGATTACGAATGTATTGATGGTCAACGAACATGATACTTGCCATTGTCGTGTCCGTCTATCCGTAGGGTGCTGGTTCACATTCATATAAGAAGGGACTCGACCAAAATTGTCTGTTTAAACACACGTCAAGTTCTTGTAAAATTTCCATGTGGACCTACTCACACACGTCCACTAGAAATATATTGTTATTAACTCTGATCCATTACCCGCACTAATGGAATCAAGCGCATCAACGTTCACTCATTCTTATGCTAAGATCTCGTTTCGACCTATCAACAAAATTACTTTATATCGACATTACTCGTTTAAGCTTAAAACATGTAAGCTTCTGTTGTGGTGGATGTTAGTATGTTATTGTTACGTATGGTAATATATAATCAATAAAGACACAATATAATAGATTTTATATATGATATATAATCTAAAAACAAATAGTGTAAATATTTATAAAAATTGGTGTATAAAACCATGCATATACAACAAAATATGCTTCATCTAAACAAAATAATAATTTATTTGAATAATGTTTTGATTGTACTATAAAAATACGATGCTTGATTAGGTATCTTATAAAGTTTTGATTGTTTGATTGTGTTTGTACAGACGTTTTAGGAAAATTGGCTAAAAAAATAAGAATTAGAAAACGCGGTAAAATAACACTTCATCTACCTAAAGGACGGTAGATAATTTCTTTAGAAACCAAGGGACACTAGATAAATATCTTATTTGCCAAAGATACAAACTCCATATTAAAATTAAAAACATAAGGTTGAAGATATTGGAGGTTGAATAAAGTATAAGTATAGGATACGAAATGTTGTAGACATAAAATAATAGGACATGAAAGCCCTAATCACGTGCCTTAATTGCTGGGCCTTCCTTTATCCACCTTAAAATAATTACTTTTATTTGCTTCGTTATTTACAGAGGAAACCCGCCTCCTCATCTGGCGGGTTGTTCCCCACAAGCCTTTTTCTTTTTGTTTCTCGAACTCTCAACTTCTTCACAAGCCTTAATATTTTAACTACTTTTAATTAAAGTTTTCGATTTGATCTTTTAGTTTAGCTACGTTTAATCGGAAAACAATTATATACAGTATGCCAAAAAATGTTATTTAACCGCGGCTCAATATTTATTTTACCAGGGACTTGACCATTTTCTTTGACCCAAAAGGTGTAGCTAGTGTTGTTCTCTTTTAGTTCTCACTTTGCATATGTATCCTACTCTATTACCCACCATCCTTTTAAACCTAATTTTGTAAGCACCTATTACATAAATTTTAAGGAGCGAAGCTATATTTACTTCTCTTATGATTTTTTAAATAGTGGTAAATAAGAAAGTTTACAATGCAACTATTTTTTTTGTTAATATCAAAGTAGAAAATCCGATCCACACTAGTTTTCTTTTGTTAAATTCTATCTATCACGATTAAACTATTAACATAAAGAATAATATGGATTGTCATGTATTTTTTTTTTTATAGAAATTGGAGTGAAATTGAATCGAGTAGTGATACTACTCGTTTACTAAATTTAGTAATAAGCTGTTAAAAATAACTGATGGATCATGCAAGACTTTGTAAATTCCACCCTCCGATGAAAAAGTTGTTGAATGTAAAAATGTATTTCACTTTGATAGTTTGATCGTGACAAATTCAGAATAAAGCAGAAACAAGAGAGCTAAAAATGTGAAATATTTAGTTAAAGAGGGGTGAAACTGTAAATAAAAAACGTAGCCGAGTAAAAAAAGCAAAGAAAACCCGACCCGGAAGAGCAATGCATGTACGACAAGTGGAGAGCGTGGAAACAACTAGTGGTTTGGTTTGGAGTTTAGGGGTATTTTAGTCAATTTCATCGCCTCCCAGATCTTTTGCGACCTTGTTCTAGACAAAATTTCTCCTCCGCAGTCCTATTAAAATAGTCACCTCCACAACTAAACAATTGTTGTTTTTTCCCTTTATCACTAAATCATATTAGCATAGAATCACTAAATAATATAGCATAGAATCATATAATATTTCAAATCTTATTCAAAATGATAGTTAGGTCGTAACAAATCCATCTATCTCTATTCTTTAGCTTTTTCATTTTTTGAATCCATAAACAAACATCATTTTACGGTAATAATCATACAGACGATTATACGGTAAAGATCATATACACACACAATCATATACACAAAAACATCATTTTACGGTAATATTAGAACGTAATACTCGTTTTGGTGGCCTTCACGCCATAGACGTTTGGTAATTAATTATTACTGTTTTCAAGTAAACATGATTACATAGAACATTCTCACATATATCTAGTACTCAATAACTCGTAAAACTCTCAAATATCTAGTATTCAGTTGTGACATATGGCAAGAAAATTAATCGTTAAGGTATTCCAGAGTGAAAGATTGATAGCTTGATACATGTTTTATGAATCCTACTTGAACGATTATAACAGAATCCCAAACTACCATGGTCTTCTTTGCCGTTTCATGTGAAAAAGTTTTCTTTGGAACTTTCTTATATGAATCAGTTCATTTTTTTTCTCATTGCACAGGTCATCGTGATAGTCACCGTTACTCGTAAAGAATGCTCACTGAAGTCTCCGCAATTGAGATGATGTGATGTTTGTCGAATATGTGAGAATATAAAAGCATAAGATAAGCAAAGTATTCTTAAATGAATAGTTTCCCTTTCCCACAATCATTTGTACGCACGTACTATAAATCTTTGATATCTTGAATTTGAGATATCTGTATCCTCCTATCCTTTATTTTCAACAAACGGTAACAATGTTAGGAATTTCGATATGGTTTTTATCAAATTCATTTCAACTCTGAATAATAAAAAATAACATCACATGATTGGAGGAAAATAAATATTAAATATTTGAAGATAAAAGTTTTCCCCCAAACACTAAAAAAGTAACAAGAAGAAAATTAATATGTCTAACAACAATATACCAAATTCAAACCAAATTAGTTATTTTAAATTTGGTATTTGTATTCAAACCAAATTAGTAATTTTAAGTAATACAAATTTGGAGTTTAGAAATTATACTGAAGTGACATTCTTCTTTTTCCCAGAAATTTAAGTCACAATTGTACAAAATAGTTTTTGAAAACTTAAGTGATAGTCAAAGGTCATGTGTCGGACAAATTGTGTAACTGGTTATTACATTACAAAATGAATTAAGTAAGATACGTCTCATAACAAAGACAAAAAGTTAAAGCTAAGTAAAAATGTACATCGCTCTCTAAAATCCCCTCCGGTATTACGCCGGACGACACAGAAGAAACCGCTTCTACTTTTTTTTTTTTAACTCTCTCTCTCTACTCTACATGCACATTCTCTCTCTCTCTCTACTGCAACTTTTGTATCTTTTTATAGTTTAAACAAATAAAATAAACGATTTAATTTTCTTTATAAATATACGTCTGAGACGTTCCTTAAAGAGCTTCTCTGCTTCAGCTTCTTTTTAGCCTTCATTCAAATCTCAGACACACCAGTGTGTATACATGCATTTGCTCTCTTGATCTCCTTGAAACTTTTGTTTTATTCCAAAACACATGCAAAGTAGATAAAGAGATCTTCTTCTTCTGATAATAACCTCGTGATTATCGTTTTCTCAAGTCTTCTTCTTCTTCTTCGTTACCACACAAATGCAGAAGTACTAATATAGTGTAACGCTTAATCAGGTTTGTATTTATACAAAGTAAAAAAAAAGAAAGAAAAAAAAGACAAACCTTTATTTCTGGGTTTCTTCTTAAATCTTCTTTGTCCTTTTCTGCACATTAGAACTTTGTAGGCGTTCCCATTCTCTTTTTTTCCTCTCCTAATAATTTTTACTTTAAAATATAATCTCAGGCTCAGCAAAGGGTTTACCAAAGAAGAAGAACAAACAACAAACAAGAGAGAGAAAAAGTAAAATTGTTTTTATAAGAAAGTTTATGATGGCTCCGATGACGAACTGGTTAACGTTTTCTCTGTCACCAATGGAGATGTTGAGGTCATCTGATCAGTCTCAGTTTGTCTCCTATGACGCTTCTTCCGCCGCTTCCTCCTCTCCTTATCTCCTCGATAATTTCTATGGTACCCTTTTCTTTCTTCTTCTCTCTCCAACCAAATTTTCTCTTCTTTTTTTCTTTGTACGACACATACGAATGATTGTGGTCTCAACAGTACATGCTCGTGTAACTAAAGCCTCTCTGATTGAGTACTAACCGACTTCGTAGCTTATCCTCTATAACCGAGTTATGCTTAACTCAGCCTCCCTCGTGTTTTCTCTCTGACTTTGTCTCTTTCCCAAGAGAGGCAAACCCAAAAAAAAAAACAAAATCTAATTTTTATATCTTCTCGTGATCTCTCTTCTTTGATTTTTCGATATTTTCGTTGTTGTTAATCTTCTGGGTATCTAAATCCATGTACTTTCTCCGTCATGAAACTCAAAGTATTAATCTTTTTCTCGTTTTCCTTCATTTTCCCGGAAAATAACTTGTTCTTGGTGATGAAGAACTAATGATGATGTTTTTTGTTTTTGTTTTTCAAAGGTTGGTCAAACCAAAAACCTCAGGAGTTTTTCAAAGAAGAAGCTCAGTTAGCAGCAGCAGCTTCAATGGCGGATTCAACAATCTTAACAACATTCGTAGACCCACAATCTCATCATTCTCAGAATCACATCCCAAAGCTCGAAGATTTTCTCGGTGACTCTTCTTCTATCGTTCGTTACTCCGACAACAGTCAAACCGACACACAAGACTCTTCCCTCACTCAAATCTACGATCCACGTCACCACCATAACCAAACCGGCTTTTACTCCGATCACCACGATTTCAAAACCATGGCCGGTTTTCAATCCGCTTTCTCTACTAACTCCGGTTCAGAGGTCGATGACTCTGCTTCTATCGGAAGGACTCATCTTGCTGGAGACTATTTGGGACACGTGGTTGAATCTTCTGGTCCGGAGCTAGGGTTTCACGGTGGATCTACCGGAGCTTTGTCACTTGGTGTTAACGTCAATAACAATACTAATCACCGGAATGATAATGATAATCATTACCGAGGCAATAACAATGGTGAGAGAATCAACAACAACAACAACAATGACAACGAGAAGACAGATTCTGAGAAGGAGAAGGCTGTTGTGGCTGTGGAAACATCAGATTGTTCTAATAAGAAGATTGCTGATACGTTTGGTCAAAGGACTTCGATTTACAGAGGTGTTACTCGGTAAGTATATAATTAAGAATCCAATAAGTTGTGATTAGGAATTAATTAAGTACTGTTTTGTGATTTGCCATTGACTAAAGGTCAAAGACTTCAATACTATTACTATTGAAGTTTTGGTTTTTGTTTTGTTCTAAGTGTAAGTATTAATGTAAATATTTGATTGATGTAGACATAGATGGACGGGAAGATATGAAGCACATCTATGGGATAATAGCTGTAGGAGAGAAGGTCAGGCCAGGAAGGGACGTCAAGGTATATATTTTCCATTCAGTTTTCGAATTTCTTATATGTATTTGATGATTCACTATTACTTTGTTTTTTGTTGTTTAGGCTTAATGTTTTTCTTGTGAATTATATGAGGTTTTGTGGTTAGAAGAAGCTTGGGTTTTTCATGTCTCTTCTTATTATTAAGTGGGGTTTAGAAGTAAGTAGAGTGAAGTATAGGACAAAGGATTTGTCAAAGGAAAATTGAATGCAAGATTCAAAAGAAGCTTTACCTTTTTCTTTATTCTATTGATCTGTCTATATCTTTATATGATGATTGATAGAACTTTGGGTGATTTTTTGCATTTGTGAAGGGGGAGCCAAAGTTTTTTTTAACTTGACAATACTTTTGAGTCAGGATTATGGAAAAAATGGAAAAGACATAAATAAAATATTAGTTGTTGTTGTTTGTTGTTGATTTTTCATATATTTAGCAGAAGGGTGCCGCCATTTTGTTCCTTTGTCTTTATTACATTTTTCTTTTCCTTTCATTTCACACTCTTACACATACTAAAGCCTAAAGGTACATTAGATGGGGTCCCATGGCATTGCCTATATGATGTAATCTCTGTTTCTTTGATTGACATGTTTTTGGACCCACTTTGACCCTCTAATCCTACATTTCTCTTCACCTATATATCTCTGTAAGTGTTAGCATATATATATGATTTGACGTTATGCAGGCATGTGATGTGAGACCATTGGACTGTTTTCTTCAGTTTTAGCTTATAGGGGGTAGTAGAGAGTACTTAGGTTGATTAGAGATTGATTTTGAATACAAAATATAGTGTGTATAGATGAGGAATTTGAAATTAATAATGTAAGTTTTCAGAGATGGGTGGTAGTGTTTCTTCTGTGTCCATAAGGTGTCAGAATGATTTATGTGTAGTGTTCACATCAACAAAGCAAAGTCTGAATATTCTCAGTGGCTTTTGCTTTAATTTTATATATTTTTTGCTTTAGGCTACCAGTACCACCACAACACAAGAGTGGGGATCTAGGCTTTGACCACATCCAACCTCTTTTCGTGTTTTATTTTGTTGTTTTGTTTCAAATTCTATCACTTTTGCTTTCTGATTACTAGACTGCTATCAATATTCAAAAACATTCTTAGAACTTAATATAATGGATGATAACTAATCTGCCTTAAACATGCTCTGCATTATTTCTTGCATAACATAATTGTTTCTAATCATCGCTTTGGCTAAGTCTTCTACTCTTTTTTTGGCATGTGCTACTTGATATGGGGATGCATTTTGGCTCTGCTTAAAATCAACAGTATACTTGGGTAAGAACAAATATCTTAATCAGTCAGCATGTGAATAATGTTGAATATGTATCTGTGGTGTCTAACTTTGTTAATGATTCAGGTGGATATGACAAAGAAGATAAGGCAGCTCGAGCTTACGATTTAGCAGCTCTGAAATACTGGAATGCTACTGCTACCACCAATTTCCCTGTAAGTACCTTCTTTCTCTGTATCCATTAGTAGTTTATATAACTTGTTCAATCTTTTCCTAATCCGTTCTAATGATATTTAGATTACGAATTACTCGAAAGAAGTGGAGGAAATGAAGCACATGACCAAGCAAGAGTTCATTGCCTCCCTCAGGAGGTAAGTCCAAAAGCAAAAACTCTTTAAAATCTTATCAATGGTTTTATATTATGTTTCTTTGATGGTAACCAGAGTTTAAAAACTGATATAACACAGGAAGAGTAGCGGTTTCTCTAGAGGAGCTTCGATATACCGAGGTGTTACAAGGCATCATCAACAAGGACGTTGGCAAGCAAGGATTGGCCGAGTTGCTGGGAACAAAGATCTTTACCTTGGAACCTTTGGTATGTAAAATCTTCAAACTTGGTCTAGCTAATTTAACAATCATTGTCTGTGGTTAATTAGTTAGTCCTGGTGTTGTTGTTGTAGCAACGGAAGAGGAAGCAGCTGAAGCGTATGACATAGCAGCAATCAAATTCAGAGGAATAAACGCTGTAACTAACTTTGAGATGAACCGTTACGACGTTGAAGCCATCATGAAGAGTGCACTTCCCATCGGTGGTGCAGCTAAACGTCTTAAGCTCTCTTTGGAAGCTGCTGCTTCATCAGAGCAGAAACCAATCCTCGGTCATCATCAACTTCACCATTTCCAGCAACAACAACAACAACAACAGCTTCAGCTTCAGTCATCTCCTAATCACAGTAGCATTAACTTCGCTCTCTGTCCTAATTCAGCAGTTCAGTCTCAACAGATCATTCCTTGTGGAATCCCTTTTGAAGCAGCTGCTCTTTACCACCACCACCAACAACAACAGCAACACCAACAGCAGCAGCAGCAACAGAACTTCTTCCAGCATTTTCCGGCGAATGCAGCTTCTGACTCGACCGGGTCTAACAACAACTCCAACGTTCAGGGAACAATGGGACTTATGGCACCAAATCCGGCTGAGTTCTTCCTCTGGCCTAATCAGTCTTACTAAAACCAATCATATAAGTTGATTGAGTCAAGTTTTTATCGTTATAAGAGACACAACTTCTTGATTCTGGCTAACACATAAGCTGACTAGAAGAATCTTAAAAATCTCACTTTTGTTTTTGATTAACTGTTGTTGTTTAGGCAGGAGTAGTTGGGGGTTGGAAATGTGGAAGAATGTATTAAACCTAAACTCGGTGGAGAAAAATGGTAGTTTTTGGGAATTAGGGGGGATGGTTTCTTTTGTATCTTGTATGTATAAGGCTATCAGCTTATCCGCAGTGTACTCTGTTTCCATTTATGAAAAAATTATCTTCAGAAAGTTCTGTGTTGCTATTTGTTTGATATCTATCTACTTGTGAGCTCATTGGTAACAAATTGACAACTCTACCGAGAGGTTGAGACTAACAAAGTTCAGTAGAAGCAACAGAGAGACACAAGTTGAAGATATTCACAGTTTGGTTGGACAAGAAAAAAAAGCAACCAATGGAGAATAACAAGCAAAACTCAAGTCAAGAAAATAAAAATCTAAAAAGAAAGAGGTTGATAAACAGTTCTTTAAGTTGATGTTATTGCTTCTACTCACTCCATTAAGAGTTGCCTATGGCGGCGGAGTTCGTTGAGGTATGAGGAAGAGGTGTGATCTTGTAGATCACAAGCGTTCACGCTCATTGTTCTTTCACCTGCCTTCTGCTGTAGCTCAGCTGGTCCGTCTTCTCCACGTAACAGCTGCACCAACTGCACAAAGAATTCACATCAAAACCGATACCAAAGATCTGTTTTGGCTCTATGAACATGGGAAGAATAGGTACTATACCCGAGTCATGTCAGGTCGCATTGCGGCAATATGATGTACACACATTGAAGCTGTTAGCATCACTCGTTGCATCTCTGTTGGATTAAACATATTTCCTAGCCGAGGATCCACAATGTCCTCCATGCTATTTTTCTCAAGAAAAGGTTTTGCCTGTATAACCAAATCAATAAGGTAAACAAAAGATCTCAAGCTGAACTTTTGATGAGTCTCAATAAAGAGTCACTGATGCATTTACCCATGCAACAATGCTCTGCCTGCTTGCTGTATCAACAGCTCGGCGACTGGTTATGATCTCTAGAAGCAATACTCCAAAGGCAAACACATCAATCTTCTCATCAACAATGCCGTGCATGAAATACTCTGGAGCTAGATATCTAAAGGGAGAAAAAACCCAATGAAACCTATAGTTTTGATCAGCAAAGCTGTTCATGGATAGTTACAAAGCTTTCTCTCTTTTACCCGAATGTTCCTTCAATGGGGAATACAACATGGTGAGGCCAGTTCTCTGGGAGCCATTTTGCAAGTCCGAAATCTGAAATCTGAATTGAGAAAATGTACAATATGTAAATGGTTCTCAAACCAACCAAATACCAAGAAAATGTTTAGAGATGTTGTCATTTGTCAAGATCATTTACCTGAGCTTCGTAATCGTGGTTGAGCAATATGTTAGAAGCTTTGATGTCACGGTGAATGATCCTTCTTGGACAAGCATTATGAAGATAACTCAGACCATCAGCTATACCTAGAGCCACTTTATACCTTATCTTCCACTCTAGACATTCCTCTGATCCTACAAAGATCAAAGAGACAATATCACAACATTGTAGAAAAAAGTACTAGACACAAGATTTTCAGTAAGAAGGAGACTTTTAAGTATACCAAAAAGCATAGAAGCGAGGCTGCCATAGGGAGCGTACTCAAGAACAAAATGCAAACCGCGATCACTGCTGAAACCGCGAAGCCTAGCTGCGTTTGGGTGGTTTACATGTGCGATTATACCGAGCTCTGAAAGGAAATCGCTCACTCTTTCTTCTTCTTCCTTGGCGTGACTCATCAGCTTCTTAATCGCCACCGTCTCACCATTAATCAAAACCCCTTTGTATACCTCCGCATGTCCTCCCTTACCAATCATGTTCTCTAACAAAAAAACAAAACCAAAACTCAAATTTCTCAATCCAAAATCTATTGAAGAAGGGTTTGCGTTTTTGTGTATACCAGGATTGAAATAATCGGTGGCTACAGCGAGCTCTTCGTAAGTGAAGTTTCTCCAAGAGGGTTTAGCCATAAAGAAGGCTTCACAGGTGAAAGCACTCTCAGAGGGAGTTAGCTTAGGTTGCTTACGACGCAAGTTTTTACGGGTGAGTTCGTAACTTGCAAGAAGAGGAATGACAGAGAATCGTCTCATGGACTTCTTCTTGATAGATTCAATCATTTTGTTCCATTGAAGACCATGGTGAGAAGACGAAACGGTTTTAGTAGTATTTGAAAATGGTGACGATGTTGATGATGATTTATCATCAGAGGAACAAGAGCTGCAACTACTGCTGCTGTTGTCGGAATCTGAAACCATTCCGAGAACACCTCTTGGCGATGATGAATCTTCGAGGCCTAAGTCGTTCCTATGAAGCTCTACCTCTTGATGATTTTTGCTTTCACTGTTCTTGTTATCTGTTAATGTTACAAGGAATACAAAAAGTCAGTTCTATAACATGTCTGCGTAAATTTTCATAAACCCAGAAAATAAATTTGCATCAATGATTTTATTTTTTTCCCCCACTTTCTTAACAAAAAGCAAACAAATTTTATGTTTAGGTTTACCTTCAACAGCCATAGCTCCAGTGGGTTTTTTTTTCTTTTTCTTTCTTTCTTCCTCTAATAAGCCTTTGAATTAAATTTCCATAAAAAAACAGATTCACAGAAAATAAGAAAGGATACAAAACAGAGAGAATTATCGAAAATACAGAGCAGAAGAGAAACAAGAAAACAGAGGTTTAATGAGAAGTTTTGTAGAATTCTTGTTTTGTTTCTTATGAGAAAAAAGTTTGTTATTCTTGGAAGAAATAGAAAGTTAGAAGAAGAGTCAGCTTTTGCTGAGTGGAGATGGATTGGAATCTCTGCTATATTTATACAACTCCACCGTAGCAATTCAACTTTTGTTTTTATTTTTTACTTTCAACTGCAAGTCAAGTCAAGTTTTGTTTTTCTTGTTTTGTTTTTTGTAATTTCTTGTTTCTAAATTAGTAGTCCTATGATTTTAATAATTTTGAGGAAGATGAAAGGATTAGAGATTGTTGCCGTAACTAACGCATTTACGATGTAAAGAACTCAAACGGTTGATATATCTGGCTGGTTTGTGGGCATTTTCGTCATATAAAATAAGACATCACCTTTGCTTGTAATGAATTGAGAGTTAATATTAAAGGGATTTTGTTATGATTATATTTCACTCAAATTCTATTCTCCGCAAAATAGCTAATTCGTGATTCGTGATTAAAAAAGAAAATTAAATAGCGCATGTGATATTAAATAGCTCTTCTAATTTAGCAAACCTTGTTATTTTTTTCTTACATTTTTGAGCTTTTTGTTTACATGTAGAATGAGATTGAAAGTGTCGGAACATTAGGTTTTAGTTAATTTTGGATGACATTTTTTGCTAGTATGATTTAAAATTATTAAAACAACGAAAATTAGTAAAAGTTAAATAAAATTCTATAACCAAGGAATAAAAAATATGGATTTGCACTTATAGAAGTTGACAAAATCATTAGTTAAAAATTCGACAAATTGTGAGTGTGCTGTCTGTTTCTTCTTCTTTATATTTTCAATTTTTTCGTGGCGGCATAAAGAGAGGAAACATATGGCAGACAAATTTGACTACAAAATTAAGCCATCGTATCATTGATATGATTTTTTAATATTCAACTATTACTAGAATATTTGTATTCACAAATACTATCACTTTCGAGCCATAATACTAATACAAAAAAACAAGTTTCTACTACATAATCCCTGTTATTTGAAAGTTAATAACAAGAGCTATCCATTCGTAATGATGGCTACAATTGTTTTGGTTTACGAATAAACTATACTACTATTTTAGTAGTTTTCTTTCTCAACGTAACCATTGTCAATTTTTCATGCGTGACAATTTGGACCCACCTCAAACTTGCACCAATGGCCATATGGGATGCCATAATAAACACAAATCTTACTTTATAATATGAGGCGTGGATAGATCCTTAATTTTCGAGGATTAAAATGACTTTATGAGTTTACCATCACCTAAGGCGTGGAGAAAAAAAAAAGAGTTATCACCCGAAGGCATTAAAATCAACCACCTTTCCGTGAGACAAACCCAAGTGAAATGTTTAGTACTTGTCTATCTCAAAACGCCAAAGTCCAAACTCAATTCATTACATTGAAACTCCATTAGTAACAGTTAGGTTTTGTTTCTCAGACGTATATAGTCCATACGCAAAAGAAAATTCTTATATATACTACTTATAGTTTTCATGGTAACATCATTAAGTAAATTACAAATATAATAATCTACAATGACTCGGTTTTCTACTTATAAAGTTTGTTGTCTGAAGTAAACTAGTTCTAGTAATTTAGAACTAGATAAAAACAAACGATCGCAGTGTAAGTAGGGAAGATTAATTGTGTTAGTTGGTGAACTAAACCCGTTAATATATACTACCACAACCATTAATTTCTATCTTAATTTTCTAAAAAATAATATACGCCCAAAAATTAAATCGCCACCAAACTCACCAATGTGAATTTTCAGTTAGAGAAGTCAGTTCAACCGATTTTCTCAATGGCTCAATGCTATTGACATTTATTCTTCATTATTAATATTATGATTCTAACTCCCAAAGAAGCGTCTGTAGCTCAGTGGATAGAGCGTCTGTTTCCTAAGCAGAAGGTCGTAGGTTCGACCCCTACCTGACGCGTTTATTTTGTATCCTTTTATCAAAAAAAGTTTTATAAGCCCATTAGCCCAGCCCAAAAGAGTCGAGACACCAGAAAAACTGAAAATAAGACCTTGTCATTTTTTAGCACAAGGACCGAGTACAAACAGTGAAACACACACACGCACACACAAGAAACAAGAGTAAGAAAAAGGCTATATTACACACAGCAACAAGGGATCTGCTCAACGACCATGTTGAGCACTTGAAAACGTTACCGTAGCTCCACCAGAGCTTACCGATGTAGTATTCGAAGAGGATACATGATATGTTGCGACAGGCATTTTGGTCGGAAGATGAGGCACTGGTGCTTCAAGATTCAAGACTTGGATTGCTTGTTTTATTGAAGGCCTCGTGTTTACATCAGGATGAGCACACCATAATCCTACAATCATGAGACATTCTGCTTGTTTCTCATCGAAACCACCGATCCTGAGTTTCTCGTCGATAGCTGTAATAACTTCTCCTTTTCCATAAAGGTCCCACATTTTCTCTACAAGGTTTGTTACAGGCTCTACTCTTCCTTGTCTTCGATCCACAGATTTTCTTCCTGTAACAATCTCTAATGTAACCACTCCAAAGCTATACACATCAGATTCTTTGCTCGCCCTTCCGGTGCTTATGTATTCAGGAGCCATGTAACCAAATGTTCCTGCTAACCCTGTAGTCTGTGGACCTAGCTCGTGGTCCATCAATCTAGCCAACCCGAAATCACCAAGCTTGGCATTGAAATTGGAGTCGAGCATCACATTACTCGCCTTGATGTCTCTGTGTACAACACACTGCTCCCACTCCTCGTGAAGATAAAGCAGTGCAGAGGCGAGACCGAGAGTTATTTTGCATCTCACATGCCAAGCGAGATGCGGCTTTTTACCAAATAGATGGGCGTCAAGGCTACCATTTGGCATGAACTCGTATATCATTAGAAACTCATCTTTCTCATGGCACCAACCAATGAGTTGCACAAGGTTTCGATGTCTCAAACTGCTGATTATCTTTACTTCGGTTACGAACTCTCTTTTTCCCTGCTTAGACCCACCCGCAAACTTCTTTATCGCAACCATCATATCTAAGCTGTTTAAGTACCCTCTATAAACCGCTCCAAACCCTCCTTCCCCTAGCTTCCTATCATCTGCGAAATTGTTTGCAGCTGATGCAAGATCTTTATAAGTAAACTTTCTTGGTCCTGCTCCTCTTTCGAGATCTTCATTTATCGATGTTAAGTTTTCTGTCTCCTCTGCTTTCTTCTTCTGCTGCTTCCGTTTCAAGAAGACGATGAGCGAGGTAATAAAAAAGGTCAGCAAAACGAACCCAGAAACTGAAATACCAATTATCATCCCCTTCTTGTCATTCTGACTTTTCTTTATATCTATTAGCTCCAGGCTTGAACTGAACTCCCATGACAGAAGTCTATTTCCCTCGGTGACCCCTCCAGATGTCGCAGAAAACCCAATTGTAACTTCTGATGGCAGTACCTTTGAGAGATCAATGATGTAAGATAGGCTTGAATTCTCCAGAGGATCAGATGTTAAGTCGTAAGTCCAAGAGACACTCAAGTTTCTTCTAGCGGAATCATAGAATATCAGGACACGGCCTATATCTTGGTTGTGTGACGTTGCATTCCAAGAAGTGTAGTTAGAAGAAACAAGAGAGTTGTTGTTGATTCCTACATGGGATTTGACATCGAGAGGATCCCATTCTGGATTAGTAAATGTGTCGAACTCGACATAAACAAGTGGGAAAGCAGAAGACTGATTATTGGTTCCATTGAATAGACCCAAGAAACCACCAGCTGAGTTGGGAGGCAATTGGATTCTCGCTGGAGCTAGAAAGAAAGCAAACCCATGACCGTAATTACCATACCCAACATTACGGGTATCAATTCTGAAGGAGAAACGCGTACTAAAATCCGAAGGCTTACTGGTACCTGGATTCCATAAAGGAACCTGCTTACCATAAGTAGCCCAACCGGCACGGCATGTGTAGTCAATGTTGGTAAGCTCAACAGCCCCATTTGCTCTTGCATCTCCTTGGTATGCTATTTCAGAAACATCTGATCCAAAACGAGATATGTTAAATTGAACTGAACAGACAAAAGGGAGAACCAAAACAAAGGAAAATAACAGAATTGAGTTGGCCATTTGCAGGCAGAAACAACAATTAGCTCAAGAGACAAAATTGGTGCAACTGATATGTATATTTATCAGCAAGTCAATGACTAAACCTTGATTATAAGAATGAAATCATTTGAGAGCGTGATCCAAGCTATCACAGGAATTAAATTTTTTGATAAACAACCATAAAAGTCACCATATAGTTGACCCTAAGAGTAAACAGATCATATCTCTGTATTGATTGCTTATAACAGATTAGAAAAATGAGGAAGACATGTTTGATACTCATCCTAAATTGTAAGACAGCTTATGATAATCACAAAGGAACTCAAGTATATCAAAGAGAAGACTTATTTTTTCCTCAAGCCAATGGGTGAACAAGCAGAGTCAAACTTTATAGACTTCAAAAATAAGAAATCACAATCAAAAAGTCCATGTAACACTGATATTTTCCACAGAACAAGTTTATTCACAACCACGATTAGTTATTTGAACATGACATGATTAATCATCAACACAGATGAACCAAACTCAAGAACATGTCAATGCACAGTAAAAAAGGTCAAAAGATCTGTTCTTTTAAGAAATCGATTAAAAACATACACATCAAGAGACCATTATAAGCGAATATACTTCCATCAAGTCAATGCCAAACCTAGGATTAGAAAAATAAGATAGCCAGCTCAACCTCAGATAAAACTAATTAGCATCAACCTTAAAAGTAGTCAACTAAGTCTATCTGTTATCATGAGAGGAATGTGATAAACAATTGTATATGATCTTATCCTACGTGCAAGAACAAACCCAGATACAAAAACAAAATTATCTTTGAAAACGATGTGAAATCATTAAGAAAAAAGTAGGAACTTATTTAAATATTTGTAACCCTGGATCATGGCCATTCAGAAAACAATAAACTTTCTATGACTTATCCAGTTATCTTCATTTTCGTCGAACACTTGGTGAGCATGTCCTTAAACCAACCCAACGAACTACCTGAAAAATCTCCAAGCCCGGTTCAAAAAAAACTCAGAATGATAGAATTTATGATTTGACAAAATTATCCTTTAGCATTAACGAAACGCAAGTTTCTATTATTATCATTTTCGTCCCTCAAGTTTCCCTTAAGTCACATTATTGCCCCATCTGGCTTCCCTCAGATTCACTTCCACTACCGCCGCTTCTCATTCTCTTTCTCGTCAATCTCAATCAATGGCTTCTGAAGATACTCTCTCCTCGAATCCTCTATTGCAGAATTTTGACTTCCCTCCGTTTGACTCCGTTGATGCTCACCATGTCAGACCTGGGATTCGTGCTCTGTTGCAGCAGCTCGTACGTTTCTCTTTCTTTATCATCCCGATCATTGTTGTTTTTCTTCTTCTTCTATTGGACTTGTGTATTGTTTCTATGATCCTATGAACAGATTAGTAAAATGTTGCATATATTAGCTATTGCCATTTGTGTGAAACGATTTTTTCTTCCAGGAAGCTGAATTGGAGCAGCTAGAAAAAGCTGTAGAGCCTTCATGGCCAAAACTAGTGGAGCCATTAGAGAAGATTATTGATCGGTTATCTGTTGTTTGGGGAATGATCAATCATCTTAAGGCTGTCAAGGACACACCTGAGCTTCGTGCTGCCATTGAAGAAGTTCAGGTAGATTTTTATTTGTATTGCCAAGTTTTTCTCTGCTCATGACTGGTTTAATTCAAATTCAAATCTACTTATTGGTGTCGACATTTGTTTGATTGTCATCAAACATGTACATCACTGTTAAATTGATATTCATGAAAATTATGGATTCAGTCAAAGGGAGCTCTAAGTTTTTGTTTGTTTATTCAGTGGATTAGGATTCGTTTTCTTGTTTTCCTAACAATACTTTCATCTACACTCTACAGCCGGAGAAGGTGAAGTTCCAGCTCAGGTTGGGACAGAGCAAACCCATTTACAATGCATTTAAGGCTATTCGAGAATCTCCAGACTGGAATTCATTGAGCGAAGCTCGTCAACGATTAGTTGAAGGCAAGTAATTATAATCGGAGCATAAGAAGGAACACAATTTGTTCTTTCCTTTCCAGTTTTTTTTTGTATAAGAGGAATCGTTTTATATTTTCAATGCTCAGAGATATGTGCTAATATAGTTTCCATGTGTTTTCAGCCCAAATAAAGGAGGCGGTTCTGAGTGGTATTGCTCTTGAAGATGATAAGAGGGAAGAATTTAACAAAATTGAACAGGTTTATTCTATAACTCTTGACGAATAAATGTCAGCTCCATGAGTCCACACGCATTACTTCTGTGTAATTAGTAATATGATCTGCTTACTTGATTTGCCCTTGTCCACTATAGGAACTTGAAAAACTTTCTCATAAGTTTTCTGAGAATGTTTTGGACGCTACAAAGAAGTTTGAAAAGTTGATAACAGACAAGAAAGAGATTGAGGGGTTGCCACCATCTGCACTTGGATTGTTCGCACAAGCAGCTGTTTCCAAGGTATAATATCTGAAAGATTTATAAAGTTTCATGTTGATTTACATTGGGTTTTTAAGTTGTTGATTCGTCTTAATATATATGACCCAAGGGCCATGAAACTGCAACTGCTGACACTGGACCATGGCTCATTACACTCGATGCTCCTAGTTATCTTCCCGTTATGCAACATGCCAAAAACCGAGCTCTGCGCGAGGAAGTCTACCGTGCTTACTTATCCCGTGCCTCTTCGGGTGATTTAGATAATACAGCAATTATCGACCAAATCTTGAAGCTTCGACTGGAAAAGGCTAAGCTTCTTGGTTACAGAAATTATGCTGAGGTATTATAGTCTACTAAGTCAACTTACTCTCCTTTACTCATGGGCTTAAATTTAATATCATTCTCCTTGTCCAGGTAAGCATGGCCACGAAAATGGCTACTGTGGAGAAAGCAGATGAGCTACTAGAAAAGCTTCGCAGTGCTTCATGGGATCCGGCTGTTCAAGGTAACTTCTAGTGAGAAAAATACTTAAATCAACATATAGTTCTTTAACTAGTGAGCTGTTACTGCATTTCTCTATCCAATAAAGTATGTAACGGTTTCCCTCATAGCTTTTTTGTATCGGCCTTTCAAACCAAAATCATGATTATAATTAATTTTACATGTGTTATGGACTTAGACATAGAAGACCTTAAGAGTTTTGCGAAGAACCAAGGTGCTGCAGAGGCTGACAGTTTGACTCACTGGGACATCACTTTCTGGAGTGAGAGGCTTCGTGAATCCAAATACGATATTAATGAGGTTCTCGTCCTTATTCTTTAGTTTGTGATACAATTGTATATTGTTTTACAATCCTTGCCGCTTATTGCTCACTGCTTGTAATTTTGTAGGAAGAACTGCGACCTTACTTCTCATTGCCAAAGGTTATGGATGCGTTATTCGGTCTAGCTAAGACACTATTTGGAATTGATGTTGTGCCAGCAGACGGTGTAGCGCCGGTAAAATCTGGAACTTAATATGTCGTGTTTCAGTATATGTCCATCATGCTATTATGTTTTTTAACATGTTATATATTATTGCCGTGAAGGTCTGGAACAGCGATGTTAGGTTCTACTGTGTCAAAGATTCTTCTGGAAATCCAACTGCTTATTTCTACTTTGATCCCTACTCTCGCCCTTCAGAAAAGAGAGACGGCGCTTGGATGGATGAAGTTTTTTCTCGTAGCCGAGTCATGGCCCAGAAGGGTTCCTCCGTTAGACTCCCTGTTGCTCAAATGGTCTGCAACCAAACTCCACCTGTTGGTGACAAGCCAAGCCTTATGACATTCCGTGAGGTAAAAAATATCTTAAATTCTATATTGATTGTGAAGGAAGTAAATGCCTGAGTATGTATGGTAGTTGGTAACAAACTATGAGTACACATGCCCCCAAATGTAGTTTTCCCTGCCCTAGAAGTTAAATTGGTACCTGAGAAAACTTACTTCATGTGTAATTTTATTGATTTATTCGACTATTGTGGATTGGTATTCACTCATGGAACTTTACATATTGGTGGCGTGGAGGGCCATGCTATGACGAAATTTTACAATCTTTAGGAGTAGCACTAGATAGACCACTTCTCTTTTCGACCTATATGTAGCTTTCCATACTTGAAACTTTAGGTGCTTTTGGAGAACTCTTACATGCATGGTCAATGACTCATGATCCTTGTTCTTTATGACAATATTATTCTGATTTACAGGTAGAGACTGTGTTCCATGAATTTGGCCATGCTCTTCAGCATATGCTTACCAAAGAGGATGAGGGGCTAGTGGCTGGTATCCGGAATATCGAGTGGGATGCAGTTGAATTACCGTCACAGTTTATGGAGAACTGGTGCTACCACAGGTACTTGGGTTCAACTGCCTTGCCGAATTTAATTTACAAATGTTTGGGTCCCCGTGATTTTTGTCCTCTTACAAATACTTTTGCAGTGCTGCGTAGAGGCATTTACTAGTAAATTTATAATGAACATTATCTGAATGTGGTTTCAGGGATACCTTAATGAGCATTGCTAAGCATTATCAAACAGGAGAAACTCTTCCCGAGAATGTATACAAGAAGCTACTGGCTGCAAGAACATTCCGTGCAGGGTCCCTTAGTCTTCGCCAGGTCAGTACATTATATCAAACTGTAGATGTTCATATGTAGTACTAAGCAAGATTCTCTTCTTCAGCGGATTGTACACATTTCAGTAAATTTGGCTCTTGTTGTTCCAGTTGAAGTTTGCTACAGTTGATCTGGAGCTGCACACAAAATACATGCCAGGTGGGGCAGAGACCATCTACGAAGTTGATCAAAGGGTGTCCATAAAAACACAAGTGATCCCTCCACTTCCTGAAGATAGATTCCTCTGTAGCTTCAGTCATATATTTGCAGGTAACATCCTTAAACCCGTTTTGTTGTAACGCATCCGTAAACGTTAGTCATGTGCAGTTATCGTAGGTGCGTTTGATAGTTTGTTTCACTTGTTCACCTTCTCATGTCTTGTCAGGTGGTTATGCAGCTGGATACTACAGTTACAAGGTAAAATATATTCTTTTGTTTCTATATAATTCACCGATGCAGCAGTTCTATTCACGATGGTTCTCTGCTGGTCAAATATCTAAATACACTTTTGTGGACAACGTGCAGTGGGCGGAGGTTTTGTCTGCAGATGCGTTTTCAGCTTTTGAAGATGCTGGGTTGGATGACATTAAGGTATATGCTGCTAAACAAACTTACTGAAGCTTTGATTCGATTTTCCAGACTCTGAACATCTCTCTGTGTTGTGTGGGTTGCAAAACACAGGCTGTCAAAGAAACAGGACAGAGATTCAGAAACACTATACTTGCTCTGGGAGGAGGAAAAGCTCCTCTAAAAGTAAAATCTCTTCTCTGCCTTTTATACTATAGGTTCTGCATATCATAAATCCAAGTTGTTTGTTTCCAGAGCTTATAATGATCAAATGTAATGGTAAACTATTGAACAGGTGTTTGTGGAGTTCAGAGGACGAGAACCTTCCCCAGAGCCTCTGCTCAGACACAATGGACTCTTGGCTGCTTCTGCTTGAACTAATTATGTCCTTTGCTACTCTCACACTCAACTTTGGGTTTATTAATGTCATTAAATAAAATTAAACTTTTTCCTTGCTTGTTTCCTGAGCATGCTTTCTTCAAGTGTTGTAGTAATCATCTCATAGAAGTGCAGCTGGTAAAAAAAAAAATGGTTCATAAACGAAACGAACAGAGATAATATTTTTCTTCGAACCATTTTCACATTCTCCACTACATTTTTCTTAGATCCTCTCGATCTTTTCTTACTAAGTCACTCTGTTCATGGTGTCACCAATAATCTAAAGAACCTTAATCTGAAAGAGGAAAAGGACAGAAAACTTCCACCTCTTTGCTCAACCTAGAAATTCACTAACTACCCTTTACATGTTTTCCTCTATCTACTGTTTCCCTAACACTCAAAATCTTTTCTTTCGAGTTTCCCTTCCTTCCTTTCCCTTCCATTTACACAAAGGTTCCACCTCCACCCAAATTCTCCGATTCTAGTCTCCTGGAGTTGTTAAGCATATTTCAACGTACGGTCAACAATTATTACGGGGCTTCTTTTGCTTCCACAAATGGAGACTGCACACTATCCGCATCCGAATCACTTCCTGATGAACTCCCTGACTCTGAATCTGCATAGAGTCAAACACCGAAAACCGTTTAAACATTGGCAAAAGATAAACATTTAAATGAGAAATAGATGAAAGGGTAAGACTATATTACCACTAGAAGAAGAACTGCCACTCGAACTGAAGCTGCCAGAAGAACTAGAGCCACCACTAGCAGCGGCAGCTGTACCATCCCTTTCAATCTCCACTGATGGATAATCCTCAACTGGTATATCTTCTCCAATGTCTACATCCTCTTCTCCTGCTTCCCCTCCTTTCCTCCCTCTCTTCTCAGCACTTCCCATTTCTGTCACCGGAGGCTGATGATAATGACAAAGATCAGTACTAACCAATCAGAAACAAAGTGTGCATTTTGATAAATGGATCAGAAGTTTGCTTTACCATGTTTCTTGGTGGAGTTGACACATTCTGGATAAACCCTTGTCGCTTGATCTTGCTTGCCATCTTTCTGTAGTTGGTAACAAAACGATCAAGCTCCCACAAAGTCTCATTATCTAAAGCTTCAATATCCAACTCTATTTCGTCACCGTCTTGAGGCAAATCTCTTGTCCTCTTCCTAAGAATCTGAATCAACTGTCCAAGCTTCTCAGGAGGCAATTCTTGTAGATTCACGCCAAGCTTTCCCTTTTCATCCATTGTCATTTCCCGCTTGTTTGGATCCTTAGCCTTCGGTTTCGGTAACTTCCCTTTCCTTCCCTTATTCGTTTCACGCACTTCAAGTGATGCTTCCACTTGGTTAACCGGCTGGGGAGGTGGTGATGGTGGTGGTGGTGGCTGAACCGGTGAAGGAGGAGGAGATGGGTCACGTGTTATCTCAATTACTGGAGGAGGAGGCAATGTAGGTAGTAGCGGCTTCACTGAATCTAGCTTTTTAGCTATAGAAATCTGTTCAGGTCCTTTCCTTGCATTCTCCGCCACATTATTCTGATTCCACACTCTTTGATTATCCTCAGGTCCAGGACGAGACGATGATCCCATAACTTTCACCTCTTGAGCCTCGAATCTCTTCAATGTAGGGTTGAACCAAACGTCAAATTGACTCAGAAGCTTCTCAGCCATCAAATAAACATCTTGACCCTTTGGATTATACGACATCGCATTGGTGAAAGTCAACCTAACATCAGAAGCGAAATCAATCGGCGATCTATATAAACCTTTTTCCAGATTCATCTTCACCGTACCCAGATCCATAGGCTTGTCCACAATCCGATGATAGTCATGAAGCCCTAAACCTACCACATCAACAGGATTTAAAAAGACCCATGACCATTTATGCTTCATCAGCTTCACCAAGATCTGACCACATGTCGTCATCATACTCTTCAACACCTTCTCAGACATCAGATCCAAAGCCACATGACGCTTAAGGCTAGGCTCGTCCGTAGCAAACGGATTGCTTCGCTTCTGCCCATGCCCAATTTTCTTCTTCTTCGTCTTCGTCTTCTTCACTCCAACGTCATTCGTTTCACCAGCGAAGCTACGAGCTTGAGTAGTATAAACAGAGCCGCTCACGAACGTACCCGATTCGATCCGTTCTCTCAGGAACCGAACTTCCTCGAGCTCCGAATTGAGACGCTTCTTCAGCTCCCTGAGCTGATTCGAGGTGTACCCATCAAGATCAAAGGAAACGTAGTCTCCATAAGCTGACGAATCATCGAAATGCTTGCTCGAATTGTTCCCGTAAGCGGAGATTGAGTTAGGGTTAGGGTTAGGGTTGAAAAGAGGATTATTGATATCACCGGAAAGAGGTTGGTTTGTGTATTTCCTCATAAAAACGGCGCCACATTGTCCCAGAAACAACGGTTCGTTTAGGTTAGCCAAAACCGCAGGTGCCATACAAAACTCGAAGGGCACAAGATCATTTCAGAGGGATATGATCTCTTTCTCCCTTCGCCGGAATCAGACCTTTGATCTGACCCTTGTATAATTTAGAAACGTTGAAGTGAGAAATTAACGCCACCGGAAAAACAATTCCGGCGATCGGAAGAAAAGAAAGGGATTGTTGTTTGGAGAGGAGGACGAGGAAAAACAAGGTGAGGCATCGTCTCTTCTTAAAGGACATTGAAATCTGCCCGTTAAAACGCTTAGTGCTTCTCCTCACCGTTGATTCGAGATCTGACGGTTCAGATCTGTTTAATGACGTTGCCCGATCCATCTGCCCGAGTAATCTGACGTGGACGGCTCAGATTTCGTTAATTTATCCAGTGACCGTTCCATAGCCGTTGGTTCGTGCGTGCTTTATTTCTCTTAGCGATTTTCTTAATTAAACAAAATGTAGGCAAATTGGTAATTTCGGAGTCTGAACTGTTTCACATGGGCCCACAGTTATTTTTCCTTTTTCTTTTCGACATAATTTTTTTTTTGAGACTTATTCTTAATATTCTCGCTTTCACTTTTGCTAGGTCAGCAGTTTCTTGAATAATCTGTCCATTTGTTAGATTAAATATTCCTATCTCATCATAAATTTAGAAATGCATCACAATTTAATTGATAGAGATACAAATTCATAATTCAAAGAACTTTATTCGAGACTAAACACCGGCGGTCAAACTCGCCGGAATTGAAGGGGTAGGACAGCCAAGAAACACCGATGTACTTTATTTTATTTTCTTAAAGCCGGAGGAATTAGCCAACTGGGGCAACCGTCGAACCTTTCAAATGACGAAAATACCCTTTAAAAGAAATCATCAGTAAAGCATGAATCTGAACTGTGGAAATACCCCAGATTTCTCAAGGATCTAATCTTTTTTCTTGGCAAGCCCTTGATTCCTTGAACAAGATCAACAAGAACTTTGAAGGAAGAGAGAGGAAGGAGACTCGATCCAAGTTTTTTTTTTTCAAAGGAAGGAGGTGAGAGTGACTCAATTATTGAGAAAATAAGTGCAATTTTGTTTATATACATTTGACGAAGTTGGGTAAAATCTGGGCCGTCGGATCCTTGATTAAAAACACATATTATGAGGTGTCAGGTTGTATACTGGAAAAAGGAGGTCATAACCGTAAATAATAATAAATGTTGCGTCTATCCCCAAACACAACAACAGATGTGGGGACCATTTCCCTGATATATCGTGGGACCCACGACAGCTCACTTTTCTCTGTTGATTAATCTCTACCACAATCACACGCGCAGAAAAATTGCGTGCGTGTCACACTCTCTTTAGCTGACCTGGTTGTTTCTGTAGTTTCAAAAGTATATATATAGATCATTCTAGAAGGAAATAAACAGTAATGAAATTTTTTCGGATTACAGTGTTTTAGAATTCAACAGAGAGAGAATGTTGTAAATCTCCCAAGAACAAGACATGACTCCCCAGAGGAATCACTCTCTTCCCGACATCATTCGCTACGCTTAGCTGCTTGCAAGGATCGATTACGAACACTGTTTCCATCATTTCATTGGAACGAACATGAACACGATCATAACCAATCAGCTGCTTCTCCGGAACACCAGATAAAACCGGTGGCATTTTCGAAAACAGCATCACAACATGACTACCGTCGATTTCTCCGGTATTGCTCACATGAACACGAACGTTAAACCGCAGAGATTCGCAAGAGTTAACAATCACATCATCGAGCTGTAAGTATCGAAGTTCTTCTCCATGTTGTAGTTGTTTCTTGTGAGAAGACTGTTGTGGAAGAAGTTCCGATAAGCTAAGTCTGATTGGTGCTGATAAGATCTTGTACTCGAATTTCGTGTAGCTTAAACCGGTCCCAAAACTGTAAACTTGAGGTCCGGTATAGAATCTGTACGTTCTTCCTGGATATCCACGAGATGAATTGGCTCTCATGTGCATATCCGACATTGCCACATCCGTGAATGACTCCGGATACCACGTTGTCGGTAATCTACCACCTACACTTGAACCGAAACCAAAACCATATACAACCAAAAAGCTTTAGTATTCAGTTTCTGCATTTCATAAACTGGGATGAACAGAAGATGCTTTGATTTGCGATAGGCTAACCTGGATTGAAGTCTCCAAATATGATTTCAGCGAGTGCTTGTCCACCAGTTTCACCTGGATAACCAATCCAGATAATGCTTCCGATTCTCGGGTCATTTTTAGCAAACGTTACATCCACTGGTCCTCCACCGGTTAGAACAAGAATCACCGGTTTTTTGCTCACAGCAGCAACATGAGACACAAGATCTTTCTGTTTACCAGGCAAAGAAAGACTAACTCGATCCTTATCCTCGGTTTCTTGAGAGAGATCTAATCCTGCAACTACTATGACAAAATCCGCTCCCTTGGCGATGGCCACAGCTTCTCCAAATCCGGTATCAGAATCACAAGACACGTCTGAGCAACCAGACGCATAAGATGTCTTCTTCACATACTCCAGAAGTTCCGTGAACAAAGTCTTTCGTTGACACGGCTTTCCTTTACAAATATGACATTTATAAACTGTTTCAGCGAGGAGAAAAATTTAGCCTGCTTGAAAATAACAAGAAGATAGATAGTCCGAACCTGTATAAGTACCGCCCATATTGCTTATATTATTCGCCATTGGACCAACGATTGCTAATGAAGAAACATGGTTTTTGTTCAAAGGCAACAACTTGTGATCATTTTTCAGGAGCACGATACCCTGTCTTGTTGCTTCCAGTGCCAATTTTCTGTGGTCTGAGCTACAAATGTCATTTGATCCTAACTTTCCGTACTGTCCTCTTCTTGGATCACCATCAAAAAGTCCAAGACGAAGTTGAACAGCAAAGAGATTTAGCAGAGCTCGGTCTACTAGTTCTTCGCTCACCTTCCCCTGCTCAATCGCAGATTGTGTGTGCCGAAGCATGTATGTTCCACAATTTATATCCACCCCTATGAATTCACAATCTCAGATTTCATTTTAAGACAACCTATTTACAAGTTAACAAGTGTTAAAAGAACTCAAAAGGACCTGCTTTTATGGCATCAGCAACAGCTTCCTCAGGTGACTTGGTATATCCTTGGTACGCAAAAATAGTTGCCACAGCATCACAGTCTGATGTAATGTACCTGCACAGATACAAGAAAAAGACTCCCCGGTAAATCTTTCATTGGCCGAACCAAAGCATCACAAACAAAAATCAGGTTTTTCTCTCCTTCCCTGTTGAAGATTCACTTACCCTTCAAATCCCCACTCAACTCGAGCTTTTTGTAATAAGTCTCCTTGCGCACAAGCAGGGACCCCATTAACTGCATTATATGAACACATCAAGCAGCTAGCTTTACCATCTCTTATACAAGTCTCAAATGGGGGCTGATATGTGTCTTCCATGTCCTGTTCTGTGACCTACTAATACAGAGTAAGCTAGACTCAGTGTTCGACACAGAACCATGGAGATAATGCAAAAGCCAGAAGCAATATAACTAGTTAAATTCTGTTTCATGAACACCAAAGAAAGGTGCATTCAATAAAGTCTATAGATTTAATTCTATTTTAGGTCAAACCTGATCCACTAAACCTGAGAGTTCTCAATTAAAATCCAATTGAAGTTGATACACAAGCTACACATAGTGAAGAAAAGAGTTCTTAGTCTTACCACAGCATTGAAGTCGTATCTAGTGAAATTCCCCCATTTTTCCAAATCATAGGCAGTGAAATGCTTACAACAAGCAGATAACATGAGCTTCCCATCAGCATCATCATCATGACGATCATCATCAACATCATCACTAAATCTTCTTTTCAAAACCTTCCTTTTCTTCTTCTCTTGAAACCCTCTAACGAACTCAACTCCATACTCGGAAACTACCTTCGGATCCTCACCAGGAGTCTCCTGTCCTCTTCCCCATCTCGGATCCCTAAACACATTTATATTCGGAGCCCAAAACGTCAACCCAGCTTGACCACCGTTGTACATAGCCCGACCTTCCACCGCAACAGCAGATCCAATCTCGTACCATAGCGTTCTATTGAAAGATGCAGCAGATACGATTACCTGAGGAAAACTAGTAGCGGCGGAGATCGAACCGTTGAAGGAAACTCCGGGACCGTTATCGGCGAGTCCGTGTAAAGACTCCGACCACCACTCGTACGGAGGAATACCGAGACGGGGTACTGAAGCAGCTGTGTTTGAGAGCTGACCTATCTTCTCTGGGAGCATGAGGAGGGAGACGAGAGAAATTGCTCGTTGTTTTATGGATAAAGAGACATTGCAGAAGGGATAAGAGCTAAAATGAGGAGGTTTACAAGGGAACTGTGGATGAGAATCGAGGTTTTTGAAGGTTTCAGCTATGGCGGAAGTGAAGAAGAGTAAGGAGATTAGAGTCAACTGAAGATTCATATTTTGGAGGAAAATAAATCTGTAGAGAAGAGTGAAAAAGGAAACTAAAAGGTATAGTTTTAAACCGAACTAAATAGACCGGTAAAATCTAAATTAACAGTTGGACCGGTTGGTTCACTGCTGTTTCTTGTTACTTGTCATTTGACGGACGGTAGAGGGGCCAAATCATTATGGGCCTTTATCTAATCGATTTATAGTAATTAATTAAGATCAGTGAACATTTATGAATTGGGGCTTTATCTAATCAAGGTCTACAATTTTTGTAGACTAATGCTTGAATAATTTTACTTTTACAAATGGGTGGGTTTCAAGTGTCTCTAGCTAGTTGACAAAAGAAAACATTAAATTTTATTTTAAAAAAATTAAAAATGATAGTATTTTAAAATTGTATATAAATTTTTTATTCACAAGGATTTAAAAATATTAATTGTAAATAACAAAAATTTTAAAACCACCAAATTTTATGTATTGTAGTTATATTAAAAGTCAGAATTATTTACTTTGGTGTAAAACTCTCTAAAATAAATGAACCGAAAACTCAAAACCCAATATTGAAACTTAACTAACAACCCCAAAATTTTCAAATATGCATCCATAGTGGCTTAGTCATGGTCACATAGCACATAATGGCTGAAGCTTATTCACGTGTTTCATCTTTTCTTATCCCTGCTTCTGCTTGCATGCATTCACCTTGAAAATTGTGTCATTTTTTTCTTATGGTTGTTACTTTATTTTATTTACTAAACCTTTGTCAACCCAACTGTTGATCCCTGGTTTTAGTTAAACCAACAATTATTAGGATAAACACATACTTTTTAAAAAAAGTCAATGGGTATCCAAGAATGATTAGTTTAGAAATTTAAATATATGAAATTTTGTTAATTTTCAATTTAAATGTTGAGAAATGAAAACAATGAATTGTCAAAGAAAAGCAACTTATATAATGCAGACAATAATGATATCCGATTGAGTAGTAAATAATGGAGTGAAGATAGAGTAGGAGACAGTGTGTGTCCACAAACTCTCACGCAACTCGCTTCTGATATAAGAAACAAATTTCTTTGACTTAAGCCTTCTTCGATCTCTTTGACCTGTCAGTCTTTTCTTTTTCCATATTAATACAATCATACACTGATACACCACAATGTAATAATTTGCGGAATTATGTCTATTAGAAGAGACACGGGTGTTTATTTTTTCCCGTAATTGATCGATATCGTCGGATACGAGTACTTTTGAAATGGCAAAAACTCACAATAATATATATCTATTCAAGATTTTTCCATGTTATTAACGTTCAGTGCCAAAAGCCTATCCAATAATAATAATAAAAAAGCAAATATGATGGCAGCTTCTCAATCTCGAAATCTAGACCATTATCTCTTACTTTTGTAAGCATCTGATTATTCATATTTGATATTTCTAATATTAAATACCATTCGTATCATATACATAAGTTGACTAAGGAAGAGAGCTAGATGATGATGTTCATTCATTTTGGCCGGGACATACTTTGTGGGTCAGATCATTTTTCCGATCAAAGAGAACGTATAAATTACTTAATATCGTCACTGAAAACGAACCATCAATAATAATACGATTCAGACAACAACACAAAAGAAAACGATATTAAGTAAAAAAAAAATTTCATCAATCTCAGCTTATGCCTCATAGGTTGGTGCTGGACCATGGATCAAAAACAAACACACTAAATTGTAATGTTTTCTAGTGGATCTCTCCTTAAACAACTAGACAAAACTACTTATTTGTATATATATTTTTAACTATTAAAATCCACTTTTTATGTAACAAACAAGTCATAAATATACATATGTCAAATGGAATAAAGTAATTCTAATCAGTTAAAAAGTGAATTCTTCATTACAATTCACACTTATGTAATGCATTTACATGCATTTGTATCTTCTTTGACCCCAAGCTCACAAACTCTGTTCACTTCCACTTTCACAAATAACAGAGTTTCAGAAAATAGAGAGAAAGAGAGATGGAAACGGAATTGACGCAATTGAGAAAACAAGAAAGCAACAATCTCAACGGCGTTAATGGAGGATTCATGGCGATTGACCAATTCGTCCCAAATGATTGGAACTTCGATTACCTCTGTTTCAACAATCTTCTCCAAGAAGACGACAACATTGATCATCCTTCTTCTTCTTCTTTGATGAATCTAATTTCTCAGCCACCTCCATTGCTTCATCAACCACCACAACCGTCGTCACCTCTTTATGATTCTCCGCCGCTCTCCTCCGCTTTCGACTATCCTTTTCTCGAGGATATCATACACTCCTCTTATTCTCCTCCTCCATTGATCCTTCCGGCTTCGCAAGAGAACACCAACAATTACTCACCATTGATGGAGGAAAGCAAGAGCTTCATAAGCATCGGAGAGACTAACAAGAAAAGGAGTAACAAGAAGCTTGAAGGTCAGCCTTCGAAGAATCTTATGGCGGAGAGACGGCGGAGGAAACGGTTAAATGACCGACTCTCCCTGCTCCGATCCATTGTCCCTAAAATCACCAAGGTCAAATTCCATAAACCTCATCCTTGTCACATGTTATATGGTTTTTATTTTTAAGTCAAGAAGAAATATTCTTCCTTTTTTGTTAAGTTCTTAACGTTACATGTATGTTTTCTTCTTGTTGAAATCTTTTTTTTGGTACACTGTTCACTGATAAAAGGTTATTGCTTTTTGTGAATCTGCATAGAGTTTGTTGTATGAGAAAATGTATATAATTTTTGATGATTATTATATAATAAAATCAGATGGATAGGACATCGATACTAGGAGATGCAATAGATTACATGAAGGAGCTTTTGGACAAGATTAACAAGTTGCAAGAAGACGAACAAGAACTTGGAAGCAACTCTCATCTAAGCACCCTCATTACAAACGAATCTATGGTCAGAAACTCCCTAAAGGTAAAAGCTAAAAACAAAACATAATGTTATTATGGTATTTGTGCTTCAGTACTCATAAGTCTTGTGTTTTTACAAATTCATCCCATTACAAATCATTTGTTACAAACACCCTCATCATATACTTGAATCAATTTGATTCCCATTAGATATCACTCAAAAAATTATAATCACTTGAAGGTGCAGACAATTTTTCTGGCTATAACGAAAACGAATCTTTTGCAGTTTGAAGTAGATCAAAGGGAAGTTAATACGCATATTGATATATGTTGTCCTACGAAACCGGGTTTGGTTGTATCAACGGTTAGTACATTGGAGACTCTAGGATTAGAGATTGAACAATGTGTCATTAGCTGCTTCAGTGACTTCTCATTGCAGGCTTCTTGTTTTGAGGTACAAATATTATTACACTTTGATTTAGCCTTACTTGGTGCATCGACAAATTAAATGTATATTCTATAATTATTTTCTGTTATATTCTGTTTTTTTCGTATATATGTAGGTTGGTGAGCAGAGATACATGGTTACTTCGGAAGCTACTAAACAAGCACTAATCAGAAACGCAGGTTATGGAGGAAGATGTCTGTAGGGGAGCTTCAAAATTGCAATGTTTTTTAATGATGATAATATTTTCCGGTTCTTCTTATTCTCTTGTGATGAGTATGATATTTCATAAGGAGATAGATAAATGGGAAAATCAAAGGTGTAAAAAGAACTCATTGATGTTTACCAATTAGTCTCCTCGACTGACCCCTCGGTTTCTAATCCGACTCATTAATAAAACATGCAAAATAGAGAGAGCAGAAATGTTAAAAAGAGTTTTCATTTGGGCCCAATAAGCCCTGTTATACTAAAGCCCAAATAAAGTCCACTAAAATTCTGCCAGCTTTTTGACCTAACGAGCTCCATCCGTTTCCTCTTTAAATAGCTGCGTCTAACTTTGAACCCTAATCAAGTTATCCGAGAATCGGCCACTCAAAGCTTATTATCAATCTATATAGTTCGATAGATCTCTGTGCTAATTTTTTTTCTTGCGATTTGTTTTTATGGTTTATGTGTTTTGGTGGTTTTTTTAATGTCAATCGGGACTGGAGTTTGACTCTTTAGCAAAATAACGATGCCATAGAGATGAATGCAGCGCCCTAAATAAAAAAGACCACAATCGGAGATCTATCTCAGTTCTGTCCGAAATCGATTCCCTCGATATTGGACGCTGAGATAGTTCTCACATGTTTTAATCTCTGCTTGTTTTTATTTGATTTTATGAATGATTATGATATGATTCGTAATGGGAGCGGTGATTCAGGCAACCTACTTGTTAATAAAACAATGACATGAGAGGTGTTTAACTGCTCCTAGATCAAATTATGCTTCTGCTCTTCAGACTTGCTGAGATTTTATCGTCTTTGAAGCTGGTCTAGTAGTCTTAAGCACATTCTTTCAATCTATATGGCTATTCCACTTTATCCGTCCCAATTCTGATGTGTTTACAGAAACCAGATCTTGTCTGATTGTGTTTCGTCCGGTTTATTTCGGATTCCTAAAGAAGAAGGGTTTCGATTGCACCTAGGCCCATTTCTACCGTCTATAGTTATTGTCATTGGTCTACTGGACATGAAAAATTATATTAATGGATATGACATGTCTATTTTACTAATTAGAGGAAAATATCTAATGTATCTGCACAATCCTACATAACATACCAGGCGATTGTGTTATGAAAATAAGATCTTTCAAAAGGGACAAATTTCTGTAAGAACGTCGTGTTATGTTATAAAAAAAGAAATTTTATTTTCCCTTGATTCCTATAAAAAAAAGAAATTACATAAGGGTTGATTACACATAGGCCCATTTCAAGCCTTTCTAGTGATGGGTCACTCGACATGAAAAAAGATTAATGGACTTTATAGGTCTAACCGCAGTCGTTGTAATTCTTGAACATAATAAGATTATCAGAGGATTTATTTTGATCCAAAATTTGTTTTTATACCTAACTTATCCTATATTCTATATGTTTAATGGTTTATAAAACATAGTTTGATAGTTTGATATGGTTATGCGTAAATTTTGAATAAAGTTTTATTGTCACCATTCAAACTTAAAATAATACAAAACTCATATAATAAAAAAAGGTAAAGACTGTAGACTAAAAAGAAAATAAGATAAAGTTTTTTTTTATAAAGACACCGCCACTGAAAACCTTAATTCATTTGGTAGAAAAAAAACAAGTTTTAAAATTTTGTCCACTTATCAAAAGAAATTTTTATTTTAAGTTTAAAACATAACTTTATAATAAAGACACAATTTGTTTTTGTTTTTGTAACTATTTATTCTGATTTAAAAATATTATAAACGAGAAACCAGATCAAAATAGCAGATAAAACAGGACTCTTTCATTCGTCTTCATTTTTAACACACAAATCTTAAATCACTTCTTTACGCCGACAAAATAAAAATAATCACATCTTACATATACAAATGTAAAATAGAATTTTTAATAGTAATCTGTAAGCAAGCAGGTGAATAATCATATAGAAACAAATCAATCTTAAGACAAAAATGTAATTATTTTTCTATTAAAATGAACGGTGAACCCAAAAAGTATGCACAATTAACTAAAAAGGAAAAATATGGGTAGGTTAGAGCACTAGAGGTTTGTGCGAGTAGGTTAGGTTTCGAAGTTTATACACTAAAATATATGGTCGAATGTGGACCTCACAATTTCTATTTGCTGACGAGAGCTTCCTTATTTGTTATTATACTCATATAAGATGAGCTGTTTAATAAGTTAATAAATCATAATTAAAGCAATCGTGTAAAAGATTAAGACATGTGAGTGCTTCATTTCTTTGCCGTAGTGTTGTTGTTAGTTAGTTATTGGGTCGCACGAAGCCACCACCCTCTCTCTCTCTTTTTCTTTGTCCCCAAAGAAGACAAATCTTTAAACGATTGGTTTAGGCCGTGAATACTGTTTTTAATTGTTGTTTTTTCTTATAGTGCAGATACTGTATTTAATTACGTATGTGTTAAATTTAAGTATTGGCACGATAAGAAACTTATTCAATTTCATTATTAATTAGACTATAAACTTGACTGGGGTCTAATTTTGTTTGTTAGTATCGTCAACAAAAATATTGTATATTAATTTCTTTTACCAAAATTATATATAAAAGAAAATTTCAACAACAAGCATGACCGTGTTGTAATACTCAAGAGTTAAATTCTGAGAGTCTTAATTAAAAACAAAACAAATGAAATGATGAATTGTATGTACATATATATATTCTGGTTTAAGGAATGTATGTACTTGGTGGATTATTAAATAGAGTTGTATAACTTTAAAAGTAAAACGTCAGATATAGCGTGCGGAATATATATACTATAAGCATCCGATAGATAAGTCGATTCATGCATGAATCACAAAAACTACACCCATTTAGAAATACAGTTAGGTATTTTATCACATGGAAAATTACAAGATAGTTCAATACTACTATTCCACAATCTTATAATTTGTTTCTCCATGAGTAGGCCTAGCTATCCATGAGCATCTATTCTGGCCAGGTTTTAAAAATGGGTGCCTAGTTTTCTAGTACTAAAATATACTACAATTTTATCAAGAAGAATCATCAAGATTTATTGGAACATTCCCTGAATTTTTGGGGGTCATGTAGGTTACTTTCTTTATTCGAATAAGCATGCACATGTTTTATAAATTGTGATGCGTATTTTGGCAAAAGTTTTCCGCAGCCCAAATAAAATCACTAGACCAAACTCGAATAAACTGCATGTATACATAGATGTTGAATTGAACTCTTAGAGATTCAAATTTACAATCGGTTTCTAATTAATTACGCTTCCAACTACGTTTTTGATCTGTCTTATTCAAAAATCAGATAGGGTTTTTAGACACTTCGTTACGGCTCCTTGGTTTTTAAAACCTTTTAAGGCTAAACCTGAAACTCAAGTGGTTTTGTCCATATCTCTCAGCTCAACATATTTATAACTATTATGTGTTTGGTATAAAGCATGCACATATTTTATAGAGAATTTGCATGTTAACGCATCTCTATTTGTAGAGTCCGTAGATATTTAATGTATATTATGTTATCTTCATAAAAATAGTGTGAGCAAAAGGTATAAAAGTAGTCGTATATGTAGAAAGGACAAAGGGTGTTTAATCTCAACAAGCACGATTTTTCTTTAACTACAAGAAATGAACCAACCTTTAGCCAATTGGGTCTGACTCATGTTCAAGAAACTTTAAAAGTTACTTTAATTTCTTTCATTTAATCATTTTTGTCATTAGTTTTATTAAAAAAATATTAGTGCACCTATTCCACGATCGATCGAGATCTAGGATCCTAAGGAGAAATGACCAAATTTTATGCTCGAGTAAACCCGTTTCCTTTAGATGATCATGATTAAAACCATAGTCGATGTAAAATCATCAGTGAGCAATAAATACGAAAATTGATGTTTGATATTCAGCGATGAACATTTTCGACTTGGGATGTCTTTTTGTATGCCAAAAAATAAAAGAAAATAAGAAATGCACTAGACTGAAGAAGACTAGTAACGTAATGACGTGGAGATAAGTTAGGTCATAGTGTAACATGTGTACATAGCATCATCGTCTACAACAAACGTTATATTTCTTAATTTCACCTTTTACCAAAAAACAAACGTTATATTCTGTTATCATCTCTGTGACATGTTCCAAAACCATCTAATCTAAGTCTTGTCTCCTTTATCTACATATACGGACAATTAGATATCACATGTACGAATATACAGGCAATGTGGGACAAAATTCAAAAAAATGTGTCTAAAAGGGGACAAGTGGTCATTAACCTTAATTTAAATTACGGCCAAATGTTTAGTAACTAAATAAATATGGGGTCGAAATGTAAATTCTAAATTATCTCACAAAGTGGGGTACAGAAGTGAACACTAATAAGTCATAAAGAGAGATTTAAAGGAGAAACGAAAAGCATTAAGATTTAATTTATATGAAATTAGTGAAAACCAACCAAAAAGAATTTATATGAAATTCTAAGGGGCAAATTGCGGAACAAAGATTGTAAATAGCAAAAGGAGTTTCAGTATAAATATATGGGGACAAGGGCCATAAAAATAACAAAAACATTCTTAGAGAGCTTTGGAGATAACGAGAACAAGAAAGAAAGAGAAGATTATATACATAGAAAAGGAGAGATCAAATGGAGTGGGAGAAATGGTACTTAGATGCGGTTCTTGTGCCAAGTGCTTTACTTATGATGTTTGGTTACCACATCTATTTGTGGTATAAGGTTCGAACCGATCCTTTCTGCACCATTGTTGGTACAAATTCCCGCGCCCGTCGATCTTGGGTAGCAGCCATCATGAAGGTAGTTATATTACTCAAAAACGATATATATCCCGAAATAATCTTTCAAAAATCTTGTGTTAAGTGATTGTAGTAACTAGTAAGTAGTAATTACTAATTAATCATCATATTAGCGAAAGTAATTAGCTTCATTGAACATATATACCATAATGTTTACTAACTGCAATTTTTCTATGAAAATTGCTTATGCAAAAACTTAGTATAGGTGTCGGCCCAAAATTTTATTAAGTCCGTATGAATACAAAATAAATAAATTTGCATGCATATTTGGCCAATAAGAGACTATAAATCCATACAATGTCATAATATCTCTATGTATACATCATTAACTTTCTTCATATATATGTACACAGTATATACATAGAATTACTTCTCAAATAGTAACAATATACTGTGTCTTTGTTCAGGACAACGAGAAGAAGAACATCTTAGCGGTACAAACACTACGAAACACGATAATGGGAGGGACGTTAATGGCAACCACTTGCATCCTCCTCTGCGCAGGTCTCGCTGCCGTTTTAAGCAGTACTTATAGCATCAAGAAACCTTTAAACGACGCCGTATATGGAGCTCATGGTGACTTCACTGTTGCACTCAAATACGTAACCATCCTCACAATCTTCCTCTTCGCCTTCTTCTCTCATTCTCTCTCCATTCGCTTCATCAACCAAGTCAACATCCTTATTAACGCTCCTCAAGAACCTTTTTCTGATGATTTCGGCGAAATAGGAAGCTTTGTGACTCCCGAGTATGTCTCTGAACTACTCGAGAAAGCTTTCTTGCTCAATACGGTAGGTAATAGGCTGTTCTACATGGGCTTGCCTTTGATGCTATGGATCTTTGGGCCTGTGCTTGTGTTCTTGAGCTCTGCTTTGATAATCCCTGTTCTTTATAACCTCGACTTCGTGTTTTTGTTGAGCAATAAGGAGAAGGGTAAAGTCGATTGCAATGGAGGTTGTGATGACAACTTCTCGCCTTAATTATCTGTTGATGTTGAATTCGAATAATGATAAAGCTGTTTGTTATTACTGATTTACTAGTCTAAAAAGTCTTTCGATTTACTCTTTTCAAAGCTTACCAAAAAAAAAATGTACTAGATCCGAGTCTTTTTTTAATTTTTAATTTTTTTTCCTGGTGAAGATATTCATGATCTGCTATATATAATTAGTAAAAGTTCCATGGATAGTCAAAATGGAAATTAATTAACAAAACTATCTTTTTTATAAAATTTTTTATTACTATGCTGCTAACAAGTAACAATGATGCGACCATCCTTAGTCCCTTACACTTGATTCGTCTATTATTTTTTCTAATTCAAATGTCAATTTTTTAATGGCACAGATACTCGTTTTCAAGTCAATGGAGTGATACTCATCTGAATTGGTCGTGTCTTTTTCCTTTATATTAGCCCTATCAGCGGCTTTAATAATTATAACAGACATTATTATATTGATGATTATTGGGATCCAATGAAGAAAGCGCGGATCACCAAGTTTTTGATCATTGGTATATGCGATTCATCCATTTCATAACGGATAATCATTCTTACGCGATGATCTGCTGAGAGTGTGACAATTATTTGATCGTTTACGCTATGTTCCTTAACCTGGTCATAAACAACGGTATATATATATATATGCGTTACCTTAACTACTTCACAAGCAAGGTTTCAACTTTTCAAGTAAGGAATTCACTCACCGTAGTCTCTGCAATACCAAAATCATCCAACAAGCTCATCGATAAGTAATCTTTTTTGCGCCAGTGAATTTGAACATCTGAAATAGTATCCATCATTTTAAATAGCTATCACCTAGGCATAATTTTCTAATAAACACGAATTCACAAAAGCGTAAATAGATATATTTGAATATACAAGTAGATTACCGGAGTTTTCAAGTATGGATATGATGACGTTGCTAACCTCCGAAGTTATGTTCATCATCTGCACCATAAATTACTTGTAAGAATTAACTCCGAGTGATCATTCACTTTTATACTTTTCATAAATACAAAAATAAAACAAGACAATACTTTTCTTGTTCCTGACACAGAAAGCCTTCCGAGAAGAAGTGCAAATGAAGGTGACGAAACATGAGGAGCTTCTTTGAGTACTAAAGCATGATGAGGAGGTTCAATGTTTTTTGAGTATGGGAAGAAAATGCAGTAGATATTGCCTGTGTCAAGCTCTATCCATGGCTCTTCAATATAACATATATTCATGAGAGTCAAATTAAAGCAAGATCATGCATATATATACATTTGTTCACTGCAAAAATGTAAAGGTAAGAATCATGCATACCCTATAAATGGAAGTTCCACTTGGCAATCAAATGTAGCTTTGTTTCCATTTTCAAGAGCTACAAAATTGTTCTTCCTGTTGCATTTTATATTATCATCAATGAACCATAAGTTGATTCAACAGGAGAACATGTGTCTTTTAAATGCAACAAATCAACCGGTAGACATATCACATATATAAATAAAATCAAATTAAAGAAAAAACGTGAGATTTATACCTGAATTCCAAAGGAAAATTGTATCTTTTCGATGTGTGTGTTTCTTTAGGAGAATCAGTATTTTTATGTAGTCTTGCACGAAACTTTTGAGAACCTTTTAGAAAGAAATCCAAGTTTTCAATATATATATATACAAAATAAAAGAAAGCATATACTAGATTTAAAAAGAAGAAGAGAGACAAGTTCGACTAATAATTACCTGCTGTAGAATTTATTGTGACAGCTATTTGCAGATATGATGCAACAACGGTCTCTACCGGTAAATTTTGCCACATGACCATAGAGGATGGATAATTGACACTGGAAGATAGAGTTTCTCTTGCTAAAAGCAAGACCAGCACCAGAACTAGGGCGAAGAAGCGGAACCCTAAAAAAAACATCTTTCACCGAAAAAATTGAATGATGCAGAGTTATAACACAAAGACAAAGAATACCCAAGATTAAAAAAGAAGAAGACAAAAATAAATAAATAAATGTGAAATAGGATACCAATGTTTCTTAAATAGGGTCCAATTTTGTTTAGAGAAATTAGTAATGACTTTTAATTAGAAAAATATGAAAGATTAAGTTTTTAAAAAAGAAATTTTGATATCAATAGTTTAATATTCAGTAACTTTAATATTTGGTAACTAACACATATCAATCTTGTGTTAATGATTTTGAAAAAACATAGATTTTATAAATTCTTGGGATTTAGTTTTCTTTTTTTATAATATAAATAAGACAATTTTAGCTAAACCATAGTTATTTGAAAATCCTCATAATCATAATTATTTTGATATGGATTTCCATGATAACTAGGGATTAACTTAAATTGTCTTGATTGACATAAATAAATAAATTAAATTGTCTTATTTATATAAAAACTAAATCCACAAGAATTTATAAATCATTAACACAAGATTGATAAGAGAAAAACGACTCTATTTTAGAATAGACAAAATTTTTAACGGTAACTAACGGAGTTAAACGGTTTGGTCAACGGAAAGTTTTGTTTTTTTTAACGGAAAAAAATGGAACAAAAGTGATTTAAATGATGTTTTTTCTTCTTCTGATAGTTTACGAGATTGACTCAAAAAGGAAAATGGAAAATCTCTGGGTCATCTTCTTGCTCACAGCTACTTTGACCTTCTTCATCACCAAGTTCCTATGGAGTCAAAACCCTAAACTACCTCCAAGTCCTACTCCACTTCCGATCATCGGTCATCTTCATCTCATCAATAAGTATCCTTTACCACAAGCTCTACATCATCTCTCTTCAAACTACGGCCCGGTTCTGTTCCTCAAATTCGGATGCCGTGAAGTTTTGATCCTCTCTTCTCCAGATTCCATCGAAGAATGCTTCACCAATCACGACATAGCCCTTGCGAATCGTCCCAAGACCATTACCTCCGATCACTTCAGCTACGGCTACAAAAACTTTGGATTTGCTCCTTATGGCGATCTCTGGCGGACTCTCCGTCGTCTCTCCACTCTCGAAGTCTTCTCCTCCGTCAGCTTACAGAAGAACTCTTCCATACGAACTGAAGAAGTCTCCAATCTCTGTTCGAGTCTCTTCAGATTCTCCGGTGGTAATTCTTGTAAAGTGGATCTCAGGTATCAATTCACTCTTCTCACCGCTCACGTCATGCTTAGATTAGTATCTGGAAATCGCGGGGTCAATGAGAGTGATTCAGAATCAGAGACGAAGTTCTTAGATGAATTCAAATCAAGGTTTTTCTCGAGCCTATCGTCGATGAATGTCTGTGACTATTTCCCAGTGTTGAGATGGATTGGGTACAAAGGTCTTGAGAACAGAGTGATTGAGATACAGAGGATGAGAGATGAGTATCTTCAGCGACTCATTGATGATATTCGAATGAAGAAGTTTGATTCCACTGGTTCAGTAGTGGAGAAATTCTTGAAGCTTCAAGAATCAGAACCTGAATTTTACTCTGATGATGTTATCAAAGGAATTGTAGTGTTAATGTTCAACGCCGGATCGGATACTTCACCGGTGACAATGGAATGGGCAATGGCGCTTTTACTGAACCATCCAGATAAGCTTGACAAGGTCAGAGAAGAAATCAAATCTAATGTTAAACACAAAGGGATTATACAAGACTCGGATCTCTCAAGCTTACCTTATCTTCGATGTGTCATCTATGAGACGCTTAGGCTACACCCTGCAGCTCCTATCTTGCCTCCTCACTGTTCATCCAAGAGATTCAACTTAGGCAACTACGAGATCCCTGAAAATACAGTGTTGTTGGTGAATGCTTGGGCTGTTCATAGGGACGGTGAGCTTTGGGAAGAAGCAGATGTTTTCAAGCCGGAGAGATTTGAAGAGTTTGTTGGCGATAGAGATGGTTTTAGGTTTTTGCCATTTGGAGTTGGGAGGCGGGCGTGCCCTGCAGCTGGACTTGCAATGAGGGTAGTGTCGCTTGCTGTTGGAGCATTGGTTCAATGTTTTGAGTGGGAGAAGGTAGAAAAAGAAGACATAGACATGAGGCCTGCGTTCAGTGTGGCAATGGATAGGGCTGAGCCGCTTATTGCATTGCTTAAGCCATGCCCAGAAATGGTTCCTATCTTGTCTCAGCTCTAGTCTCCTCTGTGTTGGCCAAGAGAGTTGATTTAGAGGATGGTTTTTACATATAAATATTGATAATAAGGCGAATGAATGATCATAAAAGCACAAATGGTTACCTAAATTATATAATGGTATCCAAATCTTTGTGCTTCATTTTTCTTCCTTTCTTAGAACCAGACCTGCAAGAAACAGAGAAGATTCTGAATTAGCCTTAGACCATGATGGGCGACTCGACGACCCAAATCTAGACTGGATCAGAAGGAAGCAAATTTTGGTTGCAAACTTTCGACTTACAGTAACAGTTTCTCATACAACTACCAGCAAAGAAGCTTTTTAGCAATACAGTTTCATACATCATCAATGATGGTAATTTTGTCCCTTGAGAATAGTCCATGACCAGAAGGAACAATGGTTTCACCTGTAAAGCTATTCCATCAGTACCACAAGAGCTATATGATGATTCAGGACCATGGAGGAAAGTCTAATGGCCACATTAGCTCGCTTCCTCAGTTGTCTTCCATGTCCATAAGCTACACCTTTATACAAAACGATATCCGTGAAGCTCCCTGAAAATAGAGATAGCCACACAATAGACATCGAAGTTTTTAGTTGATTTCCTGTTGAGAGCTTGAGACCAAAACAATTTTAGTCAACGCATGTTTTTTTATTTTTATTTTACGGAAAAAAATGGAATAGTAAATGATGATTGTTTTTCTCTCTTCCGATTGAATCACGAGATTGACCAAAAAAGGAAAATGGAAGACCTCTGGTTCATCTTCTTCTCCTTCCTCACAGCTACTTTAATCTTCTTCATCACCAAGAAGTTCCTGTGGAGTCTAAATTCTAAATTACCTCCAAGCCCTACGCCTCTCCCTATCATCGGCCATCTTCACCTCATCAAGAAGTATCCTTTACCACAAGCTCTACGTCATCTCTCTTCAAACTACGGCCCGGTTCTGTTCCTCAAATTTGGATGCCGTAACGTTTTGACTCTCTCTTCTCCAGATTCCATCGAAGAATGCTTCACCAATCACGACGTAACCCTCGCGAATCGTCCCAAGACCATCACCTCCGATCACTTCAGCTACGGCTATAAAAACTTTGGATTTGCTCCTTACGGTGACCTCTGGCGAACTCTCCGTCGTCTCTCCACTCTCGAGGTCTTCTCCTCCGCTAGCCTGCAGAAGAACTCTTCCATCCGAAACGAGGAAGTCTCCAACCTCTGTTTGATTATCTTCAGATTATCCCGTGACTCTCGGATAGTGGATCTCAAGTATCAATTCACTCTTCTCACGGCTCATATCATGCTTAGATTAGTATCTGGGAAGCGTGGGGTCAAAAAGAGCGATCCCGAATCAGAGAAGAGGTTCTTGGATGATTTTAAATTGAGGTTTTTCTCGAGCATGTCGATGAATGTCTGCGACTATTTTCCAGTGTTGAGGTGGATTGGGTACAAAGGTTTGGAGAAGAGAGTGATTGATATGCAGAGAATGAGAGATGAGTATCTTCAGCGACTCATTGATGATATTCGAATGAAGAACATTGATTCCTCTGGTTCCGTAGTAGAGAAATTCTTGAAGCTTCAAGAATCAGAACCTGAATTTTACGCAGATGATGTTATCAAAGGAATCATAGTGCTAATGTTCAATGGCGGAACGGATACATCACCTGTGGCAATGGAATGGGCAGTGTCACTTTTACTAAACCATCCAGATAAGCTTGAGAAGCTCAGAGAAGAAATCAAATCTAATGTTAAACACAAAGGGCTTATACAAGACTCGGATCTCTCGAGCTTACCTTATCTTCGATGTGTCATCTATGAGACGCTTAGGCTATACCCTGCAGCTCCACTCTTGCTTCCTCACTGCTCATCCAAGAGATTCAACTTAGGCAACTACGAGATTCCAGAAAACATAATGTTATTGGTGAATGCTTGGGCTGTTCATAGGGACGGTGAGCTTTGGGAAGAAGCCAATGTTTTCAAGCCGGAGAGATTTGAAGGGTTTGTTGGCGATAGAGATGGTTTTAGGTTTCTGCCATTTGGAGTTGGGAGGCGGGCGTGTCCTGCAGCTGGACTTGGAATGAGGGTAGTGTCGCTTGCTGTTGGAGCATTGGTTCAGTGTTTTGAGTGGGAGAAGGTAGAAGCAGGAGATATAGACATGAGGCCCGTGTTTGGTGTGGCAATGGCTAAGGCTGAGCCGCTTGTCGCATTGCCGAAGCCATGGTCTGAAATGGTTCCTATCTTGTCTCAGCTCTAGTGTCATCTGTGTTAGCCAAGAAATTTGATTTAGAGGATGCTTTTTATGTATACACATCAATAATAAGGAGGGCGAATGATCATAAATCACAAAAAATTACCTAACTAATGGAATCAAGATCTTTGTTCTTTAGTTTTTCGATCTTTCTTAGCCTTACCACGAAGGGGATCATACACATTCCACTAGATATGGAGAAGGATCATTGCTTTCGCATTCATTTAATCCTTATTTGACAAAAACAATTGATGCAACAAACAAAAACAGAAGTCCCACTCGATGACCGGAATCTAAACTAGATCAGAAGCAAACAAATTTGGATTGCAAACATACGTCGTACAATAAACAATTTCTCATACAACTACCAGCAGAGAAGCTTTTTAGCAATGCAGTTTCTTTGTACACGATAGAGCAAAAGAAATCCCAAAAAGTAGAGATTCATGCCTCATCAGTGATGGTAATTTTGTCCCTTGAGAATAGTCCATGACCTGAAAACAGAAAACCTATTACAACATATAAAAATGTAACTGGAATGCAGGAACAGAAGAAACAATGGTTTCACCTGTAAAGCTGTTCCATGAGCACCACAAGAGCTATCTGATGATTCAGGACCATGGAGGAAAGTCTAATGGTCACATTAGCTCGCTTCCTCACTTGCGTTCCATGTCCGTAAGCTCCACCTATACAAAACGAGATCCGCGAAGCTCCCTGAAAACAGATATAGCCACACTAAGGCTGAGTGACCATCTTAAGCTTATCAATCATAAAGACAGTTTCTCCAAGATGAGACTAGATTCAAACCCAACAAGTCATTACATACAATCAATTTGATTACTTTACTTGAAGACTAACAAGCTTACACTGTTTCCTGCATCCCCAAGTAACTCAGCCATCTGCTCTGAATCAATGTCGCGGCCTCTCTCGTCAAGCACCACAACCTAAAATCTCACAAATCAGATGGACCCATCTAGAATAATCAATCACATTGACTAAATCTAAGGAGGTTACTATTAATACCCAATCATCAGACCCAATAAGCTTCATCATAGCCACTTCTTCATCCTCGACCTGAGCTCTAACATCCCTGTGAATAAAAAAACTATTGGTTTCCAGAGAAAGCTACCAACAATAAAATTTCCTGAGTTGGGTCTGTCAAATTCAAGGAAACGTACTGAGCATTTCGAGGATTGGAGCGAACCAATGAATCTTCAAAGGAACAGTAAGGTTTAAGCTTGATTTTGTATTCATCGACCAAGAGTCGAACACCTTCTGATCTCTTTTTCCCCACTGTTATTACTCGTATAGGAAGAGCTCTCTGTGAACCAAAGTGACAATTCCATCAAACCCAAATGCCCAAATTCAAATAAGCTCGAGCAGAGATTGTTTTTAGTTACCACTGCTTGACCCGCGTATCTACAAGTTCTTCCTGATACAAGTCACGAACCAGATGACCAAACACAATCTTCAGCATTGCGTTCGAAAGCAACAAAAACCAAAACCAATTTTTAAATGAAAAAGAAACCTTTTTCCTGAGGAGTAGGAGAAGCAGATGCATATGGCTGATTCAGGTGAGAATTGGCCATGACAGAGATGGACATTTTTGTGTTCTTCAAAGTTCACCAAAAATTTTCATTAACCGTGTTTACGCTAATCCACATGACTACATGAGATTCGAAGCCTCCGGTTGATATCGAGGGTCTAAGGCCCAATGCTTACAATATCAAATTATGGGCCTAACTATACAATCATCGTAGCCCATTTATAGCGTCTATGAAAAAATTACTTTTCCCTATTTGCTAATAAAACTAAATGATTCGATTTATGTACTAATCTACTGATTACATTTGTGTCCGAAGAAGGCATGAAAAGACAACGTCAGACTTTGTTAATTATCAGATAATCATTTATTATTCCGAACAATGCATCCCCTACCACCAGATCAATTTTTATATAGTTTAGTGATGTTCTTTTTTTTTTTCATTCAACACATTTTAAAACTTTATAATAAGCATGGAACAAAAATATGCGTCTTCTTTTGTATATATTCCCCCAATCTACATACCTTTAATTAGTTCTAATTCCGTATTAAACAACTCTTGGCATCTCTACACTCATTTGCCCATCCATGCATCTTTTTTTATCTTTTTACGTTAATATTAGTACCTGAATCAAATATATTTACACTGCCCGAATATTTATAAAGTGAACCAATTTTATCTGAAATAAAATTTTATATATGTATATATTGAGTTTTTAGGTGTCTTGATTATGAGTCAAACTAATACGATTCTAGAATCAGTATGTAAAATGCAAATGATCGATACGTACACAAAGTTTGTTCGAACTCGTGGTCGGCTTGCTGTACTAATTCCATTCATCTTGAAATAAAACACTCCGTTCCTTGAACGAGACGTTAACTAGAGTACATATTCCGTTTTACTACTTATGTAATCAGAATACGAATTTTTCTTTAATATATGAAAACGATGTCTTCAATAATAAGATTTAAGAATGCATGATTCGGTCAGTGACGTATTAAGCTCTCTCGGTATGTACTAATAAAATCGAAAATTGGCTGGCTAGAATAATATTTTTGGTGAAAAATAACTACGTCGACTAGCCTCGGATAACTAATTATTATTATTAATCGAAAAGTAATAGTTATCAGTTGATGGAGAATAGTCTCGTAGACAATTAAATACGTGATTCTCCCATATGCTATTCGGAAATGAATTAGCCCCCACCACTAAGGCTCCTTTCCATGTGTTTTGTATGCTGAATTTTTTGCTAAAAATGCTGAGAAATATGGATCTAAACTTGTTAGAATTAGCCTAAAAATAAGGTTTCTTTCGTACATATGCATATATAGTATTACGGTAATAGTATTACGGTAATACTATTACCCTAAACTATCAATTACTCGTAAGCTACTGAGCATCTATAGAATTTTCACCATTCATTCTGAAAAATAATAGACAACTTTAAAGTTTAAATACATTTTTGTTATAACAAAGTTAAAAAAAAAGAGAGGTTAAAATACATTTTCTTAGGTGTTATAGTAAGAAAAGGCTTAAAACTATATATGAAAGGAAAATAAAAGAAAGCCCTTTTTGTAAAGTTTTATTATAGATGCAAGATCAACCATTAACAAAAAGAGAACCTATCGTAAATCAATTTTTTTTTGTTTTAAGATAAATAGATCGAGAAGAATTGAGGAATGGTAAGCATGACCCACAATATCTAGATTCTCCATACGACGGAGACAGATTTTTTATATATATTTATTCCAGTGTGTCGGCTTTCTATGTTCTCCCAATCCCCCATTCATTGTTTTAAAAATTTTAGGTCACTCTCGAGAATATAAACCAAATAAACTAGTGATACTTTAGCAATGATTTCTATAATGTTTTTAGCACGGAGGATGTGCCCCGTCAAAACGTTATCACCTATCATATCTTATATAATTATTGTTCTATATATGTAACATATTTAATCCAAACAAATGATATTTCTCTGTCTTGTGAATCCACACTTTGTCTAAAAGAAACATTGCAATCTAATTGAAAAGATATTTAACTCCCCATTTAAATTTGTATTACGAAAATAACTAAGTGCTCTACTTAAAATTGGAGGTCTTGTGCAATTTTTTAATTTTTTTTTGAAGTATTGAGGCAACTGTTCCACTTCACGCATGAAAAGGCGGCTGTGAAAAAATCTATCTCATGACTCATATCCAAAAAACGTTTTTTTATTTAATGTTAAAGGAGATAGTCACCTCCTCATGGCTATAAATACAGAGCCCGCACACAAACTCTCTCATAATTCATAAGTAAACACCAAAGCAATCGCTCGAGACCCCTTACAAATATCGATCTCTCTCTTTCTATATACATAACAAGACTCATTTTGTGAGGCCATGTCAGGAGTTTGGGTGTTCAATAACGGAGTGATACGTCTAGTGGAGAACCCGAACCAGTCCGGTGGAGTTTCCACACAGTCGCACGGCCGGAGAAATGTCTTGGTTTACTTGCCGACCGGTGAAGCCGTCTCATCTTACTCGTCGCTCGAACAAATCCTAAGGAGCCTCGGGTGGGAAAGATACTTCAGTGGAGACTCCGATCTCATCCAGTACCACAAACGCTCCTCCATCGACCTCATCTCCTTACCAAGAGACTTCTCCAAGTTCAACTCCGTTTACATGTACGACATCGTTGTCAAGAACCCTAATTCCTTCCACGTCCGCGATTTCAATTGAAATCCACACGGAATTAATTACCCTCGACCAAGAGGTCTAGTTTGTGTTTCTTTTGTTCAACCGGGAAATTATATTCCAGACATAAAACCTATAATTTCAAAATTGGAGCAGTGTGAATATGAATCACGTAAAGGTAGAAGAGAAGATGTGTGCAGCTGTTTGAATTCGAGAAAGGAAGCGATGACTATTGGATTATCATCACTTAGTTAGATTGTGTTTATTTGTTGATATGTGTGTTTTAAATTTTTAACTGTTTGTTTGGTTTTAACTGGTTCTCCAAGTTTGTAGCATGTGCATGCTTCTTTATTTTTCATACTTTTGTGAGGCTTGTATGGGACAAGATAGTAGTGTTGCAAAAGGTGGCACATTACTTAAAAATGTTGTTAATTTTTTGGTTGTTTGTAGCTTTGTAAGTGTGGTGCATGGTGATCGATGTAAGAATTGTGTTTCTTTTGGCTTTAAACTATTTTCCATTTACTCCGTTGGTGAGAAAGAGTTATATTTTCGTTATATATATGTAAGTGAAGTCAAATTTGTTAAAAAAAAAAGAAAAAGAAAAAAAGAAGTGAAGTTTGTTTTGAGTACAAAACTACAACTTCAAACATTACCATTATTAACGATCCAAAACATATGTTAATTGTTTATACCAAAACTATTTTCCATCAGATTTTGTCTCTTTGATTTTTCGGATCCTGGCGGAAAAAAAAAGAGAAGATTTTTCGGATCCTGGAAATATCAGATATAGGCCCGTTAAAAGCCCAACAATTTCATTAGTTATTATTTACGGTTTTGTTGTGTGTTTTCCATATTCTTACTCTATCCAACCGAAACCCGAATCCGGATCCAAATCCAGATCCGAAGCCTTCATATCGTCGGCATCAACAGGCGACGAATTACCTCAAACTCAAAGCTAAATTTACAGGCGGAGAAGTTGGATTCGAAGGAACGTCTTTCGTAAATCAATTCTGCTCTGTAACTAGTTTCTGTAAGTGTTTGGATCAATATTCTTTGTTAAGCTCAAAGTTAATGAATTTGGAATTGGATTTTCAATATCACCGTTCGTAAAATGCTTCAGAAAGATGTCTGAATTCTCTCTTTGTTACTCATTGCTTCTGATCACTGTCGGTTTTGTGGGTTTAAGTCCGACAAGTGTAGGAGCTTTTGCTTCTGAGTTATGTCGGTTTTATTATCTTAACTATATATGTGTTGTGTTTTTTTATACAGAATTGAAACTTAACTTACATACAATCTCTGTTTTTTTGTTTGCCCTTGTGCGCAGAAACAAACGATGCCTCGTAAAGGATTATCCAATTTCGATGATTATGATGATGGTTTTGATGATGATGACGATGCTTTTGATTATGACTATGATGTTGATATAGATGAACATGGTATAAACATCTTCCCATTACTTTTCTTCTGGTGGTTAATGGTCTCTCTTTAACTTGGTTTATGATTTGATTTCCTGTTTTCTTAAACTACAGAAGAAGAAGCTGCTGCTGAACCAAAGGAAGAAATTGCTAAAACGCAAGGGCTTTGGCGATGTGCTATCTGTACATATGACAATGTTGAGACTATGTTTGTGTGTGATATCTGCGGTGTTCTTCGTCATCCTGTCGCCGGAAATCAAAGTATCAATAAGAATACAGGTACTATATCTTTTCTCCTCCAATCTGTATTAGTGAGACTTTATTTTAGGCAATCTCTCTTTGCCTCTGCATAGGATACACGAATTATTGCATCCTATCTGTTTTGTTTTTCTGAGGTCACTTGATCAAGCTATTGATTTATGTTAAGAAAAAGCAGTGACTGTGGTTTTTACACTTGTGATGATTTTGGTATTCTAGGTGTTTAATTGTAGAATAGATGTGTTTTATGCAGTTGAGAGCAGATGCAAAGAACCTGTGGTATCCAAATTGGCAAAGTCCCTTTTCGGATCAGTCCCATCTAATAAACCGAAAAGAGCTGTTCTTTGTCTGCCTGAACACACGAATCTTGTGATGGAACAGGGACCTCTGCCTGGAATTTCCCGTGGGAATATTCATGATCTTTACAAGGCCTTTAGTTCTAAAAATTCCTGCGTTAGTATAGGTTGTCAACTTGCTGTAGTTTGATAGAGTTTTCTGTTTTTTCACTTATCATGGCAAGCTGTTCGTGTTGTGAGTCTCTTTGCAATTGTGGTGTTGCAAAGGCGTTATTCTGACAGTTCCTTTTCAACTTATGTAGCACCTTTCAAGTTTGATGCTCCATCGCCAGATGATTTAGTCTCCAATGGACTAACATCCTCAAAAACTGGTCCAAAAGGTATACACACTTGGTTTTCACTTTGAGTTTGATGCTGTAATGATAAAGTACGGATTAACTTATATTGATATGGATCCAATGACGCCTTGGGTAGTCTATTCACGTAGTGACATAGAGAAAAGGAAACATTACCTCAAGTCCTAGTCTAACTAGGATTTATAGTTCAATTACTTATTGCAATAGGATTTCTCTTTTTTTGTTTCGTTCCTTTGTATTTTTGGGTTATTTTTCTTATTAATATGGCTAAAATTTGTTTGTGAATTTCATCCAAGTTATTCTCTTTGGGCGTTTTTACTCTGTTCTGTTTCAAATTTTTGATAAAAGGTTTTCGTTTTTGAATTGGGTTCTTAACTCTATAGGCTCAGGTGATGCTAGCATGAGACAGAAGGAGAAGCAAGATAGCGTAGAACAGAAACCTTTAAAGAAAGGAGGAGATAGTTCAGAAACAAGCTCCCGAGGTAGACATGATAAACTTGATGATAAGGGCGGTGCTGGCGGCATAAAATCAGGCAAAAGTTTGCCAAAAGCAAAAGCAGATATGTCTAATGAGACAAGTTCGTCCTCTAAATATATGGAGACGTCGGAGAGTCTTACTGGTACTATGAACAAGATGTCTTTGATTGGGGAAACAGAAAACTCTAGCGATATTAAAATTAGAGGACCAAAATCACAATCTAAGCATAAGCCAGAGGAGTGGATGCTTCTTGATAAAGAATCAGATGCACTAAGCCAGCTTAATCTTGCCATCGTGAGTTTCTTCAACGACTGGCGACTATTTATTGATTTTTGTCCAGGCAGATTACTGATGGTTGCAATCTGATTATAGGTGGGGCATGTTGATTCCGGTAAGTCTACACTTTCGGGTAGATTATTGCATCTTTTGGGAAGAATATCGCAGAAGCAAATGCACAAGTATGAGAAAGAAGCAAAGTTGCAGGTAACTTGTTGTTTTGTTTGGATCTTAGGTACTTGAATTTTCAATATTCTGCTATGCTTGCTTGACATTGTCTTTCTGATCTGATCAGGGCAAAGGGTCCTTTGCATATGCCTGGGCATTGGATGAGAGTGCTGAAGAGAGGGAACGAGGAATAACAATGACTGTGGCTGTTGCTTATTTCAATTCCAAAAGACATCATGTTGTTTTGCTCGACTCTCCTGGACACAAAGATTTTGTTCCAAACATGATAGCAGGAGCAACACAAGCAGATGCTGCGATTCTTGTCATAGATGCATCTGTTGGTGCTTTTGAAGCTGGTTTTGATAATTTGAAAGGGCAGACAAGGGAGCATGCACGGGTTCTGAGAGGTTTTGGCGTGGAGCAAGTCATAGTTGCAATCAACAAAATGGATATTGTTGGCTACTCAAAGGAAAGATTTGATTTGATTAAGCAGCACGTTGGATCTTTTTTGCAATCCTGTCGTTTTAAGGATTCTTCTCTGACATGGATTCCATTAAGTGCCATGGAAAACCAAAACTTGGTGGCAGCTCCCTCTGATAACCGCCTATCCTCATGGTATGCTCCTGTTTTCCTTTCTGAACTGGCATTTCTGGTACAGATAGCTGGTAATTTACTTAGCATGCTCGAAATAGGCCATGAAATGGTTTAATTTTTTGCTAATTCAGGTATCAAGGTCCATGTTTATTGGATGCCGTCGACTCTGTCAAGTCTCCTGATAGAGACGTCTCAAAGCCTCTACTCATGCCTATATGTGACGCTGTAAGATCAACTTCGCAAGGGCAGGTATCTGCATGTGGCAAACTTGAAGCTGGAGCTGTCCGGCCAGGATCTAAGGTACAAATTTCACTATGGGAAGTTTTCTTCTCGTTTGGTTGCGTGATTGATGATTTTATATCTGTCTACCTGAATTAACCTTAGGATACGCTTTTCTGGTGATTTTACCTTTCCATTCCCATCCCATATCTGAGTCGCTCGACCTAAACCCATGATTGAACTTTTAACATCAAATGCCCACAATTACTATATTGTTTACAATATCTGTTTGGGTGTTGGAAGGTTTCACAGTATTAAATTCCCTTTGTTATCAGTAGCTTTCGATCAAATTATTTTCTTGCTGTTCTCTTGTTTAATGAAACAAATGAAACTGCTTCAACTGATTACTTAAATTACTGGAACTTTCTGCTAGGTAATGGTTATGCCATCAGGAGATCAAGGAACCATACGATCACTAGAGCGTGACTCTCAGGCTTGCACCATTGCAAGAGCTGGAGATAACGTAGCGTTAGCGTTGCAAGGGATCGATGCAAATCAAGTAATGGCAGGAGATGTATTGTGCCATCCTGATTTCCCTGTATCAGTAGCAACTCATTTGGAATTGATGGTGCTCGTCTTGGAAGGCGCAACACCGATCTTGCTCGGTTCTCAGGTAAAACCAAAAACAAAAAAAAGGGCCCTTGTTCCCTCTTGCTCGATTCTCCATAATCCGTTCCATGTTTTCTGATTCTTTTCATTGAAATTCAATCATTGTAGTTGGAGTTTCATGTGCATCATGCAAAGGAAGCAGCAACAGTTGTGAAACTTGTGGCAATGCTTGATCCCAAAACAGGGCAGCCAACAAAGAAGTCTCCTCGTTGTCTAACTGCTAAACAGAGCGCAATGCTTGAGGTTTGAAAAATTCTTTGCCTTATGAGGTAAATTATAAATTATTACAACAGCGGATTCGATCTGACAATTTTTGGTTGTAACTGCAGGTTAGTCTCCAAAATCCAGTATGTGTGGAGACATTTTCTGAGAGTAGAGCTCTTGGAAGAGTGTTCCTTAGATCATCGGGAAGAACTGTTGCTATGGGCAAAGTTACTCGGATTATCCAAGACTCATAAACATTCTCTGTTGTTGTACGAGTTTTACTTGTTCACTATAAATCAAGTCGTCCCAAGTTTTGTCTGCAATACAGTATCAGGAAATATCCTAAAATAGATCATGCAAAATTCGAATCAAATTTTATTGTGTAATTCAATTTATCCATTTTTTTTTGTGTTTAACACAATAAATCTTTCTTCTTAAAAATAAGTCTTTTTATTTGCAGTAATTCTGTAGACTATGATGAGTTGATGACACTATATAATCTTCGTAAGGTAATAAACTCAGTACAAAAAGAGTGGAGGTCAAAGTTAAGATAAAATCTCTCTACAAGATCAAAGTTAAGACAAGTGATACGAAACATTCTACAATGCAAAACATGAAAACATAATATTTTGTTTTCTGCAATTTCATGCAAATAACTTGAGACACTTTTTGAACAACACTGATTTTTACATATGAATTCATCTTGCAATTTTTCCTAACATTTCTATAGAGTGACATGTTAGTATTCCCGTATAATATAACTCAGTGTAATCTTGACTCTTTAGGAGTATGAAGAGTGCAGAAAGAGAGTGTATTTGTTTGTATAAACCAAAACATGTTTCAGGTTCAAATCAAAGTCGAGCTTTTAATACAGAAGGAGAAGAAAATGGTCACCTGATCTTATTTACCCATTTGTACCCAATTAGGTCAAAAGAAAGATACTGTTATATGTACAAAAGAAAAGAGAAGAGAGAGCAAGATGATGTAGAGACAAGCACTTGGTGAAGAAAATAGCAATGTATCTGCATCATCTTGGAATCATCCCACAAAGCTAAAACTGCTGTTGGCATTATTCACTAAATCGACTTCTCTTCTTCCGCAGAGGTTTTGCAGATTGGGCACCAATTCTTCATCCGCAGCCATTGTTGTACACAGCTCACATGGTACATATGTTGACATGGAATAGTCCCTAATTCATCTCCATCAACATACTCTTCCTGCATATAACATCAAGAACATTAACATTAGCTTCGGTTTTACTAAAACCTTTTAGTACACTGTCCTAGTTCAGCTCAGATACTAGACAAAGCAGTGGATTATTTCTAGTTTGGGGTACAAATTGGGGTGAAGATAGATTTTTAAAAAGACCTGGCAAATACTGCACTTGATATCATCATCCTTATACAGAGAGATGGAACCGGTTTCATCTGTCTCCTGATAAATGCTTTGCTTAAGGCTTCTTGAGAGTGCTTCTTCGCTTAGAGCTGTGCTCACTGTACCCATTTTATCCCCCAAAGCTAGTAACTCCTGCAAGTTTGTATTCATATGGTTTTAGCTTTCATAGACTTTTTGAGTTTGTGACTGTTAAGCTACAATAGTCCAAGGACCAAGAAGTAAAACATGCAAGACTGACCTCATATGACATGTTATCGATGTCAAGCCTCATATCTCTATGCTGATCATAGAATCTGAACATACCACTTGAGAATAGATTGGTCTCTATAGAAGCCAGTTGCTATGGGAAAAGAAGCAGAACAGAAATTAGCATCGTCAGGAAAACCATAAGCTCAGACAAAACTTGTTCATATCAAAATACCAAGCTGCTTTATACCTCATATGTAAGCTCTTCATCATGTTCAATCCTTTCCAGGGCCAACAATACCTGAAACATTTTTAAAATAGTATTTTGTTATCAAAATTCACGACCACTCGGGAACAACATATCAATGACTTCAGACAAAATGGTGATGGAAAATACCTCTGCAATTCCATTCATGTTGTAGTGACTCAAACCATCCCGGTTCACCAAAGAGCTTGAAGGGTCAGCTTCCGTGGGGCTACCAGGCATATTGCTATGTACGCGTCCAGTACTACTGTATATATTTGATGGACAAAACGAAAGAGAAGGATTGGGATCGGTTGGTGTTGTAGGATGAGGCATTTGTCGAGAAGTAGCAGAGGATGCAGTAGCTCCAAGTCGCTCTGATCTACCAAAATAACCAGCTCTCCTACAACCATTTGAAACAACAGTACTGCTGTCCCTAATACTTGGTACTACTCGATTTCTTCTGTTATCAGAAACTGTGACGCCATTGCCATGAGAAGAAATTTGATTCCTTACCTTTGGAACCAACACACTAGTCTTACTACCTTTGCTAGATAAGCTGCTCTCTCCATCAGCGTTTTTCTTTTTAGTCACACTGATTTTTGTTGCTGAGTTTGAGTTAGTTGGAAGAACATCAGACACAGAATTGCAGCTCAAGTTCCTCAATCTATGCCTACTCAAACCGCCTCTTACAGTGTGCTCACTGTTACCAGAAGATGTAGAAACAGAAGGACCCGTCAGAGCATCGCGGGTACCCAATTCAGACTTTGGATGACTAATTCTGCTGGTTCCTCTACTTGAGCTTCCTGCCTTTGTTATTACAACTTCTCTAGAGACAGCGCTTTGAGGATGAACATTGATTGTGACTCTTTTAGTCTTTTGGCGTGGAAGTGTGGGCTCTGTTGCAGCTGGATCATCATGAATACAACTCGTTTCCGAAGATTCAGTGTCTAAACTAGATGACGGCTGTCTTCTTGCAGTAACTTTGGCTGGCTTTCTCAAGTATCCAAATCCACCAGGAGTACGAGATGAGCTCCCAACAATTTCCTTTCTATTTAAGGTAGATGGAACCGGAGGCAGACCAACTTTTGTATTGTTATCCGTAGAGCCAATCCGAGATCTCTTGGTAGAAGTTACCTTTGCAGTACAACCAACTCGGCTGCAGAAAGGAACATTCTTACCATCTGTCTTGTTCATATTCTCACGCAGGGTAAGACCACTGGCTTTCCGAGGCACAACCAACCGGTCAACAGATCGTTTACCAGCACATCCATCCATGAATCAAAGAAACACTTTCCCTGCAAGACAAAAACAAGTATCAATACAGATATCTGGTTAAAAAGTGCATACAAATAGTAATAATCCACTAACACCAAACAGAAAAACCTATAAAATAATAGCTTCAATAAAGTCATGGAAGCTTTAAGATTGTCTTCCACCAAAACATAAAGCAAGTCGTTGAAAGTTAAAAAAGCATCACGGAGAAAGAAAGAAAGAAACAGACAACCACATAAAAAAAGCTTACGGTAACAACATGGATGTAGATAATAAATCATCCAGAGCAAAACACTTGATGTATCATAAACATCAAGCTGATGATTCGGTGATCGTAGATAGATAAGAGAGAGAGATGAACAAAAAACTAGTTAAAAGAAACGAAAAGAGAGAGAGAGAAAGGAGGTGACTTTAATGGTTCCAAAAGAAAGGGTCTGATTCGAATTACACGGACTTTCCATAAACATAACAACAACCCTTTTCTCCGCGATTCCAGCTTCACCATGAAACAAAGCCATCAACAACAAAATCTAAACAGAGAGATGAGACAATTAAAGAAACTTTGCCCTTCAAAATTTTTCCGATCAAGCTACAAGTTAACAGGATTCGAACCCTAACTGTGAAATTGAAGAAAAATCTTCCAAAGTTGAAAATTTCAATCCAAATACAGAAACAACAAGAGAGAATCAGATACAACAAATATATCAACTTTTTTTTTTCTTTCTCGAGATCATTTTAGAGAAACCATGTCAGCTGCTGCGAGAGAGAGGGGAAGAAAAAAAAAACTTTCCGGCGTTACCTTTATTTTTTTCCTTTGCCGAGAGATTACTCTGCGCCGTCTGTGAGAATTAACAAAAAACGTGGAGCGAAGTAGAAGAGAGAGGAGAAGAAGATATATATATATATGAAAATAAAAAATATTGTGGGAGAAGAAAAAAAAAGAAGTGGCGTAGCAAATATGGAAAAAGCGGTTAGAGAGATCAGGACCGTTGATTCGGGTTGGGTTCAGTGGAAGCTAAAGATTGACGGCTGAGATGTACACTGACGTCGTCCTCAGTGGATGGAAGAGTATTAGGAAGAATTAAAACGACACCGTTGTCCGTTAGCGGCGTTACGTATTGTGGACGGAATGATAATTGAGTAATTGAATTTTGTATTTTTTTTGGTGAAATATTAATGGATGAGTTATATATATATATATATATATATATATATATATGGGATTGACGATTATATTATACTGTAACTGGTGGAAAGTGTAATGGATTAGTTAATTTTGTAGATAAAAAGGATTTAGATTAGATTAATCAAATTATTGATATTGACAATGTCGAGAAAGGTGTAATAACAAACGTATCGTCCTTTTTGGCGTAAATCAAGAGACTCCCTATGTATCGTTCTTCGCATGATTATTATACTCCTATAAACTAAATACTAAACATGTATATTCTTTGTTTAGCATCAGAATTCATAAAAACAAAGACGATATTATTTCACTTAAATACAAATTTCTTGGCTATAACTTATTCACCCAAGTTTCTCATATATATATATATATGATAAATAAAAACCTAAACAACAGTTTTTTAAAATAAAGCAAAAGATAAATTTTGCAAATAGATCAAACGTGGAATCCTTGGGTAGGGAATTCCCAAAGAGGCAAAGACTTAGAACAACACGTTTGAAACTCTTATGAGGTTTTTATTAGCAAATAAAGAACTCTTATGACTTATGAGGTTCATATACAAAGCTTGCACTTTATAAGTTGTTTTATGTCTTTTAAAGCGTGGATACATCGACCACCATTTCTCCACTTTAACATTTGTTTTCATTTCTTTTATTGGGAACTTTTTTTCATTTTCATGTATAATCCCTGTGTCTTTTTTCTTTTCAAATAAGCAATCATATCACAAGTAGTTGATTATCTTCGAAATATATATGAATTCAGCAAATTGTTTCGTGAACCTTAGCTTCAATCAAAATATGTATCATTTAACTTTTTCTTGTTGGGGGAAAAATGATCATTTTCTGACTTGGTCGGAGTTTCTGATTTTCGGATACGACCCAATATTTGATCAACACAAAATACGTATGCATGTCAGGAATGCTATGCTAGGTCCAAAAATTAACCGAAAAAAAAACTTTTGAAGTTTTTAGTGTTCTAGAGGTCCTTTAATTCGAGACTCTCCCCGTTAGAGATTCCTACTAGGCTGCTAGTGTTTTAAGACATTATTATGCTCTATGTAAGCAACCTACATTACGGGATGAACAATATAGAGAGATGATTGCTTGGCGGATCAGGAGGAATCATGACGGTAAAAGCAAAGATGATAGAATAACTACTGAATTCTCCACCCAAGACTCTCTTGCTAGAGCCATCAGTTTTACAAATGGTATGAACGTTTGGTTTAGAACCCTATATATATTTGAGTATAGCCACATATCGATGCATCACTCGATTTGGATTTCCCATCTTTGACTTTTTTTATGTTTTAAATTCCAATAGCCAGTTGTTTTATACATACACTTTTTTATGACATCTAATATATCATCTTATTGTTAATAATCAACAAACAAATAAATAAATGAAATCGTTACTTCTCTTTTTAGGCAACAAATCACAGAGTAGTCTTTCAATTTAATGTGTGGATTGGTAAAAGCTAAAAACAATTGAATTGTTATTTAATTCAAAACTAAATTAGGAAGAATATATTTTTCCATTGAATGTAAAGCATTAAAAAAATACAATTAGTTATTATTTATATAAGGAAATAAAAATAATGATAAATAAATTTAGACATGTATATCTATGTAATAGAAATTACGTGGTAAGACATATACTTTAATACAAAGATAGACTAGCTCAAACAAAAGTCTACGGTTTTCCAAAACGATTTACTTATAAATTTGGGTATTATTTTGTTTAGGAACAAATAAATAAATCGAGGATCCATGGTCTCCACCACCACCACCACACCTAAGAGATGCGAGATTTAAGCTCCATTTACAAAAACTGAGTTCCAAAAATAAATTAGCAAACCCTAATTTTCAACCACAAATCTTTGGAGCTTACGTTCCTTGATATACACGCCTCTTCTCCTTGGTTCAATAGCAAAATCCAAAATTATTCCATCTAGTTCCTTTGATCTCAAGGTATTCTTCTTCTTCTCATATTCTTAACTCTTTAAGGCTGGCTACTCTTATTTGATATCCTTCTGAAATATTGCAATTTCCTTTTTTCTAATTGTGCGTTGTTAGGTAGCGTCTCAGGTCGTTATTTGATTTCTTAATAATGGCAACGACGTCTAGTACAACGAAAACGAAACGGGACAACAAAAACCTAACCAGATCAAAATCACTCGGCAGAAAGCCAAAGCCGGTCTCATCATCAGAGCCTGAAGCGAACGCAGATGGATCTGATCGGAAAACAATTGGGAAGCCTTTGCCTAATTATCTGAAACCTACAATCAGCTCGAGACCGGACCCGGTCAAGTTCTTGAGAAAGAACAACGCCGTCGAAGAAAATCAGAAGCTTCTTCGTAGACGATCCTTTGATCATCCTCCTTCGTCTTTGACTTCTCCATCAACTTCATCAGCCCATAGATCTCTCAATACCTCTCCTGCCCACCCACACCTGCGAGACAAACCCGCGGTTCCAAGGGAGAAGCCTGTCACTGGTCTGCGTTCTACATCTTTCCATGGAAGCAGCAGGGGAGGTCTCAGAGGAAGCAGTACGGTGAAATCACCTCCTGTGGCTTCAAGAGGATCTTCAGGGGTAAAGAAGAGCGGTCTAAGCGGTAACAGTTCTTCCAAGAGCAAAAAGGAAGGTTCTGGGAATGTTCCCAAGAAGTCTTCGGGTAAAGAGATTTCCCCGGATTCTTCTCCTCTTGCGTCTGCTCACGAAGACGAAGAAGAGATTGTCAAGGTTGAGACCGATGTACACATTTCTGACCACGGAGAGGAACCGAAAGAGGAAGATAAAGATCAGTTTGCACAACCGGATGAATCCGGTGAAGAGAAGGAGACCAGTCCAGTGGCTGCCTCCACAGAAGAACAAAAAGGAGAACTGATCGATGAGGATAAAAGCACAGAGCAAATAGAGGAGCCGAAAGAACCAGAGAACATCGAAGAAAACAACAGTGAAGAAGAGGAAGAAGTCAAAAAGAAATCTGATGATGAGGAAAATAGCGAGACAGTTGCTACTACTACAGATATGAATGAAGCTGTGAATGTCGAAGAAAGTAAGGAAGAGGAAAAGGAAGAAGCAGAAGTTAAAGAAGAGGAGGGCGAAAGCAGCGCCGCGAAAGAAGAAACAACCGAAACAATGGCTCAAGTAGAAGAATTACCAGAGGAAGGAACAAAGAATGAAGTGGTGCAAGGGAAGAAGGAATCTCCAACAGCCTACAACGATGTAATAGCAAGTAAGATGCAAGAGAACTCGAAGAAGAACAAGGTCTTGGCTCTTGCTGGAGCCTTTCAAACCGTTATTGACTATGAAACTGCTGCATCTAAGTGATATACATCTGCAGTATATCACATGCAGACATTTGCAACTGTGTCTTAATTATTAGTTTCCTATGTCAGTGCTTTTCTTGTTTCTTGTTAATTTTCTTTCTATAATTCAGCATAGCATAAGTGTTGGACAAGTGATATGGTTTTGCCTGTGAACATGAACTAGTCATCTGCTTTTTTTTCTTCACTGAAAGAGATTTCTATATGCAAAAACGTGACATTCTACGAAAGAAGTAACTCATATAAGAAGCGATGAATCTATCAGTTCATCTATATTTATTCTATGTCAACTACTGATGAAGCGGAACAATTGTCTAACTCACACTGTTACAATCCTCCCGATGCCCGATGCCCGATGCCCGATGCAAACGTGGAGAGAGAGAGAGAGAGAGAGAGAGAGAGAGAGAGAG
>Ga0041059_1000028_pt1 | contig 61666 bp, 50 predicted proteins | sample AraColnosormetaG_FD_56232 | JGI IMG/M metagenome (GOLD analysis project Ga0041059, IMG submission 56232) | Arabidopsis roots microbial communities from North Carolina, USA - Col MF nosort | ecosystem: Host-associated > Plants > Roots > Unclassified | place: USA: North Carolina | collected...
ATATATATATATATATATATATATATATATATATATATTGTCAAAAAATAAAATATAGCATATGTAACTAATTTTTGTTCTTCTTATAAATCTCCGTATTATTAAGTTATTAACAAAAAAAAGCAAAAACAAAAGCATAAGATTACCACCACCAATCAAAAAAGAAAAAGAGAAGCGACGGTGGGGATTCACGAGGGATGATGTGTGATGCCAGCTGTCGATCCAAGAGAGGTGCATCTACTTTATGACACGTGACTCATCAACTCGCACGTGACATAGCCATCGTCACTTGGTCAGTCGTCTCTCTTCTTCTTCATCTTCCTCTCCTTTCCCTCGTCTTCATCACTTTCCTCAAATCCCATCACTCTCTTTCTTTCGTTTGGTCCCTCAAAAACTATATAAAATCCCAATTTCCCAGCTCTATTAAAAAAACCATATACGTACACACATACAAATACTCTCTGATTATTTTTTGTATGTGTGTACGAAAACGCATAGCTCTTTGTTGTCTTTGATCGAGATTTTTGCTGAATCTATCTTCGCAGTGAGATCGATTTTGTTATTTGATTTCGTTTACTCGTCAATCGGAAGTTCGATCGGAAATTGAATGCGTGGATCTGATTACGGTGATTTTACAAAAACCCTTTTTGAACTTTTCTCCTCTTTTTTTTGTTCTCTCGAATTGTGATTCATGTTTGTGGCACTTTGAGCTATGTATTGGATCGAGCTTAGGTGTGTTTCTAGATGGTGTTTGCTTTCGTATCGGTTTTAAGTTATGGTGGGTTCTGTGTTAGGATTGCTTTCGTGTTGAAACTGAGTTTCTGGGTAGATCGCACTTATGAACTGTTCTATTCGGGAGTAAGTTTATGTAGAATTGTGGTATTTAGTACACGAGGATACTCATGGGATCTATGTTGGTTTGCTATATTCAGTTAAGATCCTTAAGAGATTCTCTCGTTGACTTGAGAGTGAGATTGGATTATGAGAGTGGAATTCTATTGTTCTTGTTGAAATGCTGATGGTTTTTCTTATCGTTAACTCTTATTTTCCGCTTCTTGTTTTGTATTTTTGGCTGATAATGGATCATTTTATGCATCCAGTGAGATGTTTGGTGTTAAAGCTTAGATTGATCCTTTAGAAAATATTTGATGCAGCCATCGTTGAAGAGGAGAACGTTTGAAATTTCCTCTATTTGGCACTGCACTAGTTAGGTTGTGATGTGGAAAAACAAGTTCAACTAGTTTGTTTCTTCAATGTGTATCTATGAATTCATTAAAATCTCCGCCTTCTTTGTTTCCATTTTTTTTATGACCATCGTAGTTTTTAATTACCATTTTCGTCTCTGTGAACGCAGATCAAATGACCTCCAGCTTAAGGGCTACTGGTAAATGAAGTTTGATTCTCAATATTTTGGTCTCTAGGATTTCCTTCTTTTTTCGACTGTTCCGTTTATGGGATAAGTAGGGGCTGATATAACTATAGACATTAAGGAAATTGGCAATGGGAGAGACGGGAGATGATGCTGGGCCATCAGAGCAAGGACCTTCTAATCAAACCTGGTGGCCTTCAGAATTTGTGGAGAAATTTGGTTCTGTTTATCTGGGATCGCAAGAAGAGACATCTAGTACTAAAGACTCACCTAGAAATCTTGGGCAAGATGGGCTGCCATCTAGTACTGCTTCGAATATTCTTTGGAGTACTGGTTCACTTTCTGAGCCCATCCCAAATGGCTTCTACTCTGTGATCCCGGTAAGCTACTTTTATTTTGATATTAGATCTGTTCAATGATTTTTTGAGTGAAATTCATTCGAACTCGATTAACTTCTGTTACCTGTCAAGAATCTTTTTTATTTGCTTCCTTTGACAATGTTTATATTTCAATCTTCTACAGGATAATAGATTGAAGCAGCTATTTAATAACATTCCTACATTGGAAGATCTTCATGCTCTGGGTGACGAAGGTCTTAAGGCTGATGTGATTCTAGTTGATTTTCAGAAAGATAAAAAGCTTTTCAGGCAGAAGCAGTTGATTACCAAACTTGTCAGTGGATTGAACTCAAAGCCAGCTACTATTATTAAGAAAATTGCTGGACTGGTAAGAGTATTTGACATATCTTTTATAATCGACATGCTCAAAATTTGTTTCATGTATGAAATCACTTAATAACCATATTGTTTTTCCATTTTAAAGTTGCATGCAAAAACAGTGATCATAAATGGATAAAAATTGAGGTAGGAAGAGTTGTGACTAGTTGTCTGTCTAATGAAAAGTGATGCTGAGAGTGTCCGTTATAATACTAATAGAAGCCACATTGATCTTAACGTCTTCTATGTTTTCAAAATTGGTGAAACTATCAATAGAATCCTGCTGTGGTTCAAGATAAAGTTCCCCAGACTATTTAGATTCTTGCCTTCAATCTTTCTCTAATTCCACTTGTAAGTTGTGCTTACTTGGGAAAAGCGTTAAATTAGGAAATACGTATCTTTGTTTGCTTGACTTTTTCTCTTGTATCCCCTATTAGTCTATACAGGGGACATTGAATTGTTATTGATGCGGTAAGAGCAAGCATTTCATAAATCTTGTTAACTCCTTTTACTTATCTGAAAACCTTTGTCGAAATTGGCTGGCAGGTAGCAGATGTTTATAAGCAATCAACTCTGCAGAGTCCAGCAAAAAGTACGCAGTCATTTGAAAACTGTGGTATTCAACTGCTAGGACAGATCAAGCATGGTTCTTGTCGTCCTCGAGCAATCTTGTTCAAAGTCTTAGCTGATACTGTTGGCCTGCAAAGTCGACTTGTAGTGGTAAGTGCTAAGTACCATACAAAAATGTGATCAGTGGGCTTGAGTATCACTCCATTTTGGCTTGTGATTGATTAGGTTTGATTAATGTTATTCTCGAAAAAAGTATTCATCGTGGCTTAAATTTCTGAATATTTTGATCACCTTTTAACATCCTTTGCATTATGACTGATTTGTTTGATCAGGGTTTGCCAAGTGATGGAGCTGCTGAGAGTGTGGACTCATATAGTCATATTTCTGTCACTGTTTTGCTGAATTCTGTGGAAATGCTGGTTGACCTAATGCGATTTCCTGGTCAGCTTATTCCTCTATCAACCAAAGCAATTTTTATGAGTCATATCTCAGCGGCAGGGGAAAGTGATTCTGCAGAGAATGACTCTTGTGATTCACCTTTGGAGCCAAACAGTCCCATGTTTGGTTATCCAGAGAAATTTGACCATGAAAAGTAAGTAGATGTTGAAGTTTTAAATTGTAAAATCTCACTGCATGAACATGCAGGATATAAGTATAGTGTGTACCATATTTTACTGCACCTTCTGTTCAATACTCAGTGTTTTGTTGTGCAGAGTTTCTAATGATTGGTGTTGTACAGTGCAGAAAAAGATGAAAACCTTTCGTTGCACAGGAAACTGGATGGGTCTCCAAATACGTCTGGTCCACCATCAAGGAATATGCTGTTACGATCTGCCTCTGCGCTAGAGAGGAAATTAAGGTGATAAGCCTACTTGTTATTATTATTTTTTTGTGCTAACCAACCCCAGGTTTGAATATAGCTTCTGGTAAACCAAGCAGTGGAATAGATGACCGTATGTCATTAGTATTTATCTTTTATTCTTCAGTTTCTCACAGAGCGAGTCAAACATGGCTAACGAGTTTTGGCGGCAGAGCCGGAGGAAGGTCATTGCTGATCAGCGGACTGCTAGTTCCAGGTACTCTCATCCCCGTTGAATTGTATATGTATATGCATTTTTGAACCAAGTTCCAATCTAATTTCTTAGATCGTTTTTGATATATCTCGTCTGAAGTCCCGAACATCTTTCCTTCCGAGCCCGTACAAAGTCCATGCTAAGTGGCGACAAGAACTTGGCACGAGATTTCACCGGGGATGTTGCCACATCAAGGTTCGTTATGGTTTTTGTCCTTTGTAACTTAGATTATGTTGGAGAGGTCTTTGCAGACTTGATTTGAGCTTTTAGTTTTATAAATATGCAATATATTGCTGCAAGAGGGTATGTTGTTTGTTGGTGTCTCGTTTAGTGCTTACCGAGTTCTTTTGTCTAGTTTTTGTGGGTGTCAGAGAACCTTGTTCTCATGCCTAAAGTTTGTTAAAAAAATGCTTATGTATTCAGTTTTCACGTGCAGCTGCAAATCTGTTGGAGGAGCAAAAATGGAAACTAAGAGAATAAGGAGGAGAAGCATCAGTATAACTCCTGAGATTGGCGATGATATTGTCAGGTGGGTGTTTAGTTTATTGCTCATTGAACTTCATGTGCATGGCAAAGCTAGTATGATGTTTTTTTTAACTATCTGCATTTTGGGTTACATATATAGTTCCCCTCATAACATTCTTCTCTGACTTCAATATATAATTATTTCCAGTGATAGGTTGCAGTTGTATACAGTTTCACCATATATTTTTTTCTCAGTTGTGATTTCATACATGATGTTTAGGACAAAATTAATGGTACACTCTTATGGTAAATATTAAAAGAATGCCAAGAGAGGGGCGTTCTTTTTCTAACTTGGGATCTCATACATCACTGCACGAGCATGTGATTGTATAACATTCCATATATGGAACTAAAAGTTTTAGCAATTGCAATGGTTGTTACCTCTCATTCAGATTTATTGACCATTAACTATTTGGAACACGGAGCTTCAGTGTTTTTGGTAATTATTATATTGATAACTTTATTTTTAAAATTACCTGTTAATCTTTATCAGGGCAGTACGAGCGATGAATGAAGCCTTGAAGCAGAATCGCCTCTCAAAAGAGCAAGGGGATGATGATTCATCTCCTAACTCTCCAAATGACAGAACCGAGAGCTCTCATCTCCAGAAAAATGTACGCTAAGCTTATTAATATACATCACTGAAATATATTGAGAAATTTGGCTATGCTGCTTGCTTGGAATCATAATAGTTTTACTGAAAACAAAGAAACTTGGGCTGCAACAGAATACCAAACCGTGTCTCTTTTCTCGTTGACTAAGTTGAAAGTGGAAGTCCTGAATTTCACGAAATGAAAGAAAAATCCTAGAATATGCTGCGTTGTGATTTTTAGGAAATAAAAATTTCTGTTTCAACAACAACGCACAATGATCAATTTCAAGTAGATGTTTATCAAACATGCTTAAAATTATGATTCTTGGAAACGTTCACTCATTTTGGATAACGACTTATAAATTTGTGGCTTAACTAGACTTCTCTGCTTCTAGGTCTCTGGTTTTCATCTTGATGCCCATGACCAAGTTTCTGGTGGAAGGTCGACACTTTCAAGGGAACCACTAGATCCGCAGAAGGCAATCTCACTACCTTCTTCTCCCCAGAACTACCGAAGCCAATATGAACAGAGTGGATCGTCACATCGCAATATAAGCCACATCTGGGATAAAGTATTGGGATCTCCCATGTTCCAGAATAAGCCATTATTACCTTATGAAGAATGGAACATAGACTTCTCTGAGCTGACTGTTGGGACACGTGTCGGAATTGGTTAGGATCTTTAGCTCAATGTTTTCGAATTTATGTGTTCTTAAAAAAATTGTTGGCCATAAGTTTCCTTAAGAGAAACGTCTAGTTATCTTACTTCACGATCCTTACCCTCGTATTTATCTATCTTCAAAAGTTTACTTTTTTTTTTTGAATTAGTAACCCATCTAAATCTTCTTCGTTGATTTTTCCTTCCAGGATTTTTCGGAGAAGTATTCCGTGGGATCTGGAACGGGACAGACGTTGCTATCAAAGTGTTCCTTGAGCAAGACCTTACAGCTGAGAACATGGAGGATTTCTGCAATGAGATATCAATTCTTAGGTATGTCTATAGGCTTTCTCTGTTTTATTCAAAATTGGCAATAACGTCTTTACTTGTCTTCTGACTTTCTTTCCTGCCTTCTCCTTCTGCGTCCAAATAACCACTAGCCGACTTAGACATCCCAATGGTACTAAACTACTCATCTATCTCTATGAATTTTCACTGTGAGATTTTAGTATATGTTTTCATCAATGCATGCATCTTCGACTTCTTGTAGTTATACTGTTCCTTGGAGCATGCACAAAGCCTCCACGATTATCACTGATCACTGAGTACATGGAAATGGGATCTTTGTATTACTTGCTCCACTTGAGTGGACAAAAAAAGAGGTTAAGCTGGCGGAGGAAGCTAAAGATGCTGCGGGACATTTGCAGGTAATTTCATCTTCCATACAAAACCGTGTATCCTTCTTTCCAACATAGTATGTAGTATTAATATGGAAAATTTTGGTTTGAGGAGAAGGCAATAACACTTCCAAATAGGACCTGGAATTGTGTCTCGATGAGAAAGTTTCGTAATCATCTTTAATTAACAAACAGCGTTTAAACTTGTAAAATGTTGCTAGGGGATTGATGTGTATACACCGGATGGGGATAGTACACCGTGATATAAAGAGTGCAAACTGTCTTTTGAGCAACAAATGGACAGTCAAGATCTGTGATTTTGGGCTGTCGAGAATAATGACAGGGACAACAATGAGAGACACAGTCTCTGCAGGAACTCCAGAGTGGATGGCTCCTGAACTTATCCGCAATGAGCCCTTCTCAGAAAAGTGTGATATCTTCAGTTTAGGTGTAATAATGTGGGAGCTATGCACTTTAACCAGACCTTGGGAAGGAGTACCGCCTGAACGGGTAACTTAACTGAACAAGAAGAAGACTCTTTAGTGACATATGTGTATATATAACAAGTTTCCTCATATTTCTTCTCAGGTTGTTTATGCTATTGCTTACGAGGGAGCTCGGCTTGAGATTCCTGAAGGACCACTGGGAAAGCTTATTGCAGGTCTTGTGACTTGTCAAAGTGTTGTTATTTCGTTTTTCCTGAAGCTTTGTTTGGGGTTTATGGAGTATCCTTTTCTGATGTGTTGTCTCTTGTTCGCAGATTGTTGGACAGAACCGGAACAAAGACCGAGTTGCAATGAGATACTCTCTCGTTTGCTGGATTGTGAGTATTCGCTTTGCTAACTTTCTCTCAATCATATTTTCCTTCTGTGAATATAAAACTTTGCAGCGAGAGAGGTTTTTGTTTTCTTCGTTTCTTTTTTTTGAATATTGTTGGCTTTCTCCTTTGAGTTTGTACAAAAGAACTTTGGCGCTTTCACATCCACAAAAAGCTTTGTGGAACTCTTTTCCGTTTAATCATTTGCAAATTCGTAAATTTCAAAACCTCTGAAACAAAAAAGTAAGTCTTATAAATTTTACAAAAGGTGAGAAGAGTTGCTCATTCTTTCAGTTTAAATGATCAAGCTTGCTACTCTTTTTCGTACCATAAGGTTTGTTCCCTGCTTTGCATTTGCTATAAGAAAATTACGGACAAATACATGTACTTTTCGTTTATATTTCGTGCCTTAAGAAATGAAAAGGAGCTTTGATTGACAAAGAAAAAAGAGCAAACTACAGTTTTTGCAGAACTTCTAGTTATTTAAAGAAAAAACGATTTTATGTTCGTAGCCGTAATTTGTCATTACCTATTTGACAACAACATACATTCTAGTACCGAGTTTAAATTCGGTGATATAACAACGATACTAGTAGTTCGCGTTACCCATTTAGCTTATCACCTAAACACACAAAACTTAGAATAACTTATTCTAATATAGCAATGTGTCATTAACTTACAAAAATAGATCGTTTGATCATATTCTACTTGGCAGTACTATCATTACATTTTACGGAAACTAAACCAAACATCTAACGAGCCATATCCGATTTTTTAATTAGCTTTGATTTTTCTCTACAATCTACAGTTTCAGAAATTTCACCATGCTATAAATTTGTCAATTACATACTATTTAGGATGTGATACCAATTCATTTGGAACCGTTATCATATTCTAATTAAGTTAGACAACAAAAAAAAAGGAAAATATCAACCAAAACTTACATATTATATTACCAACGATTCACCCAAAAAAAAAATATATTACCAACGATTCATAATGAAATTTAATTAGAACTACCACACATAATATTACTAATTAACTTTAGACTTATCAAATTGCATATTAAAATGAATATTTAAAGCTTTTGTAAGAAAAAAAAATATAGAGAAATATTATCTTGTTCGGTAGTCAACATTAACAAAATAAAATAAAAATTAAAACGTTTTAGCTGTTAAAAAATAAAAACCAAATTAACGATGTATATAAATTAGCTAGAGCTGGCTCGTTTAGTCTGGCTCACGGTTTAGTACATGCACACAAAGCAAAAACGCTGGTTTGTCTTTTTAAAAAAAAAGAACTTCGTTTCTCTTCAATTCCGTTACCGTCACTGTCACCGTTCACCTCCGTTTATCTCATCCTCACCGTTCATCTTCTTCGATCTAACTCGCCGTCGTTCACCTTATAATGGACACCGTCAACGATTCCTTTTCGCCGGGATCTTCCCGACCTTCGCCGGCGACGCTTTCTCGTGAAGATTGCTGGAGCGAGGAAGCGACCTTCACGCTCATCCAAGCCTGGGGTAATCGCTACGTCGACCTCAGCCGAGGTAATCTCCGTCAGAAACACTGGCAAGAGGTGGCTAACGCCGTTAACGACCGTCACTACAACACCGGTCGAAACGTTTCCGCCGCCAAATCGCAGCCGTATCGCACCGACGTTCAGTGTAAAAACCGGATCGATACTCTGAAGAAGAAGTACAAAGTCGAGAAGGCTAGGGTTTCGGAATCCAATCCCGGTGCCTACATCAGCCCTTGGCCTTTCTTCTCCGCTCTCGATGACCTTCTCCGGGAAAGCTTTCCGACGTCTAGTAATCCTGATTCAACTGATAACATCCCGCACCAGAGGCTATCACTTCCGATGTCCATTAATCCAGTTCCGGTCGCTCCACGATCGGCGATCCCCAGACGTCCGGCGACATCGCCGGCGATTATACCTCACGCCGGTGACGATTTACTCGGATTTCGCGGGAATCTCAACGCATTCGCGGCAGCCGCAGCGGCGGCGGCGTGTCCGGCGTCTGAAGATGACTCGGAAGGTTCAAGGTCTAGATCGAGCGGTCGTAGCGGGAGTAACAAGAAGCGGGAGAGGAAAATTGAGAAGAAGCAAGGCTACAAGGAAGTTGCCGACGCAATTGAGAGGCTTGGACAGATATACGAGAGAGTCGAGGAGAAGAAGAGGAAGGAAATGGTTGAATTGGAGAAGCAGAGAATGAGATTCGCTAAGGAATTGGAATGCCATAGGATGCAACTGTTCACGGAGATGCAGGTACGTCTTCATAAGCTCCGGCGTACCTCTGGCTCCAAAGGACCGACTTCCTCCGCCTCCGCCGGTGAGACCTGAATCCTTTCTCTCGCCGTATTTCGTAATCTGTTCAGAATTCTATGTCTTTCTCCATTGTTTAGCTGTGTAACAGTGACTATAGCATAAGAGTAGAAACAAATTTTACCTTTTTACTTGTGATAGTCTCTGTGCCAACGACGGCTATAATAAACCCAATCAAAGTACAAGAACAAATTGATATCGCACAGAGATGATGAATCTGAACAAAAATAAACTAATTAGTAGCAAGTATTGGTATTCATGGTAAGGAGGAGGTCCTGGTTACATTTTTCTCCTAGATGTTGTTGCTTTGTTACTTGTGTTTCTTGTAATTATAGTCTGAGTGTGGAAAGTTTTTCTACAATGACTGATGTGAGCATTAGTTGGGAAGCAGTTCATGAGCTAGAAACTTGAATCTGCTTCTGTTTGTTGTTAAGCATGAGTGCTTTGTGAAGTGTTTTGAGTGTGATGCCCAGTAAGTTTTGAGTGTAGAGTAGCCTTTTTGTTGGTTAGTTGATTGAGAAGATTGTGAGTTTACATGCTAACTGCTTCGAAAGTTAGGAAATAATGGGTATGGATGTTTGAAAAGAGAATGCATGATATGTGGAAGGATTTTTCGGATGCATCAACCATTAGTTTCTGACATATAGTCTCAGGAGACAAAATTTGATTTTTTTTTGGATGCATCAAATCTTTCCTGCAACTTGGCTATGGCATTACACGACAGACATTTGTTTCTTTCGTTTTCGCTTGGTCCATATTTCTTTACTTGTTAGTCACCTGCTAATTTGATGAATTCCTCTTTGCATTACATGTTTGACCACTAGAACAAATTATCAGCAGCAGGTCTATGTATGAATAATAAGTGAACTTTTTCTGTTTATGCAGCTCTTGATTATGGGATGATGGATTTCCCTAGTTACTTCTAGAGGTACGACTCCTTTATTTATATTTAAAACTCCCTAGTCGATCAAAACTTTGCCTATGTACAAAATGTGTAGACTTGTTGGGCTAAGTCGTTGGTTTTGTTTGCAGCATCATGAGTTTGTGATTGTAGCCATTTTGATGAAGATGAGAGAAAGTCAGCGTTCTTCCACCAACCAATAGAAGATATGGTAACAAAGAAACATGAGTTTCTCTTTGTTTTGTAAATTTTAACCCTTTTAGAAGATTCCGATTCCAACCCAGGATTGAAAAAAAAATTGGTGACGTTATATTGGTATATCTACACAATGAAACAGTACAAGAAACAGTTTTCAGCAAAATTATATTGGTTAGTATTGTTTGGTATTTCTTAGTTTGTGTTCTAATTTATGATTTAATGAGGTGGAAAATAAAAAAAAAATCTTCAGGGATATACCGCTATATCCTAGTAATTCATTATTTATCTATTACAAATCTCAAGTTCTCAACTCCATAACATGTTAAGTTTAAGAGACTTTAATATGAAATGTTAAGAACTTGAGATTCATAACCTTTGCCCAAAATGTGAGGCAAATCATTTTTGCTCTCATTGAGACTTTGTCATAGTTTGTGTTCTGTATTGGCGCCTCAAATTCCTTCTATGAAACTATAGTTTATTTGTCAATGGATATTTTATTGAAAGCAGTGTTATTACAAGTAACCCAGCCCACCAGGACCCATTTGTAATAAGTAAGAGTTTCTAAAACAAACAAAAATAAGAAAACCAAATGAACCATTAAATTGGGGCCTTTTTGCATGAACGATAATTGAGAAACATGCATTTTCCTCGGATTAATACAATCGGAGCAGGTTTCAATATGATAATACAGTAAAGCAAAACAAAAGAATGAAAATTTCAATTAACAAAATGGCTCTTTGAATCAATTTACGTTCGTGAAGACTAAAGATTTGAAAGAATGAGAAGAGAGATATGTTATAAGAGGAAATGCGTAACAGAGTCCTCTAGTAACTGATGACTAGGACATACCATTTCCTTCACTTTCTCTCCCTTCTTATAAATCTTAAACGTTGGAATTTTCTTGATGCTCTCTGCTTTCGCCAATGCCAAGCTCTCCTCTACGTCCACCTATAGACAAACAAACCCCGTTAAAGCGTTAGACCAAAAACGATAACCATTTTGCGCGATTGAGCATAAGAACAAGTGACTTGCCTTGAAAAAATGTACTAATGGATACCGTAAGCATAAAGTGTTGACGAATGGAGATATTGCTTCGCTTTGCCGGTTTGATGATGATTTGAAATGAAACACAGAGATTCCTGAAAAATATTTCCATTTTTTTTTGTTTAGCAAAGAGAGGAATCTTGAAACTAACACTTGCAAAGTGAGTTAGCTAGTTTATACCGGGCAGTGATGTTGCGGTCTTGAACTTATCTAAGGTCGAAACTTCTTCAACTTCGTTATTGAATCCCAAATATTTAGGTTCTTCGGATTTGTTCGATAGAGCGTTCCTTGCTCTCTGTAAAGACTCAGCAACCTCACTGTCTCCTGGAAGTTCCTTTCTCAATACTTCATAATCTCTGACCGCATCCTCCCATCGGCCAAGCTGCATTTAACATTTGTTAATCCAAATACTTAATTAGAAACTCGGTTCAAAACCATTCAGTGTCTTCAATCTAACCTTTCCATACGAAGCAGCTCTTCGGAGAAGAGCTTTGGTGTAACTAGGCTGAATTCTTAGCGCTTGATTACAATCATCAACAGATTTCTCCCACATACCGAGTTTAAACCAACATGCCGCTCTATTACAATACAAAACCGAATTGAAAGCATCCAACTTGAGTCCGTCCCCATAAGCCACACTCGCTTCCGAGTATCTCCCCGAACTAAAAAGCTCGTTTCCTCGGGTACGAGCTTTCGCCACATTCTTCACATTGTTTAAGACCGATACTACCTCGGGACTATTGCTATGATCAATCGTCATGGCTCTCTCCACCTTTACAATCGCATTCTCAAATCTGCAACAAACCTAACATCTCTACTCACTCACCCAAGAACCAAACAAGACTACTAATAAAGAATCAAAAACACCATTCGAAGTTTAAGCATTTCGAAGCTCACCTTCCTAACGCCATATCAACTTGAGCTTGAACACAGAGCACATAAGCATCACATACTATACCAAATAGTTTCTCAGGTGGTTGAGTATGGTGATGATCCAATCTCGGAATGCTGGATATACACAAATCTGAATCCTTTATCTGATGAAGCCGCAAAAAGGCTTCAGCTTTACAAGCTACAAGCTGCACAAGATCAAACCTCATTGTTTAAAAGATAAAGTCTTTTCGCTGATAATTCAACCACAAAAGAGGCAATCAATGCCACTTTTTGATCTCTAACCTGAGGAGAAGAATCAGCTCCATTTGCAATGGCTGCATCGATTTCGCTAATCACCGTTCTCCAATCACCGATCTTTCGAGCCTCCGTACACAGTCTGAGATGCTTCTCAAGCGTCTGCAACCTCTGCAAATCAGCTTGATCGGGACATTGTCCGGAAACACAAAGATGACGTCTCGCATTCTCAGCTTCTCCCAATCTAAAACCAAACCAATCAAATACTAATCCTTTTTCAATCAAAACTTTTTAAAGGATAGAATTTTTTTTACCTTAGATAAAGAGAAGCGAGTCTCTGATGAGCTCTAGCGTAAGAAGGATCACATCTCACAGCTTCAAGGCATTCTTTAACTGCTTCTTCTAACCTCCCTGACGCAGCCAACGCTGCCGCACGATTGCTTCTATAAGCTGGATTTTCCGGTGACAATGAGATAGCTCTGTCGTAAAGAGCCAATGCCTCGGCGTAATTCCCTTTCCTATACATTACGTTACCTGCCTTCTTCACCTCCTCTGAGTCACTCATTTCCGCCGCCGCTTTCGTCGCGTGACTCACCTTTCCGCCGGTGCGGATGATGTTTCCGTGGCCGTAGTTGGCCGTGCCTGTGCATAGAGTCTCGGGTCTAACGGAGGCTCGTGTAGCCATTCCGGTTTTTAAGATCCTTCCCGATGGACAAATGTTTCCGGTAGGTAAAACGCCGGGGTTCGGCGAAGTAGCCCCGCTTCCTCCGCCGCGAGAACTGTTATTGTTATTGTTCACCGGAGAGAACCCCAAACCGGAATAAATCAACGGCGTTCCAGCGGAAGCGGATCTTCTGTGACCCGGTTTCAAATTCCGGTTCACGGATCCGGGTTTAACCGGACTGGTCTGGCTTAAACCGGAAAGCTCGCCGGAGTGACTCCGTCTAGCAAACTGAGAAGTGACAGCGGGTTTTCCGGAAGCAGAACCAGAGGAGCTTGAACTGCTGCCACTAGCGGCGGGAGTGGCAGCGGCGGAGGAGGAGCCACGAGGCCTCAACGGAGAACCAAAATCGAGTTCTCGGAAATCTGGTTTGTTGATGACGTCATCGTCTCGTTGGAAACTCAAAGAATCACGGAATTTACTGGTAATGGAAGGTTCTAGCGAATGTCTTCTATAATGTGACATCTTCTCGAAACCAAAGCCTCAGAATCAATAAACACAGAGAATCAAGAAGAAGAATTGGTGAAGAGAGAGAAGAGAGATTGTTGTGATATATATAAAAAGGAAGCAGAAGAATGAGAATGAAGATGTTGAAATCAAAAATAATTTTAGATTACCGTTAAAAAAATATTATTAGTTTAAGTAAAACGACTAATTGTCAGATTAAGACATTGATCTTTCTTAGTGTTCATCACGAGCTTCTCTTATCTTCCCCGACTTCCGTGTGTTTCACGGCTGCTTGTCTGCTAAAAATTCGGTAATTTTATGCAAAATTTTTATTAAAAAAAATATAATCATTTTAGATATCATGTACTATAGAGACTGACTGTGTCTGTGTCTGTATGTAATGGTTGACTTTAGAGTTTGTTTATGTTTGAACAGAATCTAGATTGAAACTTGTATTTGCCGACCACAAAAAAATCCGGAATTCATAAAAGTCAAAATAAAATGTTATCTTGAATTTTTTTTTTGCGGTAAATACGAGATCTTACATGTTTATGAAGCACAGTCAGGAAAGAAAAAGGAAAAAAAAAACTCAGAAGTGTCTTCTTCTTGTTGTTGTATCTAGGTTCAAACAATTACTATGCAACCATATAATATGTTCGGTGTAAATACTACATAAGGACAACTTCCATTAAGAATCACTCTTTTTTTTCTTTTCTTTTTGTGAAAGCAAATGATGGAAAACGAATCAAATTATGTAACGCATAGAAAATAAATGGATCGTCATATGTATTTATTACAAAATTTTAAATTAATACTGTTGTAATGTGTAATGAGTATATGCAGCTTGAAACGAAAATGCCACCTCGGATTTTGACCCCTCGTATTAGAGTCAGAGACCTCAAAAGGGTAAAGTCAACTTTTAGGCCATAAAATAAATTTGGATTTTGAAGTTTGCGTGTGTTTTTTTTCCCACTACATACGACTATCAATTTATGTGCTCATAGAAATTATTATATATATATACACTTACATTGATCTAAGTTAAAAATTATATTCGTTTGCACATGAAAATGGGAAAATACAACATATTTTTATATGTAGAGTAGGGCAAAAGAACAGAAAAGAAAAGCAGAAAAATAGGGAAAATAAAGCAAAAGAGAAGTGAAGGCTCATTTACTGATGCATAGCTGGCATTTCACTCGAAAAAGCCTGCTAATTTTTATCTTCTTTCTTGGATTAATAACACAAATATTCATTTATCAAAATTTAATCAGTGTTCTGATATATTTACCATTTCTATATATACTCTATGGTTCCGTAGCTTACTAAAATAAATGGATGTAGAACGAAGAAAACAGAAATATTAGGAAAGCGCTATATAGGGGTAAAATAGTAAATATAGGACGACGCTGGCCACGTGCGAGAGTGACCATGCCAGCTGTTTCGCTACAGTTGCCAGCTAAGCACGCCGAATAAACATTTTAACGGAACCGGACGGAATATTATGAAAGCGGTCCCCCAATCCCGCCGAACCGACGATATGGGCAATTTCTCCATACCGGACGGTCCGTGACATGATTGTCTCCAAATTTTGGATCAATCGAACCGGCTTTTTTCAAACCTTGACCCAAAATAGCAAGTATAATAAATAGAAATATCAAGTACATTATTCATAAGAAATAGAAAATAAAAATTTGGTCCCCGACTAAAAAAAAAAAAATCATTGACCGAGAGACACCTTTCACTGTTTCACACTCTAACAATAATGAACATTTTAAACTCAAATATCGAATTATTCACTCCAAAAAATACATCGAAAAAAGTCACACCCAAGTAGAAGTGAGGCACTAGTTGAAAGATCCCATAAGCTAAATTTAAATCTGTGATACTTGTACTGGTGTTGGCCGCAACATTTGACCCAATCATAAAAACGACAAAGAGGAAATGGTGAGTAACATAACATTTCAAATATGGAATTGAGTACTTAATTAGCTGGTAATTACGGCACTTGACATCTTCTTAGACCGTCACTAAATTAATTGTTAAGTTCATCATACTCAGTAAACAAAATAACAAGATTTGGGTTCAAAGAAACAAAACAAAGGAGAAATAATTAAGGAAAGACAAAAACAGAAGGGAAAAAAAAAGAAGAGAAAATCTCCTTTTCCCTCCGTTTGGGGAACACACTTTATCTATAATTAAGTTTAATAATTTGTTAAGAAAATTAATGGAAGTGTGATGCTCGTAATTTCTTTCTCAAGGCCTTAATTATTGTTGGTGCTGTGCTGGATGAACATGGACCCACATTTGTAAGATTCGAAGGTGACGTGTGCTATATTTCACGATCACTGTGGATGAATGAGAAATGGTTGCACTGTTGCGGAAAAGTTTCCCGTAATCGCGTAGGAAATCGATTTTTTTTCCAGTGATGCTTTTGCCTTGGTCACTTGAAGATTTCACCAAATGACGATGTTAACTTATTAGTCGTAAACTCTGCAGTATCTGTCAATTTAATTTTAGTTTTTGTTAAAAATATTCACACATATATAGAACATATACATGCAAAGTTGCAAACCCAATAACTGGGTCATATACATTATATTAAAGGAGAAACTATTCGTTCTAATAACTTATTCAAATGTGGAGTTGGAGACATTTTTTATTACTGAAAAAACTACTTGTTTGAAGAATCATTCAGAGTTTCACACACTACAACGATCTAGGCACCTAAAAATAAACATATAGTTCTAGCAATTATTTATCTAAGCATATCACATTGTATATTCTGTTTTGGTCTAAAGGTATTTGTAATTGAATAGAGTAAATAAACACAATGATCCCTAATACTAAATATACAACGACAAATAAACCACGTATGGGTGGCTATTATCTGGTTTTCAATATTTGTTCTTCTTATTTTTTGTTTTGTCAATATCTGGTTTTCTAATTATTTGATCAATAATTTAAATTAACGACAAACTACGCTTAGCTAAGCTCGATCCTCCTTATGGTCATTAAGGGTATCCAATGTTCCATCATATTCATTTTTCTTATTTTAGTTTCATAACCAAATGATGTCAGTGCAAATACACTAAGCAAGAATATATGTAGATCGCATTACCGTCCAACTCGCTTTTTTTTTTAATAGAAATAAAAATGTTGCACGTTTAATCGAGACTGCTAGACAGTGTTAACTATATTATCTGATTCTAACAAGATTTACTTTTTGATGTACAATACAAGTATGCGAAAACAAAATACATATATATTAGATTTGTTCCAAAGATGTTGCTTGAATTCAAATGATTTATTAATTTATGTACCAATTAAATTGTATTGTTTTAGTAGTATCGCGTCATGGTTGACGGGAGACAATGATCGATAAGTTTTTCTATAACTCAAAACAACGGTCGATTTTATACTATTTGTGTGGCACTGTCATGTTGCATATACACATATTTATGAACATACGTTTTTCTATTTATATAATTCTATATTTACAATCGAGAGGTTGCGGATTTCAACTTCTAATTTTCTTAAATCCGAACTAGTTTTGATAATTTATGTGAATGTTCAAATCATTATTCGATGCATGTTAAAACTAATCAATAACAAGTAGTACTATTGATATTGTTGGGTTTATATTATAACCCCCAAATTATACAGTTATATAAGTAACCAAAACAATTAATCAAACTAACAACATTATTGCAATGATCCTAATTGGTTGCCACCTGAGGCTATATGCTCGAGCATGTGATGAGCATATGCTCACAAGCTGTGAATTATCTTCTTTATCTGCATCATCGTTCATCGCCATCATGATCAATTAACAGATTAAATAAGGAGTTTCTTTAAAAATGGTTATTTTTTTGGTTTCTTATAATCATGACCGAGGAAAAAGTTGAAGAGCTTTTCGAATATATAGTATGCACGATTTATGTGATGTTTATTTAACATCTCACATGCCAGTCTATATATTGGTTTTTAGAAGACTTAGTGCAAACTTATTTGATATATATATATATATATAGAGAGAGATAATAATGTACAGGCTAAACAGTGGCAGATAGTTAAGTAAATAATAAATGAATTTTGAGATTATTAAACAAAATCGGAAAGACCACTTGAGTACATCTCACGTTTGTTTTCTTCTAAATAATTTTCTGGATGAAAAAATTAAAATATATAGGTTTATTTATATATGATGATGATGATAATGATGAGTCATACTCTTACTCTATGGCTAAATCGAAATCATGGTTGAATTGGTATTAACAGAAATAATTACAAAGCATTGGTGTCAAATCAAGATCATATATGATTTCACACTAAACACCAAGATTTTGTCTTTTAACAAAAACCAAACACCGAGATTTTGTCTTATAACAAAATTAAAGTAAATAAATTGAAAGGGTATAGTCCCGTCATGGGATTCCACTAATTATTACTCATTAAAGTCTTTTCCCTTCCAGAAATAACTAATTTTTGATGTTTTTAAATACACTAGATGATAAATTATTTTGGGTTAATAAATTGGTAGAACAAAAAAAATATTCAATCAACTTGGTACAAATAAAATTGTCTATGTTTTAAATTTGGATGGTGACACAACAACATACTAATACAAACCATTACTGTACATATGTTCGTAAGGTCTAGGTGGAAATCAAGCAATAAACCTAATTCGAATATAGTATAGTCTTAGCAGTTTGTACTCGAGCTGTAATTTTGGTTAAACCAAAAACATGAATCCTTATCAATTGGACAGTAAGAATTCTTGAAGTTAAAAGAGAGATTTTAGTGTTTTCTTTTCTTTTTAGTTTTTAGGATAAATGAACATGAAATGTGGGAAAAGAGCAATACAGTATGATTGGCTACACATGTTGGTCTTGTCTTTCTCTAATTCTTGAGCCACACTATCATATGATTGCAGAATTTTTATTTATTAATTAATTCAGATTCTCTTGGTTCTCTGTTTCTTTTCCTTTTCTCAAGCATTGTGGATTTATCTCTCTCTCTTTTTTTCTTCTTTTTTTGATTTTACAAGGAAAGGGAAAAAGACTTGACATATAATGCAAAATGTGCAGAGGGAGAGGGAGAGCACATGTCATTACATGTGATTCTAATAATTTAGATTCTTCATTTCTCAGTAAAAAGAGAGACAAAAGCATTATGCTCTGCCAATTTTTTCTTCTTTATCTTTAGTTTTGAAAAGAAAGAAAACACACACACACACACACACACAAATGATTTTTCCTTGTAATAATAATATAATTGAAGTTGGAGAGTGACTACATATATTCAATCTATCTGGCATTTGTAAAAAACTTATCTCTTTATTCTATATTCAATCATTCAACATAGCAACATACTATTTTTGACCCAACAAAAGTAGCATTACACACTATTATATCCTAAAAGTATCCTAAATGTTGCAAGATTAACGCAGACATATAAACTTCATCAAATCCTAAACTCTCGATACTGGTTCCTTCTTTAACTCTCAAGCGTCTCTAATCCCAGTTCAGTTACTGAAATTGACAATACACAATTCTAGACAAAATTAAGTTGAAAGTTTGCAAATGTTGTTACGAAAATAGTTAAAGCGAAATTTCGTTAAACTATTTTATTGATTTAAGTAGATTTTAAGACCAAAGCAAAGAGACATAATCCTTCAAACAAAACAAACAGTCACGCCTAAGAAAACATCACAAACTCTCGACTTAATACTCCGATTACAAATAAGAGACTGACAAACTTTCAACCCTTCACTCAGTTGCTAGATTGACGCAACTCAGGTCGAACAAAGTCTGCATCAGCAGGCACAGAGATATCAACGGTAGGCCTGAGCTGTGCGCAGACCTCAATGGCACCATGGACTGGATCAGAGAAGAAGTTACTGATTAGGTCTCTGTTGATTGCTGCACCACTGTCCACAGCCACAAGAGCTTGTTGGGTCAGGATGTAGTCAAACCGTGGCGCCCATTTCCTCGAACCCAATCTTGCTGTGGTTGAGCAGTTGTCAACCATGAAGGACACTCCCCTGGCGTGCATAAATGGGTTTAGAGAGTCCACGGATTCAATCACACTCTCGTTGATGATTTCTGAGTAAGAGTGACCTTTCTTCCTCAAGATCTCAATCTACACAAATCCACATAGAAACCACGATGATTTAGATTCTAAGAAATCACTGAAAATTGATAGCATATTAAATTCTAGGGGTTGTCCAATGCGGCTAATTCGAACTAAAACCATACAAAAAAGAATTCAAAATTGAATACAAAACAGATCGATATCACAATTTCTCTGAAACAAAATGGAAGTAAGAAGAATCCAATTAGACTATACAAACCTATTGCAATGACAAAAATATTCCAATTAGAGGTATATTTTCTAAAATCTGAACGGAAATTGAAACCGACTCTACATTGCATAAACCGAAAAATCCAAAGCAAAGGTGGGCACACCAGATATAAACATAGACATACCTGAGCCATCATAAGTGCTACATAAACTCCAGCGGTGAAGGGATACAATGGACCCAAGTCACCAGCAGGTCTGGACTTCCTGACGCGTTCACCCACCTTCCACATTCTTGTCTGGTCAATATTTCCCATAGGGAATGCTGGCAAGCCTTCCTTTTCCTGTTATAAGTAAGAGAATCCATCAAAACTCCTGCACAAACTGTGTTTGGGTAATTGTAACAAAAGGAAGATTCGGAAGAGTCATTACATAGAAGCGACGACCGGCTAAGACAACACTTCGGATTTCGCTGCCACTTTGTACATCCTCGTAACATTCATAGAGAATCTCCATACAAGGATAGAAGGATGCGCTGTATGCAGTCTCAAAATCTTTTTTACCTTCTTCAGACAAGGAGTTGTACACAGCCAACATTCCCTGATGTTCACAATTCATTAGAAACAGGTTTTAAATTTTTATATTTGGCTAAAAACGAATTAGTCTGTTCTCTACAGATATCTTCCTACTAACCTGGGTAGAGATAGTCCTTGAAATTGTTCCTGTGATGCATTCTACTGTGTTCTTGTAAGCCAAGTCTTCACTCATCCCATTTTCGGTGTATCTTCTAAACAGAGACTCCACGATTCCGTGAACAGCACCAAGCAAAATTCCTTTTAACAAAAAAGAAGAAGATATGTAAGTATGGGATTGAGTGATATAAAGACAGGTCTAAAAGGGGATCAAACTCACCTCTTTCTCCAAAGATGTCACTCCTGTACTCCTGTTCAAGAGTAGTAGCAAAAGTAAACGGAGAACCAAGTGCTACTGACCATCCCAATGCAACATCGGCGGCTCTACCGTCAACATCCTGCCAACAGAATAGCAGAAATAGTGGTGAAAAAATGAACACATGAGGTATAAGAGCTTTTCAGTAAAGATAGCTTTTGCAGTAGAGATAAAGAGATAGAAAACCTGGTGGACTGCAAAACTGGCGTTGATTCCAGCACCGTTAATTTCTTTTCCTTGGACGTAAAGCCTCCTCACAGAAGGACCCATTCCCTTAGGGCATACAGCGACCACACTGATGTTCTTTGGGAAATCGAGTCCCGAGGACTGTAAATGCCCTAGTAGAAACCCGTGTGATAAACCAAGAATGCTGTTTGGCTTCATGTGAGAGAATATTTTCTCATAGTTATCAGCCTGCAAAAACAGGATAGAATAAAATCGATGTATACACCTTAGGACTAATACCTCAACAAGTAGTAGTGGAAATATATAACAAAAGTGCACTTACTTGAGCAGCATCAGAGATCAAAAGCAATACAAGATCACTGCCAGCGATAGTTTCCCATATATCACCCAAAGTACCACTTTCTTCAGTGAAGCCAGCAGCACGTGCCTCCTCAAATGAGCGAGACCCTTTTCTGAGACCAATCTACGTAATAGTATATTAAAACGAAAACAAAGTCAGAACAGAGCCTTCACGTAACAACAGAAAGCAAACAAATACAAGTATGAAGCCAACTCTGCAGTTGAAATACCTTGACAACAATGTCAGACTTTGCCTCCACAAGTGAATCCCTTAAATTCTGAGCCTGGGCAGGTCCCTGCATATATAGATAAAGCGTTTATTACAAGAGAAGAGATGCTGAATAAAAAGAATATGAAACAATATATTAATCTTGTTCATTCCACCAACTCAAATGCATCAAAAGTATGAAAATGAAAACACTTTATTCATATCCTTTTTCTGACCAATTTCGTATCACAACACAGAACCAAGATTCCTTATTCGCAATCCAACGTAAGCAATTTAAAAAGCAATCAAACAAGAAGCACAGTAGCTACAGATAAAGAGACCAAAAAAGGTAAGTACCTGAGATCCCCAGCCAATCACACCAATCTGCTTAATCCCCTTGAAAGCATCTGGGAGATGCTTGAACAAGTCTCTTCCTCCTCTCACAATGTACTAAAACAAAGATCAGCAGAAACCAAACATTAGCAACAACTAACAAAATCAATACACATCAAAATGATTATAGAATAAGCACAAATTAGAACAGAAATGAATAAGAGGGTAAATGAGATAAACCTCTTCGTAACCAGCAAGAGAAACTTTCTCCTTTTTGAAGACAGATGTCTCAAAATCGAGAGAAACAGGGGCTTTGACCGCAGACGAAGAAACCATGCGAGCGGCAAGGGAGGATCCAGTGGCGCCATTTCCAGCGACGGTGGCAGTAAGCGACCTCAGAGACTTGGAAGAAGACGAGAGGAAACCGATATTGGGTAGAGCCAAGGTTCTGGCTTTGGAAGACCAAAGGGTTTTGGATGAAGAAGAAGGAGATGGGCATGAAAGAGAAGGAGCGATGGATGAAGTAGCCGCCGCCATTTTCTAAGTTGTAGCAAATTGACTGCGCAAAGAGAAGAGAGCTCACAAATTAGGGTCGCAGAGTCAGTGTGAGAGAAGTTAATAAGCGCACACAGTTTACCTACTCATCACCACCAAGAGACAGATATGAGAAAAATAAAATAAAACAAATCCATGTATTTATAATGGGCCTAGGCCTATTAGTTTAAAAGGCCCATTAAAGTAAATGTGGACGTTCTTTCTATTGGTTGGTGTTGGTCCATCAACTGCTTCAATGTTGACTTCCCAGCGGTGGAGGATACATAGGTGTCTAGTCTATATCAGGGTTTCAAAGTCAACGTAATAGACGGTTCAGATTTAACAGAGGTAGCTTAGATCTGATGGTTTTGAAGTAGCTCAGATTGAAGTAATGGTATACACTACACACACCTAACGCGAAACCTCTACGTTTCTTCGTCTTCGCGACTCGTGAGATTGTTGTAATCACAGTTCGGGAAAGACTTAACATTTAAGATTTACGGGTTTGTTTGATCGATTAGTCTCATCTGGGTTTTTCTCCAAGTTAAATTCTTTGTTTCTGAGATGGATCAAGCTTCGTCTTCTTCGACTATGGAGGAAGACAAGAAGTCTTCCACTGATCCTGTGAATGTCGATGATAACGAGGAGAGAGAAGCTATAGAGATTGCTCTGTTCCAAGTGCCTGAATGCTATGTTTATTTGGTAACTTTTCTTGGCTTATCATGAGATGTGATTTTATAATTTTTGATGAGTTTTGTGTCTTTTATGCTCAAGTTACATCCTTTCTTTGCAAGTTCACTTGGTGATTTTAGGAGATGTTTTGGATCTGATAATTAGTTATAACGTAAATTCAATCTGGTGTTATAGATTTCTTGCAATGGTATTGAGGAAGTTGTCTTAATTTGCATATGTTGAAAACTTGACGTTGAGTCTTGATCACTCGAAATTTTGTTTGGATTTGCAATGGTGATCGATTGCACATGTAACTATCAGCGAAAAATCTTTTCAAGGAGATTTCGTATGATAGATTCAAGGCTTGTGATAAAAGAGTACATTAATTTTAACCAATATCATGCTAAGTGATATCTTGATGGGGTCTCTCTGAAATCATACTAGCTTTTGAGATACTCGTGAAATTGTTACATGGTCATTGTGTTATAGGATGTATGAGATTCCAAATTGGCTACCTTGATGAAATCATAGACATTGTGAACTGTTGTTATTTAGGTTTAACTATAAAATTCTCATTCGTAATGGACAACATTGGAGCTTGATGTATCAATGTTATTTTATCGTTTATGCTTTCTTCTGTGTCTGTTACTTTACGGGGATGCTAGGCAAAGTAACCTCTTCATTGTCTTTTTGTTTGTGTATGCAGATACCTCCAAGGAAAACCGCAGCTTCGTACAGGTTCTTTCTTACCTTTATGATAGAAACAGTCATTCTGATATATGTAGTTAGGAGATTTTTACAAAACCCCTTTTCCCGATAAACCCTTCGGCTTAGCAAATGATCAGAAACTCGGAACGAATCTTATTGAACCAATCGTGAAGTATGTATGACTATGAATGGTAGCTTAACCTTAATTTGCATCAAGATGGTCATTATCTAGTTACATTCGCTTTGTATCAACTCAACTTGGCTTCTTTGGTAAAAGATACTTGAAAAAGTGCATCAAGTAATCCATTGGAAGATGGAGATAGACATCAGCTGATACTTTTTTTGTATAAATTTTATCCTTGCAGAGCAGATGAGTGGGACGTGAACAAATGGGCATGGGAAGGAGCTTTGAAAGTGGTGAGCAAAGGAGAAGAATGCATTATAAAACTAGTAGATAAAACCACAGGGGAACTTTACGCTCAGGCATTTCTAAGAGAGGGGGAACTTCATCCTGTAGAAGCAGTAATCGACAGTAGCAGGTAACAAAAAGTTGACCACATAACTTAACTTGCTCTTCTCATGATGTGCAGCTAGTCTAACAAAAAATAATCTGTTTTGTCTTGAAGATATTTTGTTCTCCGTGTTGAAGAAAAGATAGGTACGTACTTTCCATATAGATATAGAGATGTTAACTTGTAGTTGTTATTTGAGTTTAGTTCTTTGATGCAATGCAGATGGTCGTGTTCGACATGCTTTTATCGGACTCGGATTCCGGGAAAGAACAGAAGCATATGATTTCCAAGCAGCACTACATGACCATATGAAGTAACATTCCACTTCCAGATTTCTAAGTGTTCTTTCGAAAAACTAAATCATGTTTGAATCTGACCACCCTCTCTTTCTCTCTCTTTGCTAAAGGTATTTGAACAAGAAGAAAACAGCAGAAGAAATGGAACAACACTATCAGAACACTTCATCCGTTGATTACAGCTTAAAGGAAGGAGAAACCATTGTTCTCCAACTCAAAAATGTAAGATTTACAGTTATTGTCTGGATACATTTCCCACAAGGTTTCTTTTTGTTTTTCACATCAAAATGATTGAAACAGAGAAGCGATAAAGACAGCAAGTCAAAAACGGTAGAGAAGAGTCTGGGCAATCTCTCGTTGGAGGATAAAGGCAAGTCAATAGAAACCACCATTCCTTCAATCATCCTGCCACCTCCACCTCCGGGACCGCTTTCCCCTGTCACAACTGCTCAGAAGTCCCCGTCAAGTCTGCCGCCAAGCCTCAGCCTCCAAAGATCGTCTGAACAACAAGATTTAGATACAAAGCGAGAAGAAGAAGAAGAAGAGAAGAAAGAAGACCTAAAAGCCAAAGATGGAGGGGTTGAAGATGCACCAGATGATGACTTTGGAGATTTCCAAGCTGCGGGTTGATTTAAACTTATAATCTTTTTTACCATACACAAAGATCGTTTTATAAGTAATGTGACTGATCAAAGTTTGGATTGTTTGCTACTGAGAGCTTATCTTCTGTACAATTCCAAAATACAAGCCTATTTCTCTGAACTTGTGATTAGATAGACAAAACTCTAAAGGTTTCATTTTCTCCATATACAGATATGAGCTTTGCAAGAGAAACATCAGATAAATATCAAAAAATTCGCACATCTCTTCCAATTCTACTTTCTTCAACTACTGAAAAGAGACGACATTGAGAGTGTTTCTCTGTTCTTCTGCAAATCTATTGCAACCATCAAGAAATGTACGCCATACAGGCGCATCTGCAGGGAAAGGCATTTCCCGAATCAGATGCTCAGCTTCCTTCAGGTAACCATTTCTTGCCAAAAGATCAACGGCGCAACGATAATGATCCATTTCTGGTTCAACACCGTAATCCTTCATTTTCTGAAACAAACCCATTCCTTCTTTTACCATACCACCATGTCTGCAAGCAGTTAGAATAGAGATGAACGAGACACGATCTGGCTTAAAACCCAAAGACAGTGTTTCCTTAAACTTTTCAAGTGCCTCCTGTCCATATCCATGGATGCCAAGACACGAAATCAATGCCGTCCATGTAATGAGGTTTTTCTCTCTTGTTTCTTCAAAGACTTTCATTACACTCCTAATGCTTCCGCATTTCCCATACATGTCAATTAGTACGTTACATACAAATGTGTCAGCGCAGCTGAAATCTGTTTTGGTGATCAAACCATGAATAGAACTCCCAAGAGTAAGGTCACAGAGCTTAGAACACAAACTTAAGATACTAACGAATGTGTACTTATCAGGGCGGATGTTTGATTGAAGCATGTGTTTGAAAAGTTCGATAACCTCTTCATGGTAATCAGAACGAGAGCAGGCCGCAATTGCAATGTTCCAAGATACAGTGTCGGGTTGTTCTAGTGTCGAAATCAGCTTCACAGATTCATGGTACTGGCCTCTTCTGCTATAGATTCCGGCAACAATGTTCAATGGGACGACCGAAGTTGGCCCGCTAGCCCAATCCAGCAGAAGAAGAGCATCATTCATCAGTTGATTTTTGGCGTAGGATCTCATAAGAGAGCTTAAGACATAGTCATTATCTTCATATCCCATTCTCACAATAACAGAGTGCAGCTGCTGTAACTCTGTGACACAACAAGATTTGAGGGCCGTCGAAAAAGTATATTCAGTTGGCCTGAAACCCATTTGAAGCATTTGCAGAAACAAAGAGAGACAAATCGGACCATCCTTATTGGCATAACCCGAAAGCAGCGCATTCCAACAAACAATGTTCTTATCACGTATATAATCGAAGCATAGGCGGGAATCTTCCAGATTACCACATTTAGCATAAAAGTCAATCAACGCATTCCCCAAAACTATGCCAGTTTCGCAGCCATTCTTAATTAGCATGCCATGAATTTGGCGTCCGCAACTCAGTAACTGCACAAGAGAAGAGACACCAAGAACACTAACGTATGTACCTTGGTTCGGGGAAAACCCATGCTCTGGCATACTCACAAAGAGTTTGAGTGCTTTTAACGGGTTCTCACTTTTGGCTGTTGCACAAATTATGGCGTTCCATGACACTATATCCCAGGAACCTGCATCCTGAAACATTCTCTCTGCCATATGCGTATTGCCACATTTTCCATATGCGCTGATGAGAGAGTTAACGACGGATATTTCACAATCTAACCCTTTTTTCGTTGCTGAGCAATGCAACTGTTTGCTAATATCCAAGTCCTTTACACAAGATACACCCTTCAATACACCCAGGAAAGAGCTTTCAGTTAAAGAAGCGCCCATCCTAACAAGCTCACGGAAGAAAAACATGCATTCTTTGAGAAAACCACGATGCCCCAACAAAGACATCATATGGTTCCATGTTTCCAAGCTCTTAAACGGCATATCTTCAAAAACCTGTTCCGCCATTTCCAGCAAGTCAAGCCTCCCATACAAACACAACAAACAAGTACCAACAAATGCATCAGCCATAAACAAGCCATACTTCAAGCTCAAACCGTGCAACTGAGTTCCAGCACGAACATCCAACGATGCACAGGACAATAAACCACTCACTGTTGACTGGTTCGGCAAATATCCAAAATACCTCATCTCAGAGAACACACCCCAAGCTTTATCAACATCCCCGTATTTGCTGTACCCTTTAATGATCGTGTTGAAAGACACTTTATTTCTCTCAGGCATTTGATCAAACACTTTGCCTGCAAGTGATACCTCGCCAAGCTTCTCATAAAGACTGATAATGTTATTGCAGACATAAACTGGCTGCAAAAGAACAGAGCATAAAGTGATGGAGAGAGCGTGAAGAGCTTTGGTCCTTGCAAAGGAAGGAGCTTTTCTGCAGACATTGAGTAAGCTAACTACACGATCGTTGTGATTGGCGAGATCTCCACAGCTGAGGCTCATGCAGAAGGATACTGAAAACAGAGTACTTCCCAGATCGATCTCAGTTATAATTAAGAACTAAGTTTCGTGCATCATGAAGAAAGTTCTAATAAAGGTCTGAAATTTTAAAAGTTCGGATTTTTATAAACATCAAGAACAAAGTTTGAAGTTCAGAACCAGGGAACTAAATAATTGATCTAGACCGCACCGGCTGGTTCAACCACAGTATCACGGTTTTATCTGTCCAATTGACCAATCTGGCCCATATTATTTTACAAATAAGATCTTTCAAATTGGCCCATATTTAACAAAAGAAAATCGAATTAATATTATGGTTTTCTAAATGAACCAAAATCAACTCAACTTTTTTTTTTTGAATAATTTTATTTTTATTCCATAATTTAATTTGTTTATCATTTCCAATGAAATTTTATCATTAATAAAAAAGGTTGCTCTCCTCATCCCTTCCATCTTTCCTTTCACATTTTTTAGATTATACCTCATGTTTGAATAATATTGGTTTACATATCTAATTCATATTGAAAAACCCTCCAAATCTCTAGAGAAAAAGGACGATAAGAGTACTTAACTCACAAAGGGCAAATACCCAACTTTTGAATCTCCTTACATATTTTATGACAAACTATGAAGGTGTCCTCCAAATACTCTTTAATCATCTTTTGATTATCATCTATAATGATTGTTTCTTCAGACCTCATACCCATATCTTCGAGCGGTTTTAGTATCTTTACTGTCTCGTTAAATAGATTCTCATTTACCATTTCTAAGCATTTCTTCTCTTCTATCGTTAGATCAACTTTCAATTTTTGTATGTCTTTGACGGCTTCCAACAAAACTAACAACAACAAAAAGAAAAATCAAATCAAAAGATTTCACTATAAAGAACAAAAAATAAACAAATTGTTAGTTACCATCATAGAACAAATAATATTCAGCTGCCACAACCCTTTTGAAAAGTTGAATACGTTCTGTGCTTTTGCTCATCTCAACAATTTTGATTAAAAAAAAAAATATCTAATGCATTCTTTGTTACAAGGTCGAGATGTTATTTTGTAGCGTATATAGTGTTTGAGGCTTCTTTGTTTGGAAAAGATCGCTTTCGAAAAATAATAATTATTATTATTTTCCATGTTATGCTTCATATAAAATGTGGACTCAGGCCTCCGAAATAACAAATAGAAAAAATTGTGTTGAATGCTTAAAAACGAGAAAGAAATCTCTCAACTTTGATTTACTGGACACGCATTGTATTTGTTTTCTATAATTAGTTCAAAATAATAATTTGTAAATAGTTATCTAAATTCGGTAAAATACAAACCGATAACTTTTCATATCAAATACAACAAAAGTTAGATATAAATCTTAAATTTCTATACTTTAAAATTGAGTAAACCTGAAAAGAATGAAATTTAGTCTACCTAAATTTATTAAAAACCAACAAAATTTTCATAATTCGAACCTTAATTATTTCAGGTTTGAACCGCTTATATTTATGAAAACCAAATGAACTAGCTAAAACGAAAACAAAAGCGAAAATGAACATGACAATTTTGACAATGTTAAAATGTGATTCTTTCATTAATTTGACAAATTCAACAATTCTTAAGAAGATCAATTGAATTGATAAACTATGCTGCTCTTCTTGGGTAATTCTCACATTTTAAAAAAAAAACAAAAAAGAAGAAGAAGTTAATTCTACCTTAATCTGCAACAAATCGTCTTCAAGATAATTATATCACGAATTGATATTTCTTGTCTCTTAATCTTAACGAAGAAACTACACCTCCTGGCTCCTACTGAATGTGCGTTGAACACTCACCTATTGACTCATCTTCACCATTCCTTCTTTCTTCAATCTATCATAGATATAAATACACTTCTTTTAAGTCACCAATCTTGTTTTCGTAATGGTACGAGTCATAAATCTTGATTTGTCTTTGGTAAGTCATGTTTAGTTGTGGATTATTTGTTTTTACGCATTTTCTAGATTTTAAAATTTTATCTTTATATAAACAAAAATAAAACGAAAAACTTTCAATCTTTGAGCGCCAAAACCAAAATTTTCATCGAAAAGGAAGATCAATTAAAATATTATAAAATTTCATAATAATGTCTTCAAAGCACAAAATAATAGTTTTAGTATTAAACCCACTCGGGGAAAAAAAACACATAAAAAAACCAAAATCGATTTCATTGATTTTTTCCATATTCACAGCGAAAGAATCGATCCTTAATACAAAATTCCTTCAAGATCTCACATCTCTTATAAGCTTTCTCGATACCATCATTTTCCTTTCTTTTTTTCTTTTCTTCGATTCTAATTTGGTTCTGCCGGATCTTCAACCTTGTCTGAAGAAGACATTTTCTAGGGTTTCTAGAGATTGGTCGGGTTTTCGGTTCAAGTAAATGGTGGATCAGCCTATCGTACGCTCCACTTCATTAGGTTATCAACGACAATATTCATCATCTAATAATCATCATCAAGGTCTTGCTTCGATTCTGAATCTCTGCTGCTGCTGCTTCGATAGTGTTCTTCGACAATCACCAGGTGTTATTGAAAAGCAATGCTGAGCGTGATCCGAGTGCATCTTCCTTCTGAAATTCCCATTGTGGGCTGTGAATTGACTCCTTACGTCCTTGTTCGTCGTCCCGATAAGAACTCCACCACTGATGACGTCCCTGAATCTGCTCCTCTTGAAGGCTACTTCTTGAGATACAGATGGTTAGATTTCTGATTGGCTCTTTGTCTAATTGCTTTCTTGGATCATTTGGCGAATTGGGGTTTATCAAAGATTGAATTTTGATCTGAATTCAGAGATTTCTCATGTAGATGTTCTGATTTAGGTCGTCAAATGGTTTTTGTGTGTAAAGTTCTGATCTTGTTGTAGATTCATTTTTTGGATTTATTTGTTGTAGGTATCGTGTACAGAGTGATAAGAAAGTAACGATTTGCAGTGTGCATCCAACGGAACAAGCTACTTTACAGTGTGTTTTCTGTTCTAAGCGTAGATCCCTTGTTCCAAAAAGCTATCACTGTTCGCCAAAATGCTTCACGGATGCGTGGCAGCATCACAGGACTTTGCACGAGCGAGCAGCTGCGGAAAACAACGCAAACGAGGATGATGACTTGAACAGGAATAACAGTGCGGGTTCTGGGTCTCTCGCTGGTTCCTTATCTGGGTCTATGTCAAATCTTAGTATTGCCAACAATGGTCCAGCTCCGTTTTATCCTTCTAATATTACTCAGAAAAATGGAGGAGAGACTTTAGTTGAGGTTGGGGGTTGCAAAACGTACACTCCAACAGCTGATGATATTAGCCACGTTTTGAAGTTCGAGTGTGTTGTGGCTAATGCTGAGACTAAACAGATTGTCGGACATCCTAGTACCATTTTGACTTCACGGGTTATTCCTGCTCCTTCTCCAAGCCCCCGTAAGCTAATCCCTGTTAACGGAGCTGATGGGATGGGTCACTTAGATCAAGATGCTCGGATTCAGTCTGCAGGATCATTCACTGTTCTTTCATATAACATTTTGTCTGATACTTCTGCAAGTAGCGACCTCTACAGTTACTGTCCTCCTTGGGCTCTTTCATGGCCATACCGAAGACAGAATTTGTTAAGGGAGATTGTTGGATATAGAGCCGATGTAGTTTGCCTGCAAGAAGTATGTTATTCGTATGGACTTGGTAATGATTTAAAGCATTTTAATTCTGAAAAATCTACTTCTAATGTGTTCTTTTTTTTGTTATCTGGCAGGTACAAAGTGATCATTTCCATGAAATTTTTGCTCCTGAGTTGGATAAGCATGGGTATCAAGCTCTTTACAAGAGGAAGACTAATGAGGTTTGGTCAATGATTCCACACACTCCTTCCTTCAGTGATTTATGTTTTAAAATCTATTAACCACAAATTTCTTGTTGCTAGGTTCTCAGCGGAAGTACAAGTGCCATTGACGGCTGTGCAACATTTTTCCGGCGGGATAGGTTTTCGCATGTCAAGAAATATGATGTTTGTATTCAGTTCTATATGTTTACTTGCTAGATCCAGTAAGATCTCTATACTAATTCATGGACTGTAAATCCAGGTTGAATTCAACAAGGCTGCTCAGTCTTTGACTGACGCTCTAATCCCTCAGGCTCAGAAGAGAACTGCTTTAAACCGACTGGTTAAGGTATTTTTGACATGGTATACAATATTTTTCTGGGCCACAGCTGATTATCAGAGAGTTATTGTTTACAAAACTGAAACCAATGATTCTTATGTTGTAGGATAACATTGCGTTGATAGTTGTTCTTGAAGCCAAATTTGGTAATCAACCTACTGATCCTTCTGGGAAGCGCCAGCTTATTTGTGTGGTACTGGTTCTTTTTTTTTTTCCATTCTCATGAGAACTGTTAGTTTCTGTATATGCTCTTTTAGTGAAAGCCAATGAATTTTCTTATTTTGTTGTGGCAACTTGTTTAGGCAAACACACATGTAAATGTTCAACAAGATCTGAAGGATGTGAAGCTCTGGCAGGTTGGTGTATCTCTATATCCGAAATAAATCAAATTTCATTGAACTCGAAAGAATTAGTATTCACCTCATGTTTTCTTTTATTCTTTTGCGTTTAGGTTCATACCTTATTAAAGGGACTAGAGAAAATAGCAGCTAGTGCCGATATTCCTATGCTTGTGTGTGGAGACTTCAATACGCTTCCTGGGAGGTTTGTTGATTCATAAATTCTTTTGACATGATACATGAAATGCAGAATTCTCTTATGAGTAGCTAAAGTTTTTCTTTTTGGCATTTTTATGACAGTGCACCTCATACACTTCTTGTAATGGGAAAGGTTGATCCAATGCACCCAGATCTGGCAGTCGATCCCCTTAATATCCTGCGTCCTCACACCAAATTGACTCATCAATTGCCTCTGGTAACATTGCTTTTTTCGATTTAAGTAAATTTATACCGCTTATCTTTGCGTCTCTCTTGGATATTTGATAAATGAATTGGTTTCAGGTGAGCGCGTACTCATCGTTTGTGAGAAAGGGAATAATGGGTCTTGGATTGGAACAACACAGAAGGAGAATAGATCTTAATACAAACGAGCCTTTGTTTACCAATTGTACAAGGGACTTCATCGGCACTCATGACTACATATTCTACACAGGTTTCACCATTTTTAACTCCATTGTCCTTGTTTTCAACTACATCAGAAATAACAAGTTAACTTAATTGGAAGATTTTTTTGTGTTTGGGTTTCAGCGGATACATTAATGGTGGAATCTCTATTGGAATTACTGGATGAAGATGGATTAAGAAAAGACACAGCTCTTCCTTCCCCAGAATGGTCTTCTAATCACATTGCTCTCTTAGCTGAATTTCGATGCACGCCTAGGACAAGACGCGGTTAACCGCCTTCACCACCCACCATCATTTGCTTACAGATAGGTTTTTTTTTTTTGTTCCGATCTTCTTCTTTGATCAGACTATGACATCAACTGTTTAGACGAAACCTTTACCAAATCTGTGATAGAGATGACACAAAGATTCAAAGGGATTCTGAGTAAGGCAAACCACTCTATGAAGTTGGTCATTCTTTATTATGACCCCTGTGTGGCTCTGTCTAAACCTCCTTTTATATCTCATTTTGATCCTCAATATAGTGAAAACCCTTTGACTTTTCTTTTCCTTGGATCAATTTTAATGTTTGAACTGCTTTGTATGACTAAATAGCTCATGAGAATAATATGGGTCTACTAGGGGGTTTTCTTTTTTCACATTGAACAAAGAGACGATTCGTGTCTACTACATAACCATTTAAAGAGCAAACATACACATCTGTGGCTGCTCCCTAATAATAAACAATAGAGATAAGTGAGAGAGAAAGAGAACATAATCGGTTCTTGAAGAATTGAAGTTAAAGCTTAGTCCCACGCACTAGCCACTCCAGGACCATACCCTTGGTTAGGAACGGTTCCATATCCTCCAGGACCATAGTAAGCACCACCACCTCTACCATAAGGTGCATAACCACCACCCGGAACATTTCCATATCCACCACCTGGTACGGGTCCGTACCCACCAGGCATTGCTCCATAGCCACCACCAGGAACGCCTCCATATCCACCACCTCCACCATAGTAGTCAGCACCACCACCGCCTCGACTAAAAGATTCTCTCCTGAAGTCACGACCACCAAACCGTCCACCAGACCGCCGGTTCTTACCACCTCCAAATGAAGCACGAGATGCGTATCGAGTCAGCCAGTCAGGGACCTCCTGGTTAGCTTCTTGCATTAGCTCAGCCAGTGGCTTGGCCATTGTTGTGTTGTTGTCATTGAAGAAAGCAGTTGCTAGTCCTGAATTTCCTGCACGTCCTGTTCGTCCGATACGGTGGACATAGTCATCAATGTCGTTTGGTAGATCAAAGTTCACTACATGAGCCACGTGCGGAATGTCAAGACCACGTGCTGCCACATCGGTTGCAACCAAAATAGGTGTCCGCCCAGTCTTGAATGATCTCAGTGCCACTTCTCTTTCCTTGTATGCATAAAAAATACAATAAGGTTTTAGCTTTGGTTGCACTGAAGAATACTCTACAATATCCTAATTTTGATATCAACAACTCACTAACCTGTTGTGACCTATCACCATGAATGGTCGTTGCTGGGAAACCATTGATGCACAACCAATTCTCCAAAGAGTCAGCTCCCTTCTTTGTCTCCACAAAAACTAGAGTCAAAGCTTGCTGTAGAATAAAATAAATTGGATTGTAAAGGTGCTCTTGAACAACAATGCATCAAATAGAACAAAGAGACAATGAAACAGAATCGTGAAACCGAAAGGAGCAATAGTACTGACTATGTTCACTTTTAACCATGAAACCAATCATATTGATTTAAATTACCTTTCCTTGGTTACCATTCTCCCTCTGGGCATGAAGAAGGTCCATTAGATGGCTTCTTTTGTCAGAATCATGAACAAACTCTACTCTTTGGACAATTAAATCCGTACTTGAACCCACTCTTCCAACAGCCAGAAATATGTAATTTGAAAGAAAATCAGATGCAAGTCTCTGCACACAAAAACAAAATCATAATTAAGTGCATATGGAATGTAAAAGATTCCTTTGCTGCACAGTACGCAACTTCTATCTTGTAATTTTAAGAGCCAAAATTTTGGTAGTGTCAACTTAAACAATAAACATTATTTAGACAACGAATTGAACCCTCCAGTAATAAAGGAAAACAAGATTATGTACCGATCATCCTTCTCATTTCCCAGACCTACCAAATCTCACTCTTTTCTTCAGTTATAGAACAATCACGGACCTACAACAAGCAGCTACCCTTAGTTCCCTCTTACTCCCAAGTATATTAAATTTCATTGAAATGAATCGCTATCTTGTTCTTTCATATCACTAACATAAGAACCGCTATATTCTTCCTCACTCCATGCAAATATCAGATCATTTACACAAGTTAAGGATAAGTGCTCGGTCAGATTTATCCAAGTTGATTTAAAAGATAATAATTCTCAGAACAATTGTACTGGAGACCCAAAAGACCCAAATAACGTAGTCCCATAACAATGAAGACACTAACAGAGCAAGAAAGACTGAAGATAGAGATAGCTGAGAATCTTCTCCGGTAAGGAGAAAACATAGAAATGGCATGTGAACGAGTTCCACAAACCTGTATCTCCCTAGGAAATGTAGCACTGAACAACATTGTCTGCCGGACACCAGGAGGAGGCATGTCCATCTGCTGAACGATCTTCCTGATTTGTGGTTCAAAACCCATGTCCAGCATTCTGTCCGCCTCATCAAGTGCCAAGAATCTTACCATCTGTAATGAGACTCTACCTCTCTCAAGCAAATCATTTAATCTCCCAGGAGTTGCAACAAGAATATCAACTCCTCTTTCAAGCTCCCTAATCTGTACAACAGCAAAACAAGAACAAATTAGCAAGAGCACTAGACTTACTATCATGAAATGTAGCTGATTCCTGCAGCTTTTCATCTTAAGGACACAATTGTTCATTATTATAAACCCACATATACAGGAGAGGAGTAATGGTATGTTACAGAGCAAAGAACAGCCAGGACATTTCATCATCCAAACTAAGAGCTAAAGCAACTGTCAGAACAAAATTTAACAAGGCGCACCAAAAAACTAAAGTATAATTACAGCCTGGAAAAGCACAAGTAATCTCTCTCTCACACACATACACAAGAGTCTATAAGGCGTGGAAAATGAAGCATTTATAAAACAGTAACAGAAACCTGTTGGTTGACTGGTGTTCCTCCGTAAGCAACCACAACTTTCACTCCAGTTTGATAGGAGAACTTTCTGGCTTCATCATGTATCTGCAGAAAAATCATAAAAGAGATGTCTTTTCATGAAATCTTCATGTGATCAACAAATGCATATAAACTATGATATTATACCAGTTATTCAGACCTGGCAAGCCAATTCCCTTGTTGGTGAGAGAATGACAGCAAGAGGATAGACTCCCCGAACTCCACGTGGTCTCTCTATATGCTGATCCTTCATAATCCCACTAATAATCGGAAAACAAAAGGCAGCTGTCTTCCCAGAGCCTGTCTGAGCACAAGCCATCAAATCCCTTCCTGCAGCCAATATGGGAATTGCATTACGCTGCACAGGGGTCGGCTTCACGTATTTGCACCTCTGGATATTTAGATTGAGAGCTTCTCCGAGGTCTATCTCTGCAAATGTATTAACAGGAGGTGGCACATTATCCCCACTTGTCTCGATGGGAATATCTTCATAGGCCTCAAAGTTAATGACAGTGTTTTCCTGCTCGTTAACAGCCGGGTCTGCATTTCCATCATTACCAAACGGGTTAGTTTCAGTATCCCGACGGTCCCAACCTCCACTTCTGGCATTCCAACCGCCCACAGGACCTCCTCTACCACCATAGCCCGAACCTCGACCACCATAACCTTGGCCTCGACCACCATAACCACTATTTGCACCACCATATCCCCCACGATCATTATTACCAGGTGAAGGAGCAACAAACTCCGAAGATGGTGTACGGCTCCTAAGATGTGGAGGAACATAGTTGGTTCGAGACGGACGAGAATAACCCCAACCACCACCAGATGGTGCCCTCTCTGATTCAGAAACATCAGCCCATGAATTTGAACTCATAGTTGCTTAGCTTTACCAGAATCCTTCAAAGTATTGGTCTTCAATTTTGAGTTTGATCAAAGCCCCTGGATATCGTAATAAATATCAGTTCGAACAAGTTCGTTTTCCATAAATAAGTTGCAGCTATGCATGTAAGAAATGAGAGAAAGAGTCAACAAATCCAAATACTAAAAATGAAGAACAAATGCAAATCGATTCGAGAGAAGTAGTTATCTGTAGAAGAATCTTCAAAAAACCTCAGCTAATCGAATAATCTAAGAAATAGAAACGACTCGTAGTAACAAAACAAAATCACGATGAAGTAACACAAAGCTGAGAAGAATCGTTCCCTAAAACGAACAAATGCACAAATCATTAAACCCTAGAAGCAAAATGAAATCGAACAGGACATCGCTGCATAGATTTAACGACACCATGCACAGAGAGATATGAAGCCAGACCTTAAGAAACTCGACTAGAAGAAAAATCTTAGATCAACGATCAATGGTGTTCGAAAAAGCTTGAGGATATAAACCCTAATTTTCCCTTGTTCTCGCGATCGCACACGAAGCAAATGAAACAAAGGTTTCTGGGAAATGAGCAAAAGAGAAAAGATGAAGAGATATTTGTATTTCGATGAACTTTATTAATTTCCAAAAGCCTTTCTCGTTTTTTTATTTTATTAATTTTCAGATTGTTTGCCGTTTTCCAACAACGAAAAGCGTGCCGGCGTTGCTATAACGAAGTGAACTGTGTGTCGTCATAAATTAACATAGCGCGTGATAAACACGAAGAGCAAGGATTGGATAGAGACGAATATTTATTGTGGTCTGGACAAAAGTAATTACTGACAAATTTAGATATTAATTGCCAGCAAAAGTATTTACATACCAACTTATTTTAAACAAATGTCATAAATATGAGTCTGTACTTTCATTTCCATTGAAAATCATAATTTTCTAAATATCTATATTATTATATTATCTGTCTCTACCTAATTTGAATATTACAATGAAAATTTGTAAAAAATAAAATATTTTTGACATCATACATATATTTCAAAAAAATATTGTCAGCTAACTCAACAATTGGCCACAAATGCAAGTAAACTAAAAAACATACAACTACTTAACATATATGGATTGTATGATTATACAAGTCGTCAACATCATAAACATATAATCTCGGGTTAAATGGTCGACCAACTCCAGCGTTGATCAGCATTGACCAACAAAATATTCAAAACTAATTATTAGTATTAAAAAAATTAATGTTATTTGATATTGTAAAATACAAAAAAATATATTTATATCCAATATAAATATATTTTGTATATATATATAATGCATTAATTCATATAATATTTACTTTATTTTTTCAATTTCAAAACTAAACTAAGAGAATAAATATTTTTTTAAGATATGAACTATTCATAATAATAATAATAATAGTTAGTTTCTTAAGAAGTTAAATTTTTAATTGCTAAATATTTTTAATCAATAGTTAGTTTTTTCTTATATTATTCGTAAAAAACATTTACTTTGAATTTAAAAATTACCGTGCAAAATTTAGACTAAAAAGTTATATACTCAATTGTTTTTCATATTACTTTCTTATGAAACTTATATAGTCATGTGTATTTGGTTCTGTAATGATTTATTTTCTAATGAATAAAGAAGTTTATATATTTTAATTGATAATACAAAAAAAAGATTCTTTCACTCATATGTTTCTAATAAGATTTTTCTGGTTTTAATTTCAGTTTTTTTTTTGTTTTAAAAATTTTAATCATTTTTTTCATTTTTAGTTTAGTTTTGAAATTAAAAAAAGCTAAATATTTTAAGAATCAATGTATTAAATATATATGCAAAATATTTTTATAGTAGATGTAAAAATTGTTTTTTGATTATAGAATAACTAGTAAAACTAGATTTTTAATATTAAAAATAAAGTAAAAATTTATTTTTGAATATTTTTGTTGGTTAACACCGGTTGACGTTAGAGTTAATTGGTTATTTAACATGAAATTTTATATTTATAATGTTAACTATATAATATTATATACTTGGTTATGCAATCTATATACATCATTTAATTAAGTGTTATTTAGTTTAGTTGACATATATAGTTTGTACTGTATTATATTTTCCGTAAGTTTCAATCTTTTTTATTATAAATAGGTGAATATATGTGTATATAGAAAAAAGAGTATTAAAGACTTTTTGTTTCCCTTTGGAAAATAAAATAAAATAAAAATACGAGTCCATATTTGGTCTTGAACGAGACTTGCGTTCATTCCTAGGGGGATGAACCTCTTTGTTCACCTCCTTTTGCATTAACTAATAAAAATATGTCATGTCAAATCCTATTTAAATTACATAATAAATTGAAGCTATAATTATAATCCAAACCGATATATAATTTCGTTTAATTACAAAATCTAAACCCTAATTCTTCTTTGTAAATCCAAACCGCCATTTAAACTCATTTAGTCGTAAAAAAACTAAACCCTAATCGTATTTTCTAAACCCAAACCGACATTTAACCTTGTTTAATTGTTAAATCTAAACCTGTTAATAAATCTAAACCAATATTTAACCCGTTTAATCATAAAATCTAAACCTTAATCGTACTTTCTAAACCAAAACCGATATTTAATCTCGTTTAATCATAAAATCTAAACCCTAATCGTATTTTCTAAACCCAAATCAATATTTAACCTTGTTTAATTGTAAAATCTAAACCATGATTTTTTCAAATAAACTCAAATCGATATATAATTTTGTTTTTGAGGCAAATTAGATTTTATAATTAAATTAAACTTTTATTATTATTATTAGGTTTTAAATTTTAATGGGCTAAAACAGTGAATATAGAACCCAAGTATTTTTCTTTGGTCTTTGTCCATCTTTGGAAATTAATTTAGTCGTAGCGAACAAATCTATCCCACTCATTGGATTTCAATTTCATAAATTTTAGGTTGTAAAATTCGGGTTTGGAGAAAATTGGGGGTAAATCTAGGGTTCTGGGAAAATTAGGGTTCTGGGAAAATTAGGGTTCATCCATGCTGTCGAGTTTTAGGGTCAAGTAAATGACGGATCCATTAGGATCCGTTTTATATCTTATGCTCTCTCGTCTCAATATATATATTTAAAAATCTCAGCCTTTGGGCTTCGTTAGTGTTGGTTTGCTTTCAGAATTTAACTTAGTTACGGTAAAAGCAATGCTTAGCGTTATACGAGTGCATCTACCGTCGGAGATTCCTATTGTTGGCTGCGAACTTACACCTTACGTACTTCTCCGGCGGCCTGATAAGACCCCCTCCACCGATGATGTGCCTGAGTCAGCCCCGCTTGAAGGTCACTTCTTAAAGTACAGATGGTAAGTCATGCCTGTGGCTTCCTTTTACTCTTAAATCTGCTCCCTTTTACTAGCTTTTGCTCGAGTTTGTTATGGACGACTTTTTTTTACCGAAAGTTTGAGACTTTTCTGTGAATTCCCGGGTATGATTTGTTTAAGTGTTTCTTAGTCAGTTCAAGTCTTTGTTCGTTTGCAAATTTGAGTGTGAAAAATGATTTCTTTAATTGTAAAGTAGGGTTTATAAGTCTCCAGTCTTGTCTTTTGGTTCTGTATTAAAAGATGCATCATCTGTTGCAGGTTTCGAGTACAGAGTGATAAGAAAGTTGCGATTTGTAGTGTGCATCCATCCGAGACGGCAACATTGCAGTGTCTGGGATGTCTAAAGTCTAAAGTTCCTGTTGCCAAAAGCTACCATTGCTCTACTAAGTGCTTTTCGGATGCGTGGCAACATCACCGTGTGTTGCATGAGCGTGCTGCCAGTGCTGCTACAGAAGGAAATGATGAAGAAGAGTTGCCCCGTTTGAATAGCTCAGGGTCTGGATCTGGTGTTCTCAGCACCAGTGTTAGTTTAACGAATGGGTCATCATCAGTTTATCCTTCAGCCATAACTCAAAAGACCGGCGCCGGAGGAGAAACACTTGTTGAGGTTGGACGCTCTAAGACATACACACCAATGGCTGATGATATTTGCCATGTTTTGAAGTTTGAATGTGTAGTAGTCAATGCAGAGACAAAACAGAATGTGGGCCTTTCTTGTACCATATTGACTTCCCGTGTTATCCCAGCTCCATCACCTTCTCCGCGTAGGCTGATCTCTATTAGTGGAACTGATGTTACTGGGCACCTGGATTCTAATGGGCGGCCTTTGTCTATGGGAACATTCACTGTGCTGTCCTACAATATATTGTCTGATACATATGCTAGCAGCGACATATACAGTTACTGCCCCACATGGGCTCTCGCTTGGACATACCGTAGACAGAATTTGTTACGGGAAATTGTCAAGTACCGTGCAGATATAGTTTGTCTACAAGAGGTATGTTAAATATTTATGGCACAAGTTGTACTGACTTGGAAACGTTTCAATTGCTAGTTAATGGATAAATACCTCTCCAATATTTTCGTTTTTCATCTTGCAGGTACAGAATGATCATTTTGAGGAGTTTTTTCTTCCTGAGCTGGATAAACACGGATACCAAGGTCTTTTTAAGAGGAAAACAAATGAGGTTTGCTTCAACGCATCCCCTTGATCTTCCATTACCTTTTCGTGGTCACTTATCTGCAAGATGTACCAACCAGAAAATATTGATTCACTGGATAATTTTAGGTTTTCATCGGTAATACAAACACAATTGATGGGTGCGCTACTTTCTTCAGAAGAGACAGGTTCTCACATGTAAAAAAATATGAGGTATGTCTTAGTTTTCTCCTGTTACCTATCTAATTAGGCCCATTTGCTAAATCATTGGGCTGCTCATCCAGGTTGAGTTCAACAAGGCTGCACAGTCTTTGACTGAGGCTATTATCCCTGTTTCCCAGAAGAAAAATGCTTTGAATCGGTTGGTCAAGGTACTCTGAGATGCTCTATAGTATGATTTCTGTTTTCCGCACATTCTTGGTGATATTTTTTCATGTAAAACTGATTTAGAGTCTTTCTTTTTAGGATAATGTTGCTTTAATAGTTGTACTGGAAGCAAAATTCGGTAGCCAGGCTGCTGACAATCCTGGGAAGCGCCAGCTACTTTGTGTGGTAAGTTGTCCATCTTTTCAATATTGTTCTTTATTGTCAGAGATGATGCTAGAGTTGAAGTTATGTGTTTCCACTTCCTCTTCTCCTTTAAAGGTCTCGAGGTGATCATGTTTTCTCTCTTTTCATGTATTTGATGGGTGCAGGCTAACACGCATGTAAACGTTCCTCATGAATTGAAAGATGTAAAGCTGTGGCAGGTTGGTCTTTATTTCTCATTGTAAAAGAACTCTCAGATTTCGGATTCTTACATCACTATTGATCCATAATGATTCTTGCCCAAATAGGTTCACACATTATTGAAGGGACTGGAGAAAATAGCTGCCAGTGCAGATATTCCAATGCTTGTGTGTGGAGATTTCAACACAGTACCTGCGAGGTCTGGCTGGTTTTCCTATTTGTTATGCCCAAGTAGCAATTGTCAAACTCTATATTAAATTATGATTGTGGTTTCTACCTGAATTAACTTGGAGTTCCTTCTTAATATTTTCAGTGCTCCTCATACACTTCTTGCTGTGGGAAAGGTCGATCCATTGCACCCAGATTTGATGGTTGATCCTCTTGGAATTTTACGTCCTCACAGCAAGCTTACTCATCAGCTGCCACTGGTAATTATCTTTCCCAAAAATGGAAAACAGATGCACAGAATCGTGAAAGGCAGACTTCAATTTTAATTAGAATGGCAACATATGCGTAGACATCATACCTTTGTGACCATTGCAGGTTAGTGCCTACTCACAATTTGCAAAAATGGGAGGCAACGTTATTACTGAGCAGCAACGTAGAAGACTGGATCCTGCATCAAGTGAACCGTTGTTTACCAACTGTACCAGGGACTTTATAGGCACACTTGATTACATATTTTACACAGGTTAACTTAAGTGCTTACTTTCAGGGGTTTTACGCGCCAGTGTTTGCTTTCATCTCAGATTTCTTTTTCATCTGGTAAGCAATTTGCTTTTTGTTTTGTTTCAGCGGACACGCTAACAGTGGAATCGTTGTTGGAACTGTTGGATGAAGAGTCCTTGAGGAAGGACACAGCTCTTCCATCTCCAGAATGGTCTTCTGATCACATTGCACTTTTGGCTGAATTTCGCTGCATGCCCAGGGCCAGACGAAACAATATTTTATAGAGATACTGCAGCTGTAATAACCCGATACCAAAGACTGGTTCCAATGGATATGGTTAAGCTACATGAAGTAGATAGCATGGCCATGTCCCTGGGGTTTCTCCCGCTGGGTTTTTCGCTTGCGTTCTACTCTGTATCACAGTTTTATTTACTGCTTGGTTCGCTTGGCTTTTCTTTCTATAGTTATTTCCTCTTTGCCAGAAAGTTTTGTCTTCACTGGCTTGTGATTGTAACAATGTAAACAATTAGATTCTTCAAGAAAATAGTGACTTCACCTTTTCCATATTAAAATCTGTGTCTTCTATGGTTGCAATCCTCCTTACACTCTTAACCCTACAGCTTAACCATCAATTTTCTAGTCTCTTCACTTGTAGATATCTTGCAGATACTGTGAAAACGAACTGTGAACAACTTGATATATTTTATATGTACCCCTCCAATAACTGAAGATGATCCAAATTCCAAAACTCAAATTTCAATTCAGAAATTAGACATGTTAACCAGTACTCATTATATAATCCTTTTAAATCAAGTTTCTTGCAGACTTAGAACTCTCGAGTATCCCTATAACTAGAGAGGGAAACATATGTGAACAAGAAACAAGTCTTATAAAAAGCCACATTAAGTTCTTACTCTGCTGCATTAACTGATGGCTAGATTCATGGCTTACAATCAAAATCCACAAATGTTGGCTCTATGCATAACAGTAGCAGTAATGTTCCTTGGTGTGAGATCAGAATTGAGTCAGGATATAAAGGGATGTCAGGATGCGATGTCTGATCTCTACTCTTGTCTTCCTTTTGTCACTAACAAAGCTAAAGCACCAGACTCAACATGTTGCAGCACACTCAAGGTAAAAATAGACAAAGGGCAGACCAGGAAATGTCTATGTACTCTAGTCAAAGACAGGGATGATCCTGGTTTGGGGTTCAAAGTTGATGCCAACCGTGCAATGAGCCTCCCTTCCGCTTGTCATGTCCCTGCAAACATCTCTCAATGCCCAGGTGAGAGATTTCATATCTTCTACAATATTGGCTTGAAAAAGTATTGCATGGTCACAAACTAGATTGTTCTCATTGTTTCATTTTGTTTGGAACAAGATCTTCTACATCTGCTTCCAGATTCACCAGCCTCTCAAATATTTAAGCAATTCACTGAATCTTCTTCTCAGACTGTTGGACATAAAGGTACTAATAACAATTCTTACAGTTTTTGATTCTATTCGTGCAAACATTAATTTTCCGTTTTTCTCGGAACTAAAAGAAAACGAATAAAAATATTGCAGCGGTCTCCACAAGCTCAAGCATCAAAGGAAGAGACAACAAGCAATTTGGTTTAATGATGGCTGGTGCTCTCTCAATATGGTATATAATGTAAAATCCTCTGTGATCTAAAGTTGATGAACACAATAACCAAAATCATTATACGAGTCATATCTACTAGCTGAAGCAGATGTATCATGGCTTATTAATAAGAACTTATTGAGAAACTCTTAAGCATCATAGAATGCGATTAGAAGAACTCTTTGAAGCATATCATATACAAAAACAGCTATTTAGTTTCATGGAAACGCATTGAAAGAAAGAAAAAGAAAGCTTAAAATAACACTTGACAAACATGGACATGATCACCAATTAAAAATCTGCTACAGATTACTCACTCACTCTCCTCAATGAATCTGATGACTCCTTTAGCCACTAAGTCATCAATCTGGGCCTGAAAAAGCTTCTTTTGACGAACATTTTCCTTTTCTAGTTGATGTAATACGCCGAATGCGACTGGTAAACCTATCACCGATACTCGAGTCCAAACATCTATTGCACCAAACCATTTCGCAAACCTTGCTACTGCACCCGCCATGACTGGATCTGGGGATCATAAGATTTTAAAAAATCAAATTACCAACAAGAAGAAACTCTAAACCTCTGATCCGCAGATCTAGTTTCTACTAAACATAATCCTCATGAAGATCAAACAAAATTCACAATTCGAGACCGAATCTGTAATCTATTGACGCAGATCTTGAAACAAGCAAAGCTAAATTCAACTTAAAACATCAAAAGAAGTTCTCGATGGCGAATCGAAACAAGAAAAAGAAGAAATAGAGCATGACAAAGGTGCGGAGACATGCGCAAACGAAATTACCATAGAAGAAAGAAGAAGATGATGGAGAAAATCGAGTAATGAACAGTACCTCGTGAATCGTGATGTGAATAAAAGCTTCGAAACTTGGATTTTGTTGAGAGAGAGATGATCCAGAGATGAAGAAATTGAGCGCCAAGAAGAAGAAGAAATGTCCGGTTCAAGGGGGGTATATATAAATACTACAACACATAACCGGTAACAACAAAAAAAAAGATATTTTTGGTGGCCAAATATTTATCTGCTGTGCATTGGCGTATTTTGTTACTGTGTACTAAGGCATCCAATACGTGACACGCGTAGTAGTAGCACTGTATAGGTAAATTATGATTGGACTTATCCTATTTGCTTCTCATTTTTTTTGCCTATTTATTATTGCTCAAAAAATAAATTTTCTATTAGGCTTGGAAACTCATACAAAATACATGGAAATAAAATTTTGAGACTTTAATTTATATGAGCAAATTTATAACTGAAGGATAGACATTTGTTGAGAGTCCTCTAATTTATATGAGCAAATTTCAGCTGTGTACTTTGAAGCATGTCAAACGAGGGAACATCTGAAGCAACTCTTCACGGCTTCGTCTCTGCACAAATTTACCATGTGTTTAACAATAGTTAAGAGGAAAGTGTTGGTCTCGAGTGTCTCCCACTACATAGAAACTTGAATATTGGAGAGGAAACAAACTAGAAAATTGAATTTTCGTATATAGAAAAGGTCACCTTGATGCCGGTGCAGCCATTGACATCAAGAGTGGTGAGTGTAGTCGAGCATGTCTGCGAAAGGGTCTCCAGACATCTGTCAGTCACCCCAACTATCCCAAACAAGCTGGAGTTTTATGTTTTCATTGAACGGTGTCAGCAAAAAGATTCATTGACAAAACCAAGCAAATAGTTCTAGAAATGGATCAAGTACCTGAGAAATTCGAGGGAGGTACAACTATTAGCAATGGTATTCACACCTGCATCTGTGATACGCACACACCTGCCATGTTTAAGAAGCAATTGCGTTAAAGCATTTAGATATGAAGACACAGCTTCTTGCTCATTTTCTTTATAATTAGTGGAGGACTTATCTTACCATGTCAAGTTGAGAGACTCTAACTTGTTGCATTTAGCTATATGACCAATCCCCTCGTCAGATATATTCTAACAGACAAAATTGCACTATCAGTTGCAGGTGTATATCAAAGATAAGAAAAGCATAATCAAAGTATTTAGTCTGTGCTATGGATTTGCTACCAATCAATTCTTTAATTATACTCTACAAAGTAGTAAGAGATATCCAAGATCTCAAATAAAACTCATCCATCCACAAAGGAGAAAGACAATGCAACTAAATGAATTGGGTTCACCAACTCCTACCTGAGCGCCACATATATCTAAGAACCTTAGGTCAGCTAAAAGTGATATCTTCATGTAGGCTTTGTCTGTGAAGCTGAAAGAAATTGCAATATCATTTCCAGAACTTAGAACAGCTAGTTTTACAATATAGCCAGAAACAAAAAGATCTATGTTGCTTATCTACCCTGAAAGAGCATAGAGATTTAAGGTCTGGAGAGAGAAACATTTTTGTAGCACTTGAAGTAATCCATCATCTGTAATCTTAACACACCTAGCAGCATCGTGAACAAAAAAAATAAACACCAAAAGTATTCAATAAAAATGTATGGAAAACTGAAATCATGCTTTCATCTTTATGAACAATCAAAAAACGAAGAATGATATTATCCAACAATGTTGTGGATTATCTATCACTTTGAAATAACCACAGAGACTTTAACATATTTAACTTACCTAGTGATATTCAGTGACTCTAAGTCTGGATAACTTTCAGCTACTAGTTGCATACTTTTGTCCGTTAGGCTCTGCATCAATTGGTGCACATTCAAATCAAAATTCGCATCCATTACAAACAGAGAACATAGAAGAGAAAGGGTGTCCATGTGTGTTAAACATTGCCATAATTATCGCCACCCATCAGGAGTAAGACTCCAAAAATGTAGATTAAGATACCTTGCAGCCACTTAAGTTCAAATCAGTGATATGTCTGCAATTCTTCACTAGATTTCTAATGCCAGCATCGGTCACCCTGTGAAATAAACCAAAGCATTAGGCTCGTCTGAGGAGATAAAATCAAGAAGTGTGATACAAATGAGTAAGACAGAATCTCACCTTACGTTCCAGTAGATAGAGAAAACTTTTAACTTTGGACATATGCTAGTTATAGCTTCGATTCCATTGTCTGATATCTTTTGGCACACGTTCAGATTCAACCATTCTAGACTCAAAAGAGCATCCGGGCACTAAAATGTTCATAAATCAGCCAGTACATTATTGTAAGAAATCGATCCACAAAGTCAAACAAAGTCAAATATTCTTGAATTCGACGAATATTCAGAAAACATAAAAGCCATATGTAATTACTAATAACTGGTAGAATCTACAAAACATTTACCTCGGTTTTCACAAGTTTAAGATGACTGTCCACAACACCCTGGGCAAATTCAAGATTGATATGCTTCACTTGTCGATATCTTGGCTACACGATTTGAAAGCATGATGAGTGACTTCTGCTCAAACTTTCCAAACACTCACAACAAGTTGAATTCAAGCACAGTCCAGTATCAAAGTATCAAACTTTTTTATATTGTAAACTAACCAAGGACAGAGCAGCTAAAAGCCGATCCCCTGCATTGGTCATCTCGCGCAAATTGATGGTCTGAAAGGGAACAATCAACACTTTGAATCAGATAAGTATAATTTTTTTGAAAACTTGGAAAGACTTAAAAGAAGTCAAAGTTTAGTTACCAGCCAGATTGAAGGATAGGAGATGAGGGTGCGATAAAGCCATGGGCTAACCAGAAGTAGAGAAATTAGATCTGTCTGAGGCAATCTCGTACTCACTAATCTCATAACGCTTGTTACTATCTCTCTCCTCCACGTCTCTTCTTCCTCTTCTGTCACTTTCTTCGCTTCCATAGTTTTCAATCCAAGCTTTTCCAATTTCCTCTACCAATCAGCCTCAGGACTAGAGTCTAGGTCTCTAGGAGCTCGAAATATCAAAAGCGTGAACCTTTAAACGAGCCTAGTCTTCCCGAGTCGCACGAATCGAGTCTAGACGCGTTGGAACTTATTTTTGCAAATTTGGCTGTGTACCGCAGATAAAAAGAAGTTCCAAGTTTTTAGGTTCTGTCTGCAAAAACATATCGCGAACCAACTTAAAAGGCTTACTTTGACTGTAGCCTGTGGGCCTAGAGTTAGAAGTCGAAAAATCTCGCTTTTAGATTCGTTCAGGCATTTCGTCGAGCACCTTCTCTGCATTACTCTCCCCTACTTCTCTCTATTCATTCTTTCAATGATAAGTCCTAACTAAACTCCGAGAGAACACTAAACCCTAAACCCATTTTGCACTCTCAATTACAGATCATCCACATTTCGCGCTTTCGTCAAATCTCTTTAGATGTTCGTCAAATCACAAAGCTTTCTCTTTTCGGTGAGTAAGCTGTTTCACCAGCATCAACAATGGCGAGGAATGGGTGCAATGACAAAGGTGAGACTGAAGTGGGTGAAGAACAAGAACCTGGATCACGTCATTGATACTGAGACCGATCTCAAAGCAGCTTGTATCCTCAAAGACGCCATAAAGCGATCTCCCACTGGTTTCCTCACCGCAAAATCCGTCGCCGATTGGCAAAAACTCCTTGGTCTCACCGTCCCTGTTCTCCGCTTCTTGCGCAGGTATCACAATCAGAGAAAATTTCAATTGTTACTGGAACAAACGGTTTAGAAAGAAATCAATTTTGTAAGAATGGTAATGAAAGTCTTGACATTTTTGCAGGTATCCGACTCTGTTTCACGAATTTCCTCATGCTCGTTACGCAAGCTTACCATGTTTCAAGCTAACGGACACAGCACTAATGCTTGACTCACAAGAAGAGATTATTCATCAAAGCCACGAGGCTGATACAGTGGAGAGACTCTGTAGAGTTCTGATGATGATGAGATCAAAAACTGTCTCTCTTAGATCACTACATTCTCTCAAATTCGATCTCGGTTTACCCGATAACTACGAAAAGACGCTAGTCATGAAATACCCTGATCATTTCTGCTTCGTCAAGGCTTCTAATGGTAACCCGTGTTTAAAGCTTGTAAAATGGCGTGATGAGTTCGCATTCTCGGCGCTGCAGAAGCGAAACGAGGACAATGATGTTTCCGGGGAGGAGTCTAGATACCGCGAGTTCAAGAGAGGTCAGTCTACGTTGACTTTTCCTATGAGTTTCCCTAGAGGATATGGAGCACAGAAGAAGGTCAAAGCATGGATGGATGAGTTTCAAAAACTTCCCTACATATCTCCTTACGATGACCCGAGTAACATTGATCCGGAAAGCGATCTCATGGAGAAACGAGCTGTGGCTGTTTTGCACGAGCTCTTGAGCTTGACTATCCACAAGAAAACCAAGAGGAACTACTTGAGAAGCATGAGAGCGGAGCTCAACATTCCGCACAAGTTCACTCGTCTATTCACGCGATACCCCGGCATTTTCTACCTCTCATTGAAGTGTAAGACAACAACTGTGATCCTCAAAGAAGGGTATCGCCGAGGAAAACTAGTGGATCCGCATCCTCTCACTCGTCTTCGAGATAAGTTTTATCATGTGATGAGAACAGGGTTTCTTTATCGGGCGAGAGGGCTAGGCATGGTCTCTAAAGAGGAACTTTTGCTTGATAGGCCAGAGGATGACCTTGAGGAAGAAGGCTCTGAAGAAGAAGAGATTGTGGAAGGAAGTGAGCTTGAAGAAGATTCTGAAGCTGAATAGCAATAGTTGTTGAATCTAATTGTTGTATGTTAATTCACACAGAGCAACAATTTATGTACCTGCATTTTATCTTTTTGAAGTAACGGAACGGAGTTTAAACAATGTAAGCACAAAGTCCTTAAAATGATATAAAGAGAGATTGTATTTCACCAAGAAAGATTGTCAACAACAAAGGGAAACAAAAAGACAAATTGGATTTCAAACTAACAAATGAAATTGTTAGAAGAAACCAAGAACAAGATCAAAATCGGAAAAACTACTGTCTATCTTTTAGGACAAATCCTAAAAATAGCCTGAAAAAACAGAGAGATCCACCTAATAGCAAGATTAGTTAAATCCATCTCTTGAATGAGAGATCTCAAAGGTGGGGGCAAATACACGTGCTCTCTTGGGAATGTAGAAGAGAAGAAATAAATAGTCAGGTTAAAAAGAGGAAAAATTGGGGAGCCTAATTGGCTAATCCCAAGCACTGGTCACTCCAGCACCATACCCACCGCTTGGAGCACCACCGTATCCACCACCACCATAGCCTCCTCCGCCATAGTAATCACTGCCGCCTCCTCCGCCGCCGCCGCCTCCTCCTCTACTGTAAGAGCCTTCCCTTCTGAAGTCACGGCCACCAAACCGACCACCAGACCGTTTCTTACCACCACCAAATGAAGCACGTGAAGCATATCGTGTGAGCCACTCGGGGACCTCTTGATTGGCTTCTTGCATTAGCTCAGCAAGCGACCTAGCCAGTTGTGCATTGTTCTCGTTGAAGAAGGCAGTTGCTATTCCAGATTTGCCTGCACGTCCTGTTCGTCCGATACGGTGGACATAGTCATCAATGTCATTTGGTAGATCGAAGTTTACAACATGAGCCACGTGGGGAATGTCAAGACCACGTGCTGCCACGTCTGTTGCAACCAAAATAGGTGTCCTCCCAGTTTTGAAGGACCTCAGTGCCACTTCTCTTTCCTTTGAATTCATAACAACATAAAGAAGTCAATCAGATTGAGTCAACAGAGAACAACTTACTGATGATGATCTTTAAAGAGTTCATTTCAGTAATATCATCGAGGTTGTTTCTATAGTTTGGTTTTAGCTTTAGTGTGCACAATTATCCAAATTTCAACTTAACTCAATCAACGAACCTGTTGTGTTCTATCGCCATGAATGGAGGTTGCTGGAAACTCATTCATGCACAGCCAATTTTCCAAAGTATCAGCTCCCCTCTTTGTCTCCACAAAAACTAATGTCAATGATTGCTGTGTATAAAAAGTGAAGAAAGGCAGAATTAGTCAGAGCTTCAGTGATAATAAATCTTGGATAAGTGAACAGATGGTAAATAATGCATTACCTTGTCTTGGGTCTCTCTTTGCGCGTGAAGCAGGTCCATGAGATGGCTTCTCTTGTCAGACTCTTGGACAAACTCAACCCTTTGGGTAATTAAATCAGTGCTTGAACCAACTCTTCCCACAGCCAAAAATATATAGTTTGACATGAAATCAGCTGCAAGTCTCTGCACAGGAAACAAATACGGTAATATTAAAAGAAACGTTAAGAACCAATCATTCTTGTGCGTGCTGAATATTATGCAGCTGTTCTCACATAAGAAATATAACACTCTAAAGACTAAATCATCAAAGATTCACCTCATGATCTGGGAAGGAACAGAGTTACAGACATAAATCCAAGAACACTGTTATCCTGTTCTTTGTTACCATGCTACTTCACTAGAATAGAATTTAAGAGCAAGAAAAAGGTGTTTCATGGACAAGTAAACCAACCTGAATCTGACTTGGAAATGTAGCACTGAACAGCATTGTCTGTCTCACCCCACGTGGAGGCATGTCCATCTGCTCAACAATCTTTCTAATCTGTGGCTCAAAACCCATGTCCAGCATCCTGTCTGCCTCATCTAGAGCTAAAAACCTAATCATCTGCATTGAGACTCTAGCTCTTTCAAGCAAATCATTTAACCGGCCAGGAGTTGCCACAAGGATATCACATCCCCTCTCGAGTTCCCTGAGCTGAATAAACAATAAAATATGTGGTCAACAAATCGATGCTTGAAAACTGTTTGACTAACTAACACCTGTAACAAGGATTAAAAATTCCAATGCTTCTGCATGTTATGTAAAGATGATACAAGCGATACGACAATGTTAACTAGCATATGAAAAAATTTGTAATACAAGATTTGATTTTCGCCAACATTATGCATTGCTGACTTCAAAATCAGAACATATGTTGACAAAGGAGACTGGCATTGGGAAGGAAAGAGCTAGCAGAACTCAAATCAGTAAGCGAAAGCTGCTACTCACATAAAACAAAAAACAGTGCTAGAATCATGTAGCAAAATCCAAACTCCAATGACAAGCTAAAAACCAATAAACAAAAAAGTGTATGATAATTACCTGCTGGTGAATGGGTGTTCCTCCATAAGCAACAACAACCTTCACACCAGTTTGGTAGGAGAATTTTTTGGCTTCATCATGTATCTGCAAGAAAATCACAGAATGAGAAATGTGTATATTATATACACGTACATTTTTTCTTTCTGAAGAAACTCTATTCTTGTTGGTGTGTATATTACCTGGCATGCCAATTCCCTTGTTGGTGAGAGGATGACTGCAAAAGGGTAAACCGCCCGTGAACCACGGGGTCTTTCTACATGCTGATCTTTCATGATTCCACTAATTATTGGAAAGCAAAAAGCAGCAGTCTTCCCAGACCCAGTCTGGGCACAGGCCATCAAATCTCTCTCTGCAAGCAGTATTGGAATAGCATGACGCTGTACCGGTGTTGGCCTCACATACTTGCACCTCCGGATGTTCAGATTTAATGCATCCCCAAGATCTATGTCAGCAAATGTGTTAACAGGAGGGGGCACGTCTCCCCCACTGGTCTCAACTGGAATATCTTCATAGGCATCAAAATTAATGCCAGTATTCTCCTGCTCTGTAAAGACCGGTTCTAACTCAGCATCATCTCCAAATGGGTTTACTTCACGTTCCCTACGGTCCCACCCTCCACTTCTGTTGTTCCAGCCACCACCACCACCACCTCCTCCTCCAGCACCATAACCATAGCCAGTGCGCCCTCCATCATTCCTATAGCCACCGCCGCTGGCACCACCACCCCCACTGCTAGGAGGAGCCCAACGAGACCCAGCTGGTTGACCACCATACCCTGCATGATCATTTTGTGGCAAAGGAGCAGCAACAGGCTCTGATGGCCTGTTCCGTAGGTGTGGGGGAACATAAGGAGGCTTTGACTGAGAAACGGCCTTCTCTGAATCAGCCACATCTGCCCATGATGCACTCATGATTGAAATTTGTAACGTCCTAAATCTAGAAAAAGTTGCAACTTCCCAGCAGAAAACTTATCAATAAACAATAACTTTATCTTCTTATCCACGAAAAATAGAGAACCTGGCAAATACCAAATAGGTCAATAGTTAGCACAAACGCAATCATAGAAATCACAATAGCAGCTGTGTAATGTAAAAATCGAACTCCATAAGCAGGAAACCCCCAAAATCCGAAATCAAATCTACCAAGACGAAGAGAAACAAAGAGAACCCAGCCAGGGAACGCCAAGCGAAGCAAGCAAATTAGAATCGTATCACGCAAACAGAAGAAGAAAGGAGTATCACCTCAAACGAAATAAACCAATTAAGGAACCCTAGCTAGTTGATACAGCTCGAAATCGAGAGATAAACGTAGGCGGAAACAAAAAACGAGAGGATATAGAGAAAGAACCTCAAAAATCGGTGAGAGAGAATCGAATCGGTATCCAAAAAAACGAAGAAAATCAACGGTAGTCGTTCACCCAACGGAAAAGCAAGCTCGGGGGAGAGAAAAACCCTAAATTCGATGTTTACCTTCTGGATCGGACACAACGCGATAAAATAGACATGTTATTAATCTTCAAAATGACCTTAAGCCAAAAATATGGTATGATAATGAGATTAGCTTGTTTTATATTTTAAGAATTGATTTAAAATCTAATTATATACACTCATAAGAGTTTGAGAAAAACATATATACAATAATTATTGGGGAAACAAATTTACACTTAAATCTTTAGAACTTTAAAATTGTTTATTCTGAATTTAATTGTATCTAACTTAAAAACGATTCAACTTATATGTAAAAAAAAGTTCAAACCATATTTATTTCCAAAAATAGAGTAATCTAAATCTTTCATGAACCTATATTTTGAATATTATTTTTATGTTCGGACTCTCATGAATTGTCAATAATTAGAGATTTCTTCTTTTTTTTTTGGTTAAATTTATTTTTCATGAAGGAGCAAATCAATTTGTATTTTACATTCATCGTTCATAAATTTTAGTATGCATCATTAGAGAGAATAAAAATATATATGTCACATAAATTTTGGTCAAAATTTTATGTTGTAACCATTCAAATTTTAATTAAAATGATGTTTTGGCTAAATCAAAATTACATTTCATTAGCTATGAATAAATAGTTGATAATGTATTTTCCCATAGCTAGACCCTTATGTAAACACATTTTACTTAGATTATAGTTTTTTGAGAAAAAACTAAAATGTTTGTTAAAAATGAAAAATTCTTCAAAACAATAGTTGTATTGTATGTTTATATAGTTTTTGTGTGTTTAATTAAAAGAAATAAAACTACTTTACAAATTTTGTGTGTATTACCTATTTAAACACTTTTATAAGAAAACTAAAGGGTGTTTTAGTCAATTTATCATTTAGATCTCAACGAGGAGGATATAATGGTCAAATCAAGACACAGCTCGAAAGCTACAAACCCACTCGCCCCTTTACCTCACGCGCCCCTTTGTTTTGATTTCCTCTCTCACTCTGCACACGAAGGCGAGAGAGAGAGAGAAAGAAAAAAGCGAAGAATACGCAGAATCCATCCAATTTAGGGTTAGGGCTGCCCCTAATCTGGAAACCTTTGCCTCGTTTCTGATCTGTTTTCCGGATCCGACTTGAAGGAAAGAAGACGACGACGCACTACCAAAAACATGGGCGCGAATTCGCTTCCAACGGATGCAACCCTCGATCTAGATGAGCAGATCTCGCAGCTCATGCAGTGCAAGCCTCTCTCCGAGCAACAGGTGCCTGTGATTGTGTTAGAATATAGCTTTCCTCGCACCTTTTCGTTTTCTTCGTTTAAAATTGGATCTGTAATTTAGTTTTTCGAGTGAACTTTGGGCCATTTCGGTGATTAGATCTCAGATTTTGTTTCAAATCAAGGGTGGATTATTTCTGTGAGTATATGATGATCTGATTCTTCGAGAAGGATCTTCTAGTATAGGTGTAGAGCTCATTTCACGTCAGTTTTACGGGTTGATAGAAATGGATTTCATTTTTTTTTGTTTCTTAATGATTTCTGGCTGTATTGGATTCTGAATAGGCGATTAGCTCGCATTTCAATATGCTTTGTATTGTGGATTTGTCTCACCCACAGCCAAAATTGTATCCTTTTGATTAGGTGATTGGCTAGTTAAAATCTCATCAGTTAGATGCATTACTGGATTTTCCAATTGGGGGAATGTATCTTAAATGATAATAGATTTAGCTGAAGTTGAGAGAGAGGTTGCAATTCGATAAAAGTTCTTCTAAGCTAATATCGAGGGAAAAACTGATCAGTAGCTGTAAAAAAGTCTTCTTGGCTGTAGATGATCTTTGTGCTTGTTGCTTGTGTCAAATTGGTGTATCTAATTTGACATTTTAATGTTAAACTGGATAATACTGTTAGTCCTGTATTTCTCTAGGAAGTAAAAGAGGGGAAAGATGAATTTATTATGTGCAGTGTTTTTTTATTTGCTTTAGGTCAGAGCATTATGTGAGAAAGCTAAGGAGATCTTAATGGATGAAAGCAACGTTCAGGTCAGTTCTTGATCTTGCATCTCGTGCCAATTATAAAACCCATGTGGTAGATTGTGTAACTAAACAATCATTTGGTTTAAAGAGCCTTAATTTTTATATTCTTACTGTATGCAGCCTGTTAAAAGCCCTGTGACAATCTGCGGTGATATTCATGGACAGTTCCATGATCTTGCAGAGCTTTTCCGTATTGGGGGAAAGGTAACATCTATAACTCTTGCACAATGGACATAAAGATGCATGTTTTGTTATTTAGTCTGCATCAATCCTTTCTAGCAATTATTATTTATGGCTGGGGACTACAAAGTGTGAGTGGTTTCTAACTGAATAATCAGAACTATTTAGAGCCTTTTCTTAGGGGTTATATTTGAAAGTGGGTTCTAATTTTTGGTGTCCATCTACCATCAGGCGTTTACAAAACCTGATTAAATGTTAATCTTACACTCTTTTGCAGTGTCCTGATACCAACTATCTGTTTATGGGAGACTATGTCGACCGTGGATATTATTCTGTGGAAACTGTTACGGTACCAAGTCTATACCATTTACAAACTTCTTTTTTGTTCAATAATCTGATTTCAAGTGGAAATACATATTTTTGGTCATGTTATTTTGTTAAATAAAATACATTGTCTCCATACTGGATGTATTCTCTTCTTAACGTTTATATTTGTTTCTCTTTCTTCCTCTTTAATTTCATTTCCAGCTGTTGGTTGGCTTGAAAGTACGGTATCCACAGCGAATCACTATTCTTAGAGGAAACCATGAAAGTCGTCAGGTAAACTAACTTTTCTCTAAGTTATCACTTTGTCTCTACTTGTACTTTTGCCTTCTGAAGTATACGCTATTGAGTCGATAGGCATAGTTTTCTGTTTTCTGTCATTAAAATCTAAGATGAAACCCTTTTATAATTACAATTTTATTTTTTCATGTCGATGATATATATATTTACAAGTCAATTAAGGAATTTCTATATCTTATCTGCTGCAACTTTCTGGCCTCCCAAGTTTTTATCTGACTCATGGTTCAATACCCTTTTTTTTTGACAGATTACTCAGGTTTATGGATTTTATGATGAATGTCTGCGAAAGTGAGTTTCCCTGCAAACATTCTTATGTTGTATAAGCTACTGACTCGCTTTGTTCATGTGATGACAAACTTCTTTAACTAATACTATGCATGTCCTCATGGTTTCTGTTGTCGCTGCTAATTTTCTTTCTTTCTTTATTCTAGTCCTGGCTAGTTTATATTGATCTACCGGGTTAATATTGCTTTGCTCATGTGACTGTGTTCTCATGACATTTTTTCGTACCTTAGTTGTTGTTAGATAGTGCCATTCAAAAATGAATTTGATAAGATATGTCTCCTTCTATGCATGTAGGAAAGTGTTTTTTTTTTGGTTATTTCGTTTGTAATTTGCTTAACAAAGCTTGCTTGTACTTGCAGGTATGGCAATGCAAATGTTTGGAAGATATTTACAGACCTCTTTGACTATTTCCCACTGACAGCCTTGGTTAGTACTTAGTACATGCATTGCATCTTTATTTCCTTATTCCTATAAGATAGATTATCCATTTTCTCTTGTGCATTCTTGTGCGTGTGTTAGCGTAAGTTTCACTTCAGTTTGAGATGGTTGGTATTCTGAAATGTTGTAAATGACAAAAGAAATTGCATTTGCTACTTATACCTTCTACAGAGAAATGCGGACGATCTCTTAAATATAACTCGTCTAATTGAATTGACGATTTCTTAAGAGTTTTAATTCCGAAAAATAATGAGCTGTTCATCTCATATCGTATATCCTTGTTTACAGGTGGAGTCGGAAATATTCTGCCTTCACGGTGGATTATCACCATCCATCGAGACCCTTGACAACATTAGGAACTTTGATCGGGTTCAAGAAGTTCCACATGAAGGGCCTATGTGTGACTTATTATGGTCTGATCCTGATGACAGATGTGGCTGGGGAATCTCTCCTCGTGGTGCTGGATATACATTTGGTCAGGTATTTGAATTATGAAGCCTCAGTTTCAGAAGCTTTCCTGAATCTCCTTTTTCCTTTGTTCTAGTAAGTTTGTAATTGACTTTCTTTTTTCATTTTTGTTTCCATAGGATATTTCGGAACAATTCAATCACACTAACAACTTAAAGCTGATCGCCCGAGCGCATCAGCTCGTTATGGATGGATTCAATTGGGCACACGTAATACAATCAAACTCCTCTTCCCTGCATAGATTAGCCAAACCTTAGATTCTTAGCTCACATGTATATATTCTCGTTGACAGGAGCAAAAAGTGGTTACTATATTCAGTGCACCAAACTATTGCTATCGCTGTGGAAACATGGCCTCAATTCTTGAGGTCGATGACTGCAGGAACCACACGTTCATTCAGGTCTTTGCCCAAACTATTTCCTGAAATCTTTGTTTTAACTTCTTTTCTGGGGAAAGGTAACTAACAGAGTCTAAATCATGAAACAGTTTGAACCAGCACCGAGGAGAGGAGAGCCAGATGTAACCCGAAGGACACCTGACTATTTCCTTTGAAGATACTCAGCTCCTCCTGCAGCTTCCGGTTGTTGGTTTTTGAAGATCTCTGCTTATTCCATTTGGTTCAACGCATTTGTGTTCCAGGTTGCTTCTCTTTAAAATCAATTTAGCCCTCTCCCTTGGAATAGTGTAATATAGGCAAAGAGGTCAATGAACTTTAAAACCTCTCATGAACATGTGTTTGGCTGAACTTATTAGCTCCCTTCTGCATCAGAATCTGTTTATTGTGAGATATTTTTTCGATTTATTTCACGTAATTTTTCCCTTTTGTTCCATATATCTGTTTCGTGCACCTTTTATTTGAAACCTAATAATATAAATCGAAATGCTGTTCTTTCAAGCCACAACAATGAAGACTTTGTGAATGGTCAAGTGAATACAGAGTTGATGAACTATGTCATGTAAAGGCACTGATTTTATATATCACACAATGAAACTGTTACTACAAGTTAACGTAAGAGAATAGTGAAGGAACAAGATCAACAACGGACCAGGCAAGGCCTGCATATTGGAAGAACCTTATACCAGTATCAATATCAAACGAGTCGTGGCTCAAAAACTCGCATAGTTTCTGCAAATATCCAACTGAATTCTTGGGTTCGTCTGTCTTCTTCCCACTTGCATACCCCTTGAGCTTGGGAATGTACATGCTGGATCTTATTGGAATCCCAAGTGCGTTGGATACCATTGGTAAAGTCCATTTTGCAAGAGATTTACTGCAGAACTTCACTAAGAGTATCGTCGGTATTCCCACCATGACTCTACCAAGGTAGGATGAAATAGGGAGCTCTGGTGAGAAGATTCGTGGAGCAGCTTCGTGGTGGAATTGGCTGTACGTTTGCTGCACTCCGGTAACCTAAGACAAGTAAAAACATCGATTAAGGCCATTGTCTAAATAAACCATAACACTAGTGCATACAATATCGTCTGAAAATCTTTCAATGCTTACAATTCCTAAGGTAACCCCGTTGAAGGCTGTGTGGTACTCGTAGCTAGGAGTTGGGTGCTCAGGGGTCGGATAAGCAAAGAGCAATAAGAAACTCAACGCGGTCCAGAAAGAGCTAACTGCACAATCCAGAGAGTCATGGCTTTTCTGTTATTCAATGTTTGCAACTTAGGAGCTTTATCAAACTATGAGCAAGGAGCTTACCGTTCTGTTTTGATGTAATGAAATCGTCAAGTTTTTCATTGACGGTAAGCCAAAGACCTAGAATCAGGACTCCTATGGCAAGACCACTGACGATATCGACGACACTATGCATACCCAAGTAAACCCTTCCTAGGAAGAAAACAATGTTGTCAATTGAGCAATCAAATCCTTTCAAGGAATGTGTGTTTAACAGGTATGAGTTTTGGGTCTTACCGAAGGCGATTAGAGCTACCAACAAACAAGCAAGGGCAAATCCATAGTACTGGATAGACACACTTTCGTATTCCAAGGAGGATAACACATAATGGAGTAGATAGCTGAAACACCAGACAATAAGGAGACAAGTGTTATGACCTCTATAGCATTCCAGTTCCACTATTTAGTCAATTATCTTCTCACAGCAATAACACCGAGAACAGACATTACTAGCTAGGTATGGAGTTTCTACAACTATGATGATATTCCACAACAAAGCTGGTAACGAGTTAGCAGACAACATACCCAGATAAACAAACAGTGTTAAGAGTATGTGAAGAAGGCAAGCCATATTCCATTGCATTGTCTTCCTCATCTTTAGTGGCAGTAATCCTTCTAACCGGTGGACAGCTTGGCCTAGGAGCTGATACCACATCCTAAATAAAGAAGAGCGTATAAAACCAACACTTGCTTCTTTAGAAACTTGTAAACTAAGAGAATGCGTTATAGAAGGCCAAATACCTTAATGCAGTTTCCCAAGTAATCACAGAATGCAATCAAGAGAGTCATCTGCCTAGCCAATCTACCATGTCCACTCTGGAATATCGATTAGTAAGACTTCAAGTGTACATCCATATCCACATAAAAAATCTCTAAATACTAAGGATTTAAACTTTTATGTTGAAGAAGAAGCTTTGGAATGTTACCCAGAAGAGCAAAGGCAAGAAAGCAGTGTAAAAGGGAACAGAGACAACACAAGATAGCCCTGAGAAGAAAGCATCCAACACTCCATTCTGACATTTCTGCATATACCCAAAATGGTAAATTCCAAGTCAAGGCAAAAAAATCAGCTTCAATTCTAAATTTTGAAAAAGCTGATAGCTTTAGCTAATTAATGAGGCACCTGGATTCTGAGAATGAGAGGGACACCACCAACGACTTGACGAGCGACCCATGGTTGTAAGAGAGATCTAAATTTATGGGTAAATTTAAGATAAGAAGAAGCACAGATCCATGTGACAATACCAACGAGCACCAAGCCTTGCCATGTCCCTGAACCTTCCATTGATCTTTCTAGAATCTTCTTCATCTTCTTATTGTTCTTCCCTCCCTCTTTCCCGTTTCAAGAAAGAGGAGAGAGACTTCGAGACAGTTGGTAGATTTTCTGGGTAGGTTTCACAAAGTCAATAAACCCAATTTTATACCCAAAGTCTTTTGTTTGGGAATTATGATGTCTTCTCTCTCCCTCTATCTCTTGGGCCGTATAGTGAGGAGCTCCAATGGATGTTCGCTGGCAGAGAGAAAGAGAGAGAGAGAGACAGAGATTGATTTATTAATAAATTAGTATTTGTTAAATTTTGAGACCAAGTTATAAAGATTTTGAGAGATGGGAAAAATTCATAGCCACCAGTTTTGATTCAGCGCTTTTTGAAAGTGAAGTCTACGTGTGATTTGCGTGACTTAATTTGACTCAACGCACAATTTTAGTCTAATTACTATCTTTTTCTTTCTGATTGTGATTTTGTGATTGCTGCCAATTTATTGATTTTGTGCTACCAAAAGTTTCACTTTTAAGAAATTAAAATGAAACGTAGAAGACACATATTAAACAAACAATTCGTGTGTGCTAACAGGAAAAAAAAAA
>Ga0041059_1000029_pt1 | contig 61632 bp, 67 predicted proteins | sample AraColnosormetaG_FD_56232 | JGI IMG/M metagenome (GOLD analysis project Ga0041059, IMG submission 56232) | Arabidopsis roots microbial communities from North Carolina, USA - Col MF nosort | ecosystem: Host-associated > Plants > Roots > Unclassified | place: USA: North Carolina | collected...
TCGAAGGGAAGAGGGCCTTCAAAACCAGGAAGATATTTGATGATAGAACTTGAATCAGCATGCTTAGTCAACAGAAGCACAAGTTGCAGCAGCAGCAACTTCGGTATCCATGAACCCATTCTGTTTTTTCTTAAGTTTTTGAGTTTTATGAAAAAACATCTTTTATCTTCAAAAATCAAAACAGAGACGTTGACACAAACAAAAATCTTTTAGTCTTTGTTTAGTTTAATATCTGTTAGTCTTTGTTTAATTTGACATCTTTTAGTCTTTGTCTAATTTGTTCCGTCTGCAACTGGTTAAAGGATAGAAAACTAGGTTTTTGAACGTGGAAGGGACAAATTCGCGTGTAAAGTGCTTTGAAGTTTGCACATGGGACAAAGCCGGACAAAGACAAATCAATTTTTGAACTTCATTAAACATTTATAATTGTTAAGGTTATTGACATCTCTGTATAAGTTTTAAGTGATCATAATATACTTTTTAGCAGGTAGGAGTTAAAAGGTGCATTCTTTTGATCAAAGTGCTAGAAAAAACCCACGAGTAGTTACGTAGACAAAAAATTGTTTTTTTATATATTTTCTTCTAGATTATAATGCAACATTGACTTCAGATGGGAATACTATATCAAACCAAACACTTTGGGCTTCAACATCAATAAGATCACTCCAAGTGTGTTTAAAGAGGTTGACCACTTATCCACCTCTTGAACAAGACTGAGTTCTCCTCTGGTTTATATTCCAATGTGTGCCCACCTCCCTATAATAAACCAAACCCACAAACCAATTAATAAACTGGTGTAAACAAGCTTTGCATTTTTGTTTGACATATAAATGTGGATAAAAGAACATACTTTCACAGTGGCAAGTGTCATCTTATTGGCATAAGTCTTGGTGTATCTGCAAATAACAAAAGTTTGATTTCGTCGGATGAGAAGCTTATATACAACAAAAAAAGAAGATGTAAAAGAAATGGTTATATATATATACCCGGCGACTTGGTCGAGTATCATCCAAGGTCTCCATTTTTCAGTAATGGAATAGTTGAGAGATCTTATCCATGCTTGAGTTCCAAGGAAAGGGATTGTCATATCGTGATCACCGCTATTCAACAGAAACACCATACCAGAAAAAAAAGCTTACAAAAAAACAAATCAATGAAAGCAAAAAGCTTGTAAAGAAGTTTATTATTGTGTACCTAATGACTAGAGATCGATATCCTCTGATGCTGTTATTGATATGGAATGGTATGCTGCTTTTGATGTCTTGGTTGCTAAGCACTCTATAATCGCATCGTTCCCATGTCCCTTTACTCCCCTGAGATCAAAATCTTCTTAGAGTTTGATCAACAGATATTTTACCAATGATCTTATCAAAAACTTGTCATATACCTTCACAACTTTGAGTGCTCTGCGGACAGTCTCGTTATCAGCCCAATATTCAGATAGCAAATACCGATACGTCTGCAAAAAGCAACCATGTCAATATTCTTCTCTAATGGTTAGTTAAGTGGTTTGCCATTGATCGAAATATAAACAGAGAGATACAACATACAAGTTGGAATCACTTACATAACAATCAGGAGATGTGTGCTCGCATTTTGATTTTAGAATAAGTTCTTCATATATTCCAGAAACACACTGTAAATAAATATAACCACAAATTCTAAGTTAGTTATTTTCTTTTTTTATATCATTCACGCCGACTAAATTGCAGATTGTGTGTAAACCTTGTCATAATCTTCGATGAGTTTCAAGCATTCTGTGTTAAGAGGATCTACAACACTGTAGCTTCCTCCACAACTTGCCTTCAACGACTACAAAGTAAAAAGAGATTTGAACTGGTTTTTCAACTACTTTGTTGTGGTGACAGGAGACAAACTATACAATATATCCTAAGTCATATATGTAATTGTACCTCAAAGAGTTCATCAGAGATGAGTGCTACTCCATGAGCAAATGGAATGCGAAAGTCTTTATCATGATCATAGTATGCTACCGGGTTTCCGATCACATAGCCCTGTTTTTTGGTGGTGTGCAAACAAATAGCTCTTTAATTATAATGTTCAATATTGGAAATAATGTAAGAAGCAAGCATATATATAGTAATGAACCTGAAGATTTATTTGAGGTTTGCAGCATATATAGTTTCCTGTGGTAAAATAAATGATCAAGAAACTAGAATCAAAGTAAAGGGCTTGCATATATAGGGGTTGAAGTGATAAAAACTTACCATTTGAGATTTCTTGAACGATGGCCGGAATCACCTTACCGGAATAAGAATTTCCAGTGACATAGAAAGGATTGGAGAAATACTCAGGATGCTTAGCTAGCCACTGCACAACAAATCACCAACAATAATAACGAAATCTCCAAAAGTCAATGCAGAAAGACAGATGCTTTGAGTTTTGGCCTTTACCTTACGAACAAACTCGTTGACCCGCTTAACTGATCCTGTGTCACTTGGTATATCAGCAAATGGATTTCTTGAGTAGGAGAAGCCAGTCCCAACAGGCTGATCCAAATATATTATGTTCGCCACCTGAGAAGAACCAATGGTCTTAAAACTTGAAGATGAAGAAGAGTTTCATTAGTTGGGTTTGTAATCAGGAGTACAAAACTGGTGTTTTACCTTAGTCCATGAATATGTGGTAGAAACCAACGTCGGTACACTTCCATTGTAAGTCTCAACCTTGAAAGCAAGTGGCCCTGATTTTTGTTTTTCAATTCAAACAAGTTACTGAATAGTATGCAGAGACGACAAATGAGAAAGAGTTAAGAGATTTTTATTTTACCATTCTCATAAACAAGACCAGAGAAAGAAGAGCAGCCAGGTCCTCCAGTTAACCAGACAAGAAGAGGGTCTTCTTCTGGATTGTTCTCAGATTTGATGAAGTAGTAGAACAGTTGATCTTCCTCTTTTTGACCAACACCAATATACCTTCATTATGTAACTCTAAAACTCAGAACACAGCGTCATACATACATTATAGGGGTAATATGGAAATGAAAATGCAGAGGAAAAGAACCCGGTTTCGAGCTCGAATGGAAGAGGGCCTTCAAAACCAGGAAGATATCTGATGATAGAACTTGAATCAGCATGTTGAATCAACACAAGCACACATTGCAGCAGCAGCAGCAACTTGAATATCCAGGAAGCCATTCTTGTTTTAGTTTTTGAGTTTTAACATTTTTTATATATACTCAAAACTCAAAAGCAGAGGCGTTGACCCAAAACAAAGATGGAATCTTTTCGGTTGAGTATGGTTCTATAAACCGGTCAATTGCAATATCTATACCCGAGACAATTCGGGTTAGTCTCTCTAACCAGTTCCAATTAATCTGTTTAGTTTTCCTTTGGATGTAAAGGTGTTTAGAGTTTGTTTTCTCCTTCAATTACCAACTGCCAACTGGTTAACGAATTGAAATTGAGGGTTTGAGCTGAAAACACTTGGGCACTTGACGTGAGAATGTACGTGGAAGGCCAGAAGGGACAAAGTCCCATGTAAAATGCTTTGCAGGTTATTTTATTGCACATGACATAGGACAAATTATTGTTTAATGATTTCAGCATTGCCTAGAAAACCGGACCGGTTGACAGTTTGAACCGGTTCAATAAATTTGTATGGGGTAATATTTGTAAAGCTAAGACTATAGAGTTCGTTAGGGGTAACAAGAATAGTATGGGGGGTTAGTTTGCAAATTCCCGTTAAATTTGTCGATGTTTCTTTTTGGGATGGTGGGTTTGTAGACAAATCGACGTCTCAGAGATTGTAATTACGGATCGTGTCTCTGCTGCTTCTTCTTCTTTCAATCCGATTTCGGACAACCTTTTACTCAGACAGGAGATTTCAGTTTTTTTCAGGTGAGCTTCTTGCTTTCTGCAACTCAAGCTCTTTTGTTTTTTGGGTTTTGTTTCTTTCCTTTTTCTTTTCTTTTTCTTTTGTTTGAAGTTTCCTCCTTCTTTGTTTTACTTTAGTCATTGGAAAGCTTACTTTTTCTCACTTTGTGATTTGCCTTTGGAAATTAAGACTTAGTTGACTTTCAGAAGCTTATAAAGTTTCAAGTTTTTTTTGTTCATTTGATGACGTTTTCAGCAACCAAATTCCATCGAATTATCTTGATGAATCCTTATGGATTTCAAATGTTAGTATGCTTTGAATTTCATGTGTCTGTTGAATTCTGTTAAGAGTCATAGATTTTGAATCCTTGGTGATGAGTTATTGGTTTGAGTGATCAGCTGCTATAAGCTTAGTTCTCGCTTGTGTTATAAGCTTAGTTCTCGCTTGTGTTAGATTTTGAATCCGCTGTTTTGTTTCAGTCCATGTTAGTACTTGAACCGTTGTCTTGCAGTGTGACTTAAGCTGGTTTCCGTGAGCCAATAACTTGATACTTGTGAGTGTGCCCAAATTCCAAACTGATGCAGTTCTCTCTCTCTGCTATCTGTTAATTTCTTTCATAATCATCTTTTCTCTTTCCTCTTGGCAGCTTTTCCTCCCTCTAGTGTGAAACTCTGCACCAGAGGTGAAAGGTTATCATTGCAAAAGGGAGCACAAGTGGATAGTGTTTGCTCAAGTATTAGTACAGAAACTAGTATGGCTGATACCAGTTCAAGGACTGATGTCTCAACTGATGGTGACACAGATCATAGAGATCTGGGGGTTAGCTCGTAATCTGGCTCTAATCATTTTATAGTTTTATTATCTCTACAATGTCACTCCTGGGAGGCTTGTACCGGAATCCCTTGGTAAAACTTGGGGCATTCTACCGGTATAGCCAAATCCACAGGACTAGTCATTTGCTTATGTTCATCAAACATGCATAGTTTGAATGAAACAGTAATTCCTGATGTTGATTACATGCAGTCTGATAGAGGGCATATGCATGCTGCTGCCTCTGATTCCAGTGATCGATCAAAGGATAAGTTGGATCAAAAGGTGATAGATTCATCTCTGTGGATCAACTAGCATCTGTGTATATTACGCATATGCATAATCTGTTTTGTTTCCTTTTCGTTTTGATCCATAGACCCTTCGTAGGCTTGCTCAAAATCGTGAGGCAGCAAGAAAAAGCAGATTGAGGAAGAAGGTATGTATATTTTGCTTTTGTTCTTGTTTTGATTTTTCTTATATATTCCTCTTATTTCCTTGTAATATCTCTAGAAGAATATCTATCTGTCATTACCTTAAGCATGTTATTGTTTCCTCCATAGGCGTATGTTCAGCAGCTGGAGAATAGTCGATTAAAGCTGACTCAACTTGAGCAGGAGCTGCAAAGAGCAAGACAGCAGGTTTATTAACTTTCTTATTTGTTTTGATTCTGATATGTATGTCTTTATAAAGAAGATAAAAGGCTGAAGCTACTTCAACTTATAACTAACAGTCAGTTACGAGTTAGTACTAGTCTTGGGTTAGCTGAAGTAGAGGAGGTAACAGAATTATGGGTCATCCATAGTTTAGTTGGGTAAAAGTAGCTGGTAACTCTCTCGAAATAGGTCCTTCTGGTCTGTTTATTCGGATGTTGATGGCATACAGAGAATTTCTATTCTGGTTCTTATCAGATTCTTTGTCATGACTCATGACAGTGTATTTGTCACTTAAGGATATATATTTTTCAATTTTAGGGAGTTTTCATCTCAAGTTCAGGAGACCAAGCTCATTCTACTGGTGGCAATGGTGGGTTGTTTCTTCTCTGTTAGTTTTGAGATTGATCCTTTTGATTTGAAATTTCTATGTGAGATAAGTGCATATATACATATATGTTGATGAATTGGTGATAGCATAAGTCATCTCATGGCAATATGCTTACACTTGTTAGAGTTAATGGTTTCAAGAGTCAGTGATGATCTGGATGGGAAATTAAAGTCATGGTGATGTCAAAACTGAAGTTTCTTATAGTTTGCGCTGGTGTTAGCTTAGGTCTGCAAGGGTTTGTTCTTGATCTAGTATACTTGCCTTTCTGCAGGGGCTTTGGCATTTGATGCAGAACACTCACGATGGCTTGAAGAAAAGAACAGGCAAATGAACGAGCTGAGATCTGCCCTGAATGCTCATGCAGGTGATACTGAGCTCCGGATAATTGTGGATGGAGTGATGGCTCACTATGAGGAGCTTTTCAGGATTAAGAGCAATGCAGCTAAGAATGATGTCTTCCACTTGTTATCTGGAATGTGGAAAACACCAGCTGAGCGATGTTTCTTGTGGCTTGGCGGGTTCCGCTCATCCGAACTTCTCAAGGTAAGCTCTTTCCAAGTCCATAGAGAGATTTTGATGAACAGCCAACTTAATGAGTCGCAGTGTTTTCACAACAGCTTCTTGCGAATCAGCTAGAGCCCATGACAGAACGACAGGTAATGGGCATCAATAGCTTGCAGCAGACGTCGCAGCAGGCAGAAGATGCTTTATCTCAAGGGATGGAGAGTTTACAGCAATCCCTAGCTGATACTTTATCCAGTGGAACTCTTGGTTCCAGTTCATCGGATAATGTCGCGAGCTACATGGGTCAGATGGCCATGGCAATGGGGCAGTTAGGCACCCTCGAAGGATTCATACGCCAGGTACTTTAGAAATGTGGATGTTATCGAGATATACCATATCTTTTCATCGTCACAAAGAGATAAATATTTTATTTTATATATGAATCCGTCTGTTATGGAGTTCATAGGGCATTTCTTGGTGGCAGGCTGATAACTTGAGGCTGCAAACACTACAACAGATGCTTCGAGTATTAACAACACGTCAGTCAGCTCGTGCTCTTCTTGCTATACACGATTATTCATCTCGATTACGTGCTCTTAGTTCCTTGTGGCTTGCCCGGCCAAGAGAGTGAAACAGAAGAATAGTGCTCTACTCAGCAGTCAGCCCTATACATAATCTTATGACTCAGATCGGCAGGGATACTCCTTCCAAGAGATCGATCACAAAGCAAGGCATTCTCAGATTCTTACCAAAAGCAATATTTTGGGAAAGAAGACTGCAGGTTTTGAAATTGGTTTCCTGAGGTCCGCAAGACTCGAGTGTTGTGTGTGTTGTAATTTTTAGCCATCAGGTTGCATAGTTTTATAGAGTGAATGTTTATAGGTCTTTGAATATTCAAAGCGGATAGGTGATCAGTGTAAGGTCGCAATTACCAACATGACAGAAGATGGGATCCTTTCAGGAACTTGGATTGTATGATCATAAACTCCAGCAGACCAAATCAATTTATATTGAGAGTTCAAAAAAGAGAGCAGATTGTGTATCTTGAAATCATAGCAAGATTGCCCAGTAAACACTGTCACACATAAAGCTTACAGAGGTTTGGCTAATACTATGTATAACCAACCTGAGTCAGAGAAAATACTCATACAAATGAAAAGATCTAATTATTTCCAGGAAGAAGACTTCTTCCAAATGTCGAGAATACAATACTGGCAAGACATATGCAAACTTGAGCAAGAACTGAAGCAGCATAAACAGTACAGCTTATGTGAAACTCGAAAAGTAAACATCACCAGTTCAAAAGTAGTTGCTGGTGTAGAAATTCTTGAGAAAATCAGTCTTTCCTTGATCCTTGTTTCCAGTATTCTGCACGAGCCCTTCACCCACCACATATTGACCGATGATGTGGTGACGCTGCTTTGCGTGATCCACAATGTCAGTCAGCTCTTCCATTCCTTTGAATATAAGAAGATCAATTACCTGCAGAAGCAAGACCACCATCAGATTGCATTCTAAAATCACCTTAAAAGAGAACCAATCCGAGATCACTACACCCACACTCAAGGAGATGCTTTGAATTGATGGTTCAAAATACAAACAACTAACCATTCACCACATAAGCAAATCTTAACTTTGGTACCAAATGCCAACAATGCTGTCATACTACGAGAAAGAACACCATTTTGATATGAAGTATATAATTTTGTAGCAGGTTTACTGTATCGACGACAACAGACTCATCTATGAAAGAAAACAAATGCAAAGAAGAAAGGAACACAGCTTTAGCAGGATGTAACCGGTAAAGCTCCCACCTTTTCGCTCCAAGTAAATCTTCACCAAGCACCCAATTCACAAGACACTTTTTTGTTCATAAGATAAGACTACCAAGAAATTAAAAGTCTCCGCTCACATAAACTACTTGCACAAATTCTACACGATAGAAGGTGTAAGCTTTCAGCTTTCAACAACACTCAAACAAAGCTGACAATAAATCCAAGCCAAAAGTGGAATAGAAAGCAGATACGATCAGATTAACAAATATAAAACAGCTCATTGTTTGGTAGCCAACCAAGACGCATTAGCCAAACAAGGAAAATGCTTTCAATTTCGCCATCGCATAGGACCTGGGTCCGTATTAATCAGAGTTAAATTAAGGGAAAGTACCTTAGGATCGGTGATGTGAGCGTTATTCCGAATCTGAGCAGAGATAGCATAGCGGAGCTGAGAAGGAGCGACGACATCTTGAAGATTGTAAATGTCCATGATGGTGGGGATAGATCTACAGGCAGCTCTAAAGAAATCGAAAACACGGCGGCGAGCTTCCGTCAGGTTCGCCGAGTTCGGAGGAACACCGATTTTCCTCAACGCGAATGGTGCCGCCATTTTGATCTACGAAATCGAAAAATTTCACCTTCCTGCCTGAGATTAAAAGAGAAATGAGTAGCCGAATAGAGAAACAAACATCTGACTATCTGATTGCTTCCAGAGTTATCTGACGACGTCGTTTCGAAGTGAGTGGCTAATGGGCTTTTTATGGGCCTAAGCTGATGTAGAGAATAGCCGTAATTATTTCCGGTTAGTTTCGGTTTACAAAAAAGGGTAAGAAGGTAATTGTTTTTCTATCCCGCCGGGGTGTCTCCGCTTTCTTAAACCTCTCTCTTAAGAACTTGGCGCCGTTATCTTTCTCATGGCGGCGACAATGGTGAAGCACGAGATTCTCAACTACAGCGAGGATGAAGAAGAAAATTACTCAGACGAAGGAGATTGGGGAGACTGGAAAGCTGATGATAATGGTATAGAAGGAGGAGAGGAGGAGGAGGAGGATGATGGTGACGACTCGGAATCTGATTTTCTGTGTTTGTTTTGTGATTCTCACTTCGTTTCCTGTGATTTACTCTTCGAACACTGTCGTCTAAGCCACGGATTCGACTTTCATGGAGTTAGAAAGGAATTGAAGCTCGATTTCTACTCTTCTTTTAAGCTCATCAACTATATTCGCTCACAGGTTTGTGTTTTTGCTTCCTTCGTTTTTGGTTTCTCTAATTTTATTGTTTTTGTTTAAATTTGGTTCCTTTAATGAATTAGGTGGCTGAGAACATGTGTTTCAGTTGGAAGATTGAAGCTGATGATTACAAAGATGTTAAGTTTCCTTGGGATGAAGAGAAGTATCTGAAGCCTTTTTGGCAGGAGGATTCACTTTTGTACTCGTTTGCAGATGATGAGGAAGATGAAGAAGTCACGTTTGACAGAGAGGAAGTGATGGAGGAATTGCAGAAGCTTGGGGATTTAAGCATTGATGTCGAGGCTTTAGGGGAAAGCTCAATGTCGAACAGTGATAAATGCAATATAAATGGAAGTAAGGATGTAACTTCGCTCTCAAACTGCAATGGCCTAAAGCAAAGTTCTGCGGATGATTTGATAGTCAATGGGAAAGATGCAGAACCAAAGGTTTGTGATGGAAGGCTAGTTAATAGGAACATCAGAAAGGTGAATGAGAACTATTTTGGATCTTATAGTTCGTTTGGCATTCACAGGGAGATGCTAAGTGATAAGGTAATGCACTAATCTTTTCTGGAATTGTGTCATAATTAACTAACCTGCACTTGCACCATATGAAGAAAGACTATCAGCTGTCAGGTTTATTCAATGTGTCTGATGTCTGTAACAGGTTAGAACAGAAGCATACCGAGATGCACTTTTGAAGAATCCTACTCTCTTGAATGGCTCTGTTGTAATGGATGTTGGTTGTGGAACTGGGATATTGAGGTGAGTTTGCAGTTATCTTTCTCACTCTATATTGGCCATCTCATTTAGGTTTCTTCTCATTCTCTAAACGAAGCTTTAAACATGTGGTTCTATTTGCTTCTTTTATTTCATATTCTGAAGGCTTCCTTGAATTTCTCTTGCCTATATGCAGATCCTTTGATTGTTTAAGTCAAACTTTTGGTACTTCTTATTTTTAGTTTGCATGCAATAACCATTTATCCTTTGTCTGCAGTCTTTTTGCTGCTAAAGCTGGGGCTTCAAGGGTAGTTGCAGTTGAAGCTAGTGAGAAGATGGCCAAAGTTGCAACTAAGGTTACCTTTTTTTCTACTTGTTACAAGATTTTCATTATTTCTTTTTTCCTCATAGATATCAATTATTTACCTGGTTTCTAGCAGATTGCGAAGGATAACAAAGTATTCAATGATAACGAGCATAATGGGGTACTTGAAGTTGCACACTCAATGGTAGAAGAGCTAGATAAATCGATACAGATTCAGCCTCATAGTGTTGATGTGTTAGTCAGCGAATGGATGGGATACTGCCTTTTATATGAGTCAATGCTCAGTTCTGTGCTCTATGCAAGAGATCGGTGGTTGAAACCTGGAGGTGCAATCCTCCCTGACACGGCCACTATGGTAAAGCTTATCTTTTGCCCTTCAAATGTTGTCTTTTTCATGAAATCATCTTGATGAGTTTTATCCCTTGTTTTCTCCTTGGATCAGTTTGTTGCGGGATTTGGAAAAGGTGCAACAAGTCTTCCTTTCTGGGAAGATGTCTATGGCTTTGACATGTCTTCAATTGGGAAGGAGATACATGACGACACTACTCGACTTCCCATTGTTGACGTTATAGCGGAGCGTGATTTAGTGACACAGCCTACCCTTCTTCAGGTTTGAAAGATCACACATTATTTGGTTTCGCCAGGAAAAACTTTGAAATTAATTTCCTTGAATTTCTTTGTTTCTAGACATTTGACCTGGCTACCATGAAACCGGATGAAGTAGATTTCACAGCAACGGCAACGCTGGAGCCCACTGAGTCAGAAGCAAAAACTAGGTTGTGCCATGGTGTTGTGTTGTGGTTTGACACAGGTTTCACCAGTAGGTTCTGTAAGGAAAACCCAACCGTACTATCCACATCACCCTACACTCCCCCAACACACTGGGCTCAGACAATCTTAACTTTTCAAGAACCAATCTCAGTGGCACCGGCCTCGGTTCTGTCTGGTAATGACAGAAGAGAAGCCATCGGAACCGAAGAGTGTCCCGCCTCAAGCATTCATCTGCGTGTGAGTGTTGCACGAGCACATGAGCATCGCAGCATAGACATCTCGTTAGAGGCTACTGGGCTGAGCTCAAAGGGTCAGAAGCGTCACTGGCCGGTTCAGATATTTAATCTATGAATGTGATTGTAGCCATTGTAACACTCTTTTCTGGCAAATTTGCTGAGGATTTTTTCATAAGTTGCAAGGTTGTTTTAAATTTAACCTATTGAGAAAGTTTTGAGAAATATGCTGGAGTAGTAAGTTATTCTGAAATCGACATAAAGTGTTGTTTTGCGGCGTAAATTTATAGAGAGCTAAAAAGGTAAGACAGACAATTGTTCAGACAATTTGTTGGTTATAGTTAATTGCTTAACTGTACTGTATATGTTCCAAGTTAAGTAAATGTCACAAATTGTTTTTTTTTAAAGTGGAAAATAAATTTAGTAGATGGGACACCGAACACAGTTAGAAAGAGTGAACAAGAAAAAGACATTTATTAATGCTTATTAAGACTGACTTAACTAAGATAAAAAAAGAAAAAAGAAACAATAAAGGGATCCATCCGCTCATAGCCTGAGGTGATCACTATAAACTAGAAAGCTAAACATAAAAGCAAACTCTGCAACATAAGGATTTACAGATGCTATAACTGAAGAGAAGTTGGTGTAGCAAGTAGAGAGAGATATCTATGAATCTGTTGGCTCGGTTTTAAGGGGTGCGGCACCACCTGAGGACGATGCATCGCTTCCATTTTGGTTTTGATTTTGGTTTTGGAGGTTAAGGCTATTTGCTACCATGGAATCGCTGACCATCCCTGCTTCTGCGTCAAAGTTTAGCGTCCTCTTGCGGTTGCTGCTGCTGCTGTGACACCAGATGAAATTGGATTGGGTCAGTGATTGGTTTTATGGAAGAAGCTGATGAGAGACGTGATTTTTCTACTTACTTGTTCAAGCGGTTGTTGATGGCAGATAGGTCCTTTGAAGGGCTCTGGTAAGCATGTGTACTCTCTCCAACACAAGCATAGTAACTCTTTGTACTGTGTGAAATAAGAGCATCCATCTGCAAACACACAACACATGGAAGGTAACCAAACAATCTTGTCACCTACCTCCTCCTCAAGACTTAGTCATATCATGATAAAGAGTTAAGCACTATGATCTTCTTTACCTTTGATCCCCGAAGAGGAGAAACATAAACATTGTGCACTGCAGATACTTTTTTAGGGGACATGTCTGGAACACTTGGAAACACAGACACCTTTGGCGATCCGGGACATTGACCTGTGAATCCAAAATAAGACGATCATTTAACTTAGGGACTAAATTGATAGACAAAGCTTACATCTAACAAGTATCTGGCCTTTCTTAACTACCTTCAGGCTTATTATTGGCTTCCACAGCCCGGTCGTTTCTTACAGGACCTAGCTCCACCAGCAGCGGCTTTACGGCAGGAATAAATATTTCATTGTAGAATGTGATGATGTCAACATGATCTGGCCCTATTCTCTGTTCAAGTCATTGTCACAAATTTAGTCTTCTCCACCGAGTAAAGAAACTTTTCAGCATAAGGTTAAGAGTGTATATATACCCCTTGACGGCGACATTGTAACGCATCCACATAAACGCTGCGGAAAACTAATGGTTTACACTGTGGTTGCTTCCGGTAGTTGTATATGATTTCCCTGAAAGTCAGGCTCATTTGGGATATCTACAAGGTGATTCATGGAAAAAGTGTAAGTGTAAGAGAAGCCATTGTAAACCAGATGACATATAGTTAAACCCTTTGAATCACACTACTCACCTTGGCCACTCCGTAGAAGCAACAGAGAATGATCTGGTCAATGTGTCGACTGAATAAAAGAGAAGTCCGCTGAGCAAGTACATGTTGGAAGAAACAATACACACTCTCCCTTATTTGCTGTGAAAGTTGTAGTCTTTCCACCATTCCATTGATTCTTACAGCAGCCAATTTATTAATCTGGGAAGAGCCACCACATTTAACACAATTCCCAGCCGAAAATGAAGAATCAATACCGTGTTTTGTAGTACATCATCTAACCAAACGATTAGTAGTAGATCCAAAGATCTCACAGACCTACCTTTGTGAAGAAAATATTGATTCCAGTTTCTGCACAAGTTTCTCCTCCACCTCCTGGGTTGGGCCGTGTTGGGCTGTAGACATAAATCCGAAGAGGTTACTTAACAAGTACAGGGACAACTAGATAGGTAAACTAACTCTCCATTTCTACTCATAGTTACTCAAAATGTACCTGGCAAATGCAGACTGCAACGGAGGTGGCAGCATCTTGGATTTAACGTTGCCTAAGGCCAACAGACGATCCTTTACTGGTGATGTAAAGGAATTGCGTTCAACTAGAATGCTGCGGTAATCAGTACATAATCTTTTGGGCGATCTAATCCCCCCATTTTGTCCTATATGGCAGCAAATTTGACAATTTTTGGTAAGAAAATCATACCATTAACAACAGGTTGGAAAACTGCTTTAATTCAGAAACAAATAAAACTACCTGGACAAGTTTCATGCTTTTGTACAGATGATGCATGATTTGCTCCGTCAGAGAAATTAATAAGTGCTGCGATTGCATCCAGAGATGGCATTGGTTCAGCTAGTAAACCGAGCTGATTTATCTCCAATGCAAGCGATGGCCTGGCAACAATCAGAGAATTGTACATTGAAGAGCCTTTCTCCCATACCATACTCTCTAGAAGCCGTTCCTCCAGTGAATTCAGATGTCGTCTCAACTCTCTAGGCAGAGAATCTTCATGTCGTATGAAACTCTCAATTACCTTGCTGAGATCAAAGGCTGTGATCCCAGTCCTCTCCAGAACAGCTGGGAACAACATTGTAATTGTTTTGTGGGTAGCCAGTACCAATTCAGCTGAGCAAGCAAGCATGCATCTATGGAACCTCTCATTTGTCAATAAAGAGTTCAGATTATTTGCATGCAAAATCTGAGCTTCTGCTTTACACATTGCCTCAAGAACTCTGTAGTATAACTTACAAGCTTCTAATCTGCGCTGCTCTGCCCATATGTCATCCATCAGGTCAACAGCTTGCAAACTTCCACCTCCACATTGGGCACCAAGGGAACTATTTGGGAAAATAGCTTCCAATATTATGTGTGCTCTTCGTGTGACGTCATTTGTTATATCCCTATCACATGATTTAAGGAAATGTTCCAACCCAGGAGAAGGTTTTGGCAGAAGCGGGGATATGACAGTCCTGAGCCACTTGGCAGTTGTCATTGCTGTGCTCACTGGTGTTGCTGCCAACTTGGTAGCACCGCTAATACCATTTGTCTTAGCAGCAGGCGACTTATGAGGAGAAAGTGGGCTTATAAATGTCCTTGCAGGTGAGCTCAAAGCATCAATTTTCCTCTTAACACCAGTAATATTAACAGCTCCTGCAGATAAGCTTCCAGATCCAAGTAAGCTATCCTCTTCATTGATGAATACCCTCTCATCAAGTTCGCCTTTACCATCATAGTAATCCTTTTCAAGTGTAATTAAGCTAGTTGAGATGGACGTCTCTTCCAGTAAATCCTCAAAGTAGGTCAAGCCATCTGCAGTAAAACACCATATAGATTCGAAGAACAATCAGGCAACTGTTCAATGAACTCACATGATTCTTTAATTGAAGAAGGAAAATGATTTTAGACCAACCTGGGTCAATATTATCTAGCTTGTCAGTTTGGCACTCAGATGCTGGAGATGGCTTTTTCTTCAGTATGGTTTCTACCAAATTATTTGCCTTGTCAATTACTATCCTCAACTCATCTTCTGAGGCGTCATATATCTTGCAAAGTGATGCAACCAAGTCTACACCTTTGTCACCTTTCTTAACTGAGATTCATCACATAAATGAAAATAGATGATAAACATTCTATGGTGCCATGGTTATCGGGATAGAAGAAAAGATAAACACTCACCAAAGCGAGAAGAATCTTGGATGCTGAAATTTCTAAACCGACAAGGAACATGTATGATCAAAATAGCCTGATAACATGAAAAGGAGTTAGCCTATACTTCAATTGCGTTATATTAAACGAAGCATCTTTCAAGTAATAATGTACAGCAAGACTAAAATGAATGAAAGATTAGGGAGAGCTCCACAGGTAGTCACTAACCAATATAGAAACTACGCCATTTGAGCATGTCACGAGGTCCTTAAATCGACTAAACGCATGGTTTCGGAGTGCCAAAAAGAGTAGCCATCCAAAACGATAACTATCCAGCAAATAGGTAGAAGAGTTTGCTGAGTTCTTTTCTGCGTTTGCATCATATGTCAAAAAGAATTCCCGGAACCCACGTTTGTAGTATCTGTTACCAAGGAAAGGTACCAAAAACATCATACTTTAACATGTCCTTAAAACAATTCACAGAATATAATCACATGAAAACCAGAAATCTGTAACTCTAAATCTTAATTAATTTAAAATTGAAGGAATATTGCAAGCCCATATTCTGATTATTGCATAGGAAGAAAATTTGCTTCTAAGTTGCAGGTCCAAAATATGAAATCTATGTCAATAACTATTCTTACACAAAACAAAGATAAATGTAAAATAGGAAGGGAGCTAAACTCACTTGCTTAGAAGGCTAAGATGCACAAAGTTAGCCTGCACCTCCTTTGCCTAGTAAGTAAAAATTAGTTAATAGAAGCATATTTAACAATGATATAATAGAAGTAGAAGTATATTTAAAAGATGTTAGTCAAAACCTGAAGTCTGTTCTCCCAGTCTGCGCCGTAAAGTTCACCCAGTACAGATCCAGCCTTGACCACAAACTGAGGTAACTCTTTAAAAAAATCCACAATACTATAAACAGAAAAGAGGAAAATCGTCACTACAAATGAATTTAAGAATGACAAGGAAGGAAGAATTGAACACTACTTACTTTAGCTTCAGAGCCCTCAGTATCTGACATAGATTAAACTCATTATCACCAGACACTGACAGACCATCCGCTTCTTTTCTCACACTAAGCCTCTTCACTGAATAGAGAATAAACGCAAACCAGAACCTCTCTACTTCTTCCCGCTAATAAGAAGAAGAAAAAAGGATTTAGTCATAATGAAACCACAGTTAACTGATAAAAGAGAAGTTAGAGGAAAAATGTATTTCACCGTTCCACTTCCAATGTTAGACATGCTTGCTGACAAAATTCGTTTGGTTTCTGTAAACAACTTCAAAGCTTCATCGCAAGTGCTCCCATCAAGAGACAGAACTTTCTGCAATAAGAAATCAACTACAGGGATTAGAGCTAGTCCTCAAAATTTCCGAGAGAACTCAAATGGTATCTTCAACTAAACAAATGCAACTAGATCAGCAAAGAGAAGAGTAAACCTCGCATATGTCCAAGAGAGAGGCTTCGCTTCTTTTCCCATTTGGTTCAATGGGCGGGGTCACTGGAGGCTGAACTTCTTCCATAGTCTCCAACGCAGCTGAAAACATGCAAAATCAAGCTAATTTTACTTCCAATTAAACTGCTAACTGAAGACGAAGAAAAAGGGACTTTTCAAGCAAAGAGATTTGTTAATTTAATCACACTGAAATTCAATAGGAACCATGCCCAACCCATTCGGAAGAACACACTAACAGACATGAGAAAACAAACTCCCAATTTCCCAAAACATGGCAGAAAGACAAAATTTGGGGGAAAAAAAGAAGAGAAATTGGGGCATAATCTAAAACCCACCACTCCGGAAAAATTTTACCCAGATGTTATCTTAAATATTCATTCAAAGTTTTTCTCTTTTTTGTTTTTGGAGAATTCTCTCACCAACTTACAATCGAATAGCGAAATATCAATAGAAAATTTCAGATAAACCACCTAGAGGATAAGATTTCAAATCAAAGGATAGGCAATAGAGAAAGATCTTACCTTTTTGTGTCACAGATCCCAATACCAGACGTCGCCGATTAAAGCCTGAGCAGAAGATCTGATTTTTAAGAAGCCCGACTTCTAACGCCTCCTCCAAAAAATTCGACAAATTCAGAGGAATCACAGAGATCTCCGAAAACCCTACAAATTTTCCCTCCTCTCAGTGTCTCTCTCTATCTTCACCTGACTTCCCTCTTCTCTCTCTAGAATGGGGTCTGATTATGCGGCAAACCCTAAAAAAGGATATATCTCGCGCGGGAAAAACAACACGGAGAATACATACACATACGTATACAATTATATTCGCGCGCTTTCAACCACTATTAAATCGACACGTACCCATCTGTGACCCAATTTTACCGCCAAAACTTACTTACTGTTGCGTGAAACGCTGAGAGGGAAAGATTCGCCGTCACGGCGGGGTCGAAACAAACGGAGTGGGCCATTAACGCCGTCTGGGTTTTCGTGACCGCGACAAAGCCTCGTGTGAGTTATGATTGGGCCCACCCTTAATACGATGCCGTTTCTAGTTTAGGTCACGCGGGAAATTACATATTTGCCATTGTAGAACGTTTGGTTGCAGAAGTATGAGTGTCCTATCCGCGGATGGATTCAGATTAAGTCTTCTTCGTCATCTTCGAGTGTGAGTGGATCCAGAGAGAGAATTAGATATTTCCGACACGAGGCAAATTCCTAGTGGCTCATGGCGTCATCATCTGATCACACGGCGAAGATAATCGACGGCAAGGCGATTGCTCATACCATCAGATCAGAGATCGCCGAGGAAGTTCGCGGTCTATCTGAGAAACACGGCAAGGTAAACGCATCTTATGAATCAGTGTCCTAATCTTGACATGTCTCTCCTTATAATTCTCCGTTCTTTTATAAGATGATAGCACTATTGAAAATTTACTCTCTTTTAGCTTTATGGTTTAAAATGACTAGATTTAAGCAGCTATGATCACAACCTTCTATTGAAAATGCTTAACAGGGTCAAATGTAAGCTCCATTTTAGTTAGATCACTGTTATTTTGTTTCGCTGGATTTTTGAGCTGCCTGCATTACTTCAAGTGGCATACTATCTTATTTATACAGATAGTGTGTGCTAAGCTTATAATGTTTGATATCATTGTAATAAAATAGAAGGAACGAGAGTATGTGTAATAAATGGTTTAGTGCGTTTGTTCAGTTGCTTCAGTTGGACCCCTTTATATAGTTTCAAGAATGTACGAGATTCAATCGAATCTGATTTTACCTTCATGCAGGTCCCAGGACTAGCTGTAGTTATTGTTGGGAGCCGAAAGGATTCACAGACCTATGTGAATACGAAGAGGAAAGCGTGCGCTGAGGTTGGGATTAAGTCATTTGACGTGGGCCTACCAGAGGAAGTTTCTGAAGCTGATCTTATTAGCAAAGTTCATGAACTAAATTCAAATCCGGATGTCCATGGTTAGTTGTGGCGGTAAATAATACTTGATTTTGTATGTCTTCTCGGTTATCATTAGTCTAAACTATTAAGGATAGATAGAAACTTTAATGTCTATGCAAGTCTTTCGTTTTGGTATAAAGCAAACATTCCTTGCTCTCCTGTGCTTATATAAGCTTTGGTGTTTGATTTGCAGGCATATTAGTTCAACTCCCATTGCCGAAACATATTAATGAGGAGCATATATTGGGTGCAATCAGCATTGATAAAGATGTCGATGGCTTCCATCCTTTGAATATTGGTAAGCTAGCCATGAAAGGCAGAGAACCCCTCTTCCTTCCTTGCACCCCAAAGGTACTTCTCCTTTTTTTGCATATAGACTTCAGTCTCTTTCAAGCGAGAAATCTCAGTGTTCTGTTTTTCTTCTGTATCAACTATGAGGTGATTTTCTGTGTGTGCAGGGATGTTTGGAACTCCTAGCTAGAAGCGGCGTAAAGATAAAGGGGCAACGAGCAGTTGTTGTAGGTCGGAGTAACATTGTTGGTTTGCCCGTTTCACTTCTTTTGCTCAAGGCTGATGCTACTGTCACAACTGTACATTCTCACACCAAGGATCCTGAGGCTATCATACGGGAAGCTGACATTGTTATTGCTGCATGCGGACAAGCCCACATGGTGATTTTCATACATTTTCATTGTCATTTAGAAGATAATTTAGTCTACCTCTTGTAGATCAATGTGAATAGTTTACAATTCAAATATACTATCGTTTTGACATTTCAGATTAAGGGCAACTGGATAAAGCCAGGGGCTGCAGTAATTGATGTTGGAACTAATGCAGTCAGCGACCCGAGCAAGAAATCAGGATACCGGTTGGTTGGAGATGTTGATTTCGCAGAAGCTTCAAAAGTTGCAGGTTTCATAACTCCGGTCCCTGGTGGTGTAGGCCCAATGACAGTGGCAATGCTTCTCAGGAACACCGTAGACGGTGCCAAGCGTGTCTTTGGCGAGTAAAACAATCTACTGTATGTAATAAAGAAACCAAGAGTTTCTCCATTCTGTAATTGTGTACTTGGCTTGACGATATTTTTCCACTCAAATAAATTGAAATTGGCGTTCCCTTTGGATTACCTTACATTGTTCTGCAACTAGCTAGAACGATTATTTCCGCAATTCAGTTAAATACAAGGGTGTCATCATGTGACTCAAAAGCATGTATGTTACTTGTCTGCATTGACCCAAGATCATGTACAATATTCATTGAAAATCTTAAGAGACTATATAATCCCATTACAGGAAGAGTTTAACACAACAAAGTTAAAGCATGCCCAAGGTATGGCAAACTCCAAGTTCCATGGGATGCTACAAGCGACACTAAAACTATCACGCTCTTGCTCTATCTGAATTAGTCAACACTTAAACAGTAGATTTCCTGTATACCACGACAACGGCAGCAGCATTCGGAATGAACTTATCATGCTTTCTGCAATAAGAAAAAGAGCATGCTTTGTAAGTAAACAAAGTGAACGAGAAAAGGAGAAGATAGTAACTAAACAGTGAAATCCAAACCTGCACTGGGAGATACAGCTTGAATTCCGGAGGAAGCTCCTCTTCAGAGTAGAGACGATCAGCAAAATATATGCGCCTAAGGCGGCAGTTAGCATGAATCTGAACTCGCAATGTCTCAGCATAATTAGTCCCATAAGCTCTCCTAGTAAGATCCGCTAAGTTAAGCTGGATTTGATTCCATCCCTCGTCCATCTTCAGTGGCATTGTGCAAATATACGGCTTTACTCTAGTGACAGCCTAGGAAAAATTGTTCAATACAAAACATCAATACTAGTCCCTAGGATTTTAGCATAATACACAAAGTGCAGCAGATCTAATGTATTGACAACAACTGTATTTACAAGCTTATCGAAAGATTAGGAGATTGATACCAACTGTTGTTAGTATACTAAACTAAACATTATCCAGAAGCTACCTACTAATCTATTGTGTGACATCAGACTAAGCCATTGATTAGAAATTGCTTGAAGAGAATAACCAATAACCTAAAACGCAGCATCGACACTACAGTAGATAAACTAGTGAAGACTGAATAAGCAAAGGGAAAGACATACATACTTGAAAGTTAGAAGCTCGGAAACGCCGGCGAACATTCTTGTCATCCAGAATCTGAATCTCGAATGAGAAATATTTCTTCATATCCTTCACCACCAAGACCAAAAAAGGAAGTTTGATACCAAGAGTAGCGGAAAGATCAGCAGGACATGTAATGTATGTAGACTGAATATTTGATCCAACTACTTCAAGCACATTGGATTGAATGTCATCATCATGGCAACGCTTCACATGTCCATCCACAACTATTAATCAAAAAACAATAAACAGGCTTAGGTAAACACTAATTTGATCAAATTCTAGAGAAATTGTAGCTCAGATAGAACAAGTCAACAATTATTTGTTAGACAAAGCTCACGGTTTTAAATTCATACAGCTTACAGAGGATTTTGACAAAAAATCACACTAACTTAGATTCAATTACTTATATCTAGCAAATATATTATAGATTATTTTGATCATAAAGCTCACCTTCTTTATCCCATATCTGAAGAGGCTTACTTCTGCAAAACAAAAAACCTCCATGATTTAAGAACAGTAGAACACATCAAACGATTCCAATTAATTAGATATTGAAAAGAAAAAAGTAACAAAATAATATACCCTAGACTGTACAAAATAGACAGAAACCCAGATTGAAACGTGTTCTTGAACATCTTCCTGCTCCTCCGGAATTTTCCTGCTTCTCCGATTCCGAGAAGAAGAAGCTCGTAGACTTGTCGTCGTATGATAATAAATCTATAGGGCTACCAAATTCCTCGTTATAAAGGCTTGGGCCTCGGCCCACTAATAAAGCCATGAGCCTTTGAGTTGAATGAAGATAGATAATAGATGCCATTTTTTCCAATATAATATTGCGGTTCAGCTGGATAAACCCAACGTGGTATTCCACCCGCTAATCACATGCCACGTGTCTTATTCTCCACAAAGAGAGTGTCACGTGTGCCTAGATATCAGCCAAGAAAGACACGTCTCGGTGCGCAAATGACTAGTTTATCCTCTAACAGCCGCGTTATCTTCGCACTGCTCACGAAGGTCATATTCGGAATGACACATAAGGTAGGGTCTTCAATTCAGCAACTTGCAGAAGTATTTAATTTCCAATGCCGACTTTGGAGACAATAAAAGATATGACAGTACACGTGGGCCAATGAGAAGAGCGCTTTAGATGGAGGAAAGATAAGAGCCACAAATCTCGTCTATGAATTCTGAGCCACGAAAACAAGATCTACCTCACGCGCCCTTTATCTCACGCGCTTCCCCTTACTTGTGGTTCTCTTACCTCCTCGGAAGTTGAAACATTACAACAAACACATTCGTCTTCTTCTCTCTCTCTTTCTCTTTGGTCTTTTTTTTGCTTACTGTTGAAGAAAATTTAAACAAAGGCTTCTCTTGATTTTTGAACCAATCATCTTTACTTCATCTGAGGGTTTCTGATTTGGGTCTGATTCAAAACTCTCTCATCCGTTCACTACAAAGTGAGTTTCTTTCTCTTTGTGCTTGTTAGATTTGAATCCATACATTTTTCGAATTGTTTCTGAAAGTAGTGAGCTTGATTTGTTCATTCATCAGGTTGATAGATCGATCGATTGATTTTATGGATTGTTATGCTGAAGAGCTTGTTGTGCCTAATTATCAAGAATCATCATCAGAGACATACCCATCTACTGGTATGTGGGGTGGATGGAGCATGAGCTCCCCTGAAGCAGCTGAGAAATGTTTCGATTACGATGGTTTCAATGGAGAAGGAATGATGTATAGTCAGATGAGTATGAGGACTAGTGAAGAAGAAGAAGAGTCTAAAAGATCAAAGGCTTTCTATGGTGCTTCTTCACTTCACGATTTCGAAGGCATCGAACAGATGGATGATATGTTCTTGTACGTCTCTCAATTCTAATAAGTCTCTTTTTTACTTATTACCATTTGCATAGGTTTGTGTTTTCCGATGTAATTGTTGTTTTCTTCTGTTTGCTTTTCCGGTTTTACTGCAGAAGTTCAATTTTGGAGGATGTTCCAGAGGATGATGGAGATGTTCACCGCGCGACCAGTAGCAATAACAGTGTCGGTTCTTCTTCTATGTATGGTGGTGGTAGGGAAGTCCCTATGTTCCATTGTCATGACATGTCTTTCAAGGTAAGGGATTTGTCTACTTTACATGGTGTTAATTTAGAGATTCATGATTAAATCTTAAGAACGACCCTTTTTGTTTCTGGTTTGAAGGAGGAAGCTCCATTTACAATCTCGGATCTGTCTGAAGAGAACATGTTAGATTCAAACTATGGGGATGAACTGTCTTCTGAAGAATTCGTGTTGCAGGATCTACAAAGGGCTTCACAAAAGGTCAGTTACCGATGATTTAGCTTGTAAACTTGCTTCGCATCCTAGATTTTGTCTGATAGAATCTTGTCTTTGCTTTCTAGTTGACTGATGAGACACGCAAATGTTTCCGGGATACTTTTTACCGACTTGCAAGGAGCTCACAAGATAAATCTGATTCAGTCAGCCCCAACTCGGAAGAGCTGCTTATGCAAACGTCTAGATATGATTATGGTGATGGAAACAGGTACATATCATATCTTTATGTCTGATCTACACTTGAAAGGAAATCATCTTGGTGCTCATAGGAACAGAATCTTCATTTTCTTCTGGATCTTTAGATTCTTATGAGAAGACTGATCAAAGTGACATCTATTTGATTGCAGGTTTAGTAGAGAGGAAGAGATAGAATCTGAAACGAATTCAATCGATAGAGCTGTCGCAAACCTCACATTCAACAAAATGGAATCCAACATAAGCAATTTTCCTCTGTCGGAAAGAGTACAGTAGCTGCCGCTGATCAAGATCAACCATTGGCGCCTCATCATCTTCCTATGAAGTTTTCTGTTACCATATGTGTATAAATGTGTGTATATATAGTTGACTTAATGTTGCAAGCTTCAGTTTTGATCTGTCAAAAGAATCTGGTCCCCTTTTTAATTCCTGCAGTATGCTTTCTACAAACACTACCTGATGGCCTTGAGACTTACTTTCCTCAATATGAATAAGAACATCGTGTTTCAATGAACACATAAACATTGACTCAACCATAAACCAGTAAAACAGTCGAAACAATACTCATTGATAGGGCTTTTCAGTTAACAATCAGGAAAATTTTGAGTTTTGAATGATTTGAGCAAAACCATAAAACAGGAAGTAGGAGCCAATGAATTTTTTTAACATGAGACAAATAGATGGCTCAGAGCAAAATCCTACGCCTGTATTAAAAAGTCAAAAGCCAATGGCATTATCTGATTTTTACAGCCTCCACTTCATAGACAAGCCACGCACTCTTAGGCACCTTTTCCTTCAATCCCCTTTTTGAGTACCTGTGTTTATCACATCCAGAGTAAGAGACACAAAGCAGGTGTATAAACTCAGTTACATTATGCTGAGAAGCCTGAGATGAATCATCAAGACACGGTCAACTGAAACCATTATGACATACCCGAGGGCTGGCGGTATTATGAGTCTTCTCTTATCACCAACTCGCATTCCTGAGTATTAGAAAATGCAGCCGTATTTTTAAAAGGTACCAAAAATCATGAATTTTCAGTTGAAATCCTCTATGGGTTAAGCCACTATACCTTCAACACCAATGCTGAGACCTTCTATGACATTTTCTCCACCTGCAAGTAGCATTATAATTAATCATAAAAAGTAAACAAAAAGCAAAATGTGTTTGAGGATGGGAGAAAAAGCAATTATAATGAGGATTCTACGATATCTATGAAATCTTTACCTAAGCGGAATCTTAGTGGATCTTCTCCCAAGTTTGAATCAAACAAGTTCCCGGTGTCTTTCAACTTCCCAGTATAGAGTATACTGACCTGGAAAAAACATCAATCGTTCAAAGATTTCCAACCTAATGGTGCTGAGAATTGAGACAGCATCAAGATAGCACGTGTCGAAGAAGTGGATAGGATGTCAAAAATACTCACCTTTTTCCCTTTAACAGCTGATTTTCCATCTAACTTTCCTTTTTCAATATCTTCAATGATCACTCCATTTGATAAAGTCCTCGTTTCTAGTGGTTTCTTAGTACCAGCTTCTTTCTCGATGTTCCTATACATTATGGAAAATACAATTTATATGAGTAGTTTATAAACTAAATACCAATTGAACTCAAAATAGTATCCACTCAAACCCAAAGGAAAAACTAAAAGAGACAATTTTAGCAGAAGCTTATCTCAGGAACCCCATTTCTAGTGGTTTCTTAGTATCAGCTTCTTTCTCTATGTACCTATTCGTTATGGAAAATACAAAAACCTAAATACCAATAAAACTCAAAATAGTATCCACCCAAACCCAAAAGAATAACTAAAAGAGACAACTTTAGTTGAAGATTGTCTCAGGAACCACTAGTTCATCAGACCCTTTACCTTGTATTTGCAGATAATTATATTTACTTCTGCAATTTTTTCAAATGAATTTTCTACCTAAGTAGCAATGTTAAGACTCACTTGTCGATAGCTTGTTTCTTCTTCTCTGGACATTCCGGGACATCTGTAGTTTCCTCTCTCCTATCCCTTTTCTTCTTTTTCTTTGATAGAGTTGCATCACCATTCTGAGAAAGTAATACATCACTTGATGATTTGATCCCCCTGTCATGTGCCAGACATGATATGTTAGTTGACGTTTAAAAATGGACCTTTAATACCAGTGAGAATTTATGTGCATTTAACAATGATATCAACTTTCTAATACATGGGGATAAACCATTTGTATATTAAACGTCAACTTCTGAAGAATAAGAGTAACCTTTTCACTTTCACCGGATAAGAACTACCCTGTAAGCACACTTGACCAATCATTTAACACCGGCAACTAATTTGAGTGTATAATAAATAATGTTTGATATCGATTCACTTAAATCATAAACGACAACAAAATTCCATTCCGTGCTTTCAAATCATCCTAGCATCTTCTACTATCCGGAATATCTAGCAGAAAGTATTATCTATTCAATAGTATGGTACCACTCACTTGTCAGAAACTGGATTCTCATTCTGAAGACTTTCAGGCATATTTTTCCCCTCTCCGTCATCTGAGTCAATAATTATAGCTGAACTCTTAGACCTTTCCTTGTTTCTTTTTTTCTTCGAAAGAATTTCACAGTCTTTCTGGACGGGAGACAGTTTAGCATCATCCAATGGTTTATCCTCCCTGGCATGTTAAACATAATAGATTTATAAAAGGTTAAAATTTGGTCTGTAGTGGGTGAAACTTACTTACCTATTATCCAGAGTCTTGTGAGTATTAATTTTTGCTTCAAATGTCTTCTCACACTTGGCAGGCTCACCACTTTCCAAAGTCGATTTTCTTGCCTTCGACCTCGTAACCCTTGAAGGCAGAGGACTCTCTGAAGAATGGACCTTCGCGATCTTGGGCTCATTACCATTGTTAAGTACTTCTACAGAATCCTCATTGCTAGATTCATCAGCTCTAGCCGAAGTTTCATCAGAATCTGAATCAGAAACTTGAAACTTCTTCCTTAGTCTTCTACCTTTTCCATTTTTTTTCTTCTCTTTTGTTTTAGCTGTCATCTCCTTAATAGATACTGGAAAGGAGTCAAGATTATCAAAAATTGGAGATACAGTATCAGAAAAGAAACAATGAGCACATCCCCAATCTAATTTCATGTAAGAAAATCGCGAGATGCAGATCAATACAAGAATTACATAAAGAAGCGTCGTACTAATTTCTCCACCAAAAGACACTAGTACAGAGAATCATACTAAACAAAAACTGCGGTTAACTCACAAAGTCCCATGCAACTAGAGTCAAGGAAAAAGGATGCAGAACAATACTCCATATAGAAACTGAAAATCTTATGTATTTGTAAGTGCAGAATAAATAGTCAAGCAAAGTAATATAGTCAGACTGCAAAGTAACTCCCAGTGTATTAGTGATTCTAAGAATATATTAATGATTAAAGCTTATATCCACAAAGCAAACATAACATATAACTAAAAAGTAAAGAGACACCATAAAAACAAGAAACGAAATGGCTTACTTTCATCATCATCAGTACTAGACACGTGTGAACCACGGACAGCTGGATCGTCGTCGTTAATGAAACTATCACTGTAGTCATAATCATCACTGCTACCTTTCTCCATGTCTGTGTCAACAATGTCTTCTCCAAATGACTCTCTTTTGATTAAGTCAAGGATACAAAATAACAATCTAGGAACCAATAATTCATATGCACTTTAATCTAAATTCGAATGAGGATACGATTCATCATCATTTGGCCTAAACCCGGTACTCCTTCCGAGGAAGTAGCCAGTGAGGTGTACACTCCGAGGTCCGATGACAGAGAAGATAACCTCATCAGTTTCTTCAAACTCCAGATTCAATTGGCAAGAATCAACTTTATCAGGAGTCAAGACACATAACAAGAGGGGACTTTTGTTCCCAACGTTACACTGTAGAATGCTTCTATTGGTTGCAGTACCATGGCCCAATGTTGCCTAAAGCAAAGATAACCAAGTAACTCCACTATTTGCTACATATCAGTCTCTCTACCCTAATACATATCTATGTAAAACTTTCCTAGCGCGTTTAAACACACCCAAATCAAGAGCAGACATAAGAATTAATCAAACAAGCGTACAAAAACCTGAAAAGTTCCACTAAATTAAGATTAGAAGACCTGGGAAAGGTGAAGTCTTCTGATTCCTGTAGCTTCATTATTCTTAAGAGTGAAAGTTTTGCCTGGCTTCACTTCAACTCCTGCAAACAAACAAATCGTGTTCATCAACGCCAAGCTCCATTGAAAAAAATTAGGTCTTTTATCTCAATTGGTGATTGTTCATATTTGTTTTGGGTTCAAAAGAAATCAAACGGTGAACCCACCCCAAAAAGCCATGGAATTTGGTCAAAGAATGAAAGATAATCGTCAAAGAAAGAGAGACGAGAGACGAGAGACTCCAACGCCGACCCTTTTGGGTTTCTCCGTTCAGTGCTGAGGTTTTTGTTGTCGAGGGTTTTATTTGTTTGCCGCCCTGATTAATTTATTTATTGTAATGCCCAATGGGGTTAAACCTTTTAAGATTTTTTAAAAAATTTGACAAACATATTTTTAGGACAAAAGAGGAGGAAGAAATTAAAAAAAAAAAATTAATAACGTTTTAGGAAAAATTAAGGAATGATTTCCAAATATCAAATATCAAAAAAAGATTTTAAAAATCAGAATTAAAAAAACTTGAAAACGTTCCTACACTTTTGAGTGAGTTTGTTGTTTCTTTTGGTAATGTAAATTGTTTCTGAATTATGATATTTTTGGTGGACAAAATATATAAATTGTTTAGGAAACTTATCAGAAATTAGTAGAAACCTCTATAAATGTTGGATCTTTAGTGATACTACTCCAATTCTTGTAAACAAGCTCTTAATGATAATCCAAATGACGTTACAAAAAAGGATCATTTGTACCAAGAAGTTATATTGAAATGGCTATGATGTGGCCAACAAGTTCTGGTTAACAACTTGCATTATCAATCACATCTTCTTTCATTGTTAATAGGTTTAGCTACATCATCTAGTCTTAAGAGGATACACCAATCTCATCTCATCTTCACCTGACTATGAAGAAAACAGAACAAACATCACTCTGTATCAAAATTTTGTTGCACTCTGATTGTCTTTAGCTACCAATTCCATAACCATCCAGAATTTGCAATCACATAACAACAGCACACTCAAACCAAAGTGAGATTCTTTAATAGTAAAATCTTATATCCATGATCAGATGATCTTGAACTCTGTGAGTATACAAATACATACATTCTTAAAACAAAAGCATACACATTTCAATAACAAAAGCAACAATTTTCACAATCTCTCAAGTCTTTCTTAATCCTTAGGCCAAACACTAACCTTCTCCTTCTCAATCTTGACAAACATAGCAGAAACAGCCGCAACGAAATAGATCTGAAGAAACACCACAGAAGGCGTGTGGTAATTCAACACACTCTTACCCGTCGCAAGCTCAACTAGAAGCAAAGCCGTGAGCCCTAATCCCGCAATCCTTCCATTAATCCTTTCGCTGAAGGGACTAAACCCTGGTTCCACTTTCAAACCACCTGAAACCGCTTCTTTTAAGCTTACCGGCGGCAAATATATTCCCGTACCTTTCGACGGAGACCCACTTGACCCTTTCTTCGATTTTCTCACTTCTGCTTTCTTACCCGTCCCGCTTCGGTATCTGAGTCTGATGTTTGAGAGACGAGACTCGAATTGGTCCGGATCAGTGCCGGATTCGGACTGTGTAGTTTCCGGGTCGGGTTGAGTATCCTCCGTGGACTCAACGTCGGTAGCGTGGACGGTGAAGATTCTTAAAGCATTGGGCTTTCCGGCGGGAATAAAGCGGAGAGATGGGAATGGGTTCGTGATTCGCAGAGGTGTTATCGCCATTTTTTAGAGCTTCGCGTCTCGCTCTCTATCACTCTCCTTCTGTGTGTCCCTCTTTGGATAAGAGAATTATATTTTCTCTTCTTTTAATTCAACTTTGACATTTTTGTTTATAATCCATTTTATAAGAACTATATATAGCATACAATTTTTGTGGTGTTCATTTTTTCTGAATTTTCATGTTTACTATATAACTTCCACATAATTTTCTCGAGGCAAAGAAAAAGTATTAAAGTAAGATCACAAAATTTACAGATCCCTAAAAAGAAAGCAAAATAATTATGCAATTTTCCATCATAGTAACGACTGTATGATTTTATATTATAATCTTTTTTAACATACTATAATCTTTGTCCCATTTTATACGAGGATTACGAATTAGATACAGTAAAATAAATTTGCAATGGAAATATAATATTTTATTATAATCTTTTTTTCTATAAATGAAAACAATTTGGAATGACATCCCAATAATATTTTTATTAATTTCCCATTAATGATATCCCGATAATATAGTCAGCCAAATTCGAAATCAGGAATTTTGTGAACCCCATAATTCGTTCGATAGAGGACTATTTCGATAAATAGATAAAGTTAGAGGTTAATTTTGTAAATAAATGATAAAGTCAGAAAAGGAACATAACAGATGCGCGAATATGCGACCACATGAGATGAGTTTCACATCTTACCAAAGTCTGTGATAATTTTTCCGACAGAAGTTTCATCTGAGAAAAGATGGCTACATTTGCACTTCCCTTCTGCGAAATTCCCGAGGATCTCCAGCTCCGAATCTTATCCCTCCTCACACCAGCGGAGATCTCCAGCTTCGCCTGCACATCGAAACGCTTCGCCTCGCTATGTCAAGAAGACGGCAAAATCTGGCACGTTATGTGCGATCAGAGATGGGGGAAGAAAACTAAGATCCAGAAATGGGCAAACGGTCAAATCCCTTATAGACACCTTTACAAGACTCTAAAGGGATTGGAGAATCTAATTGGCTTCTGGCGTCTCTGCGGCAGAGCAAATCCCGCCGCTTCATCGCCGCCGCTTGTTTTCTTCGATTGGGGTTCTTCTTTTATATTGGGATCTAGAGTTTTATCCACCGGAGATGATACTTATGAGGTAAAGAAGACACCTTTTCTCTTAATGGGGATTTCGCCGGAGGGACGATCTGAGAATTTCTTGGATCTCGTCGGTGGTAATCTCAGATCTGTGGATGATGATTTGAAAGAATTAGAAGCTTCTAACAATCTCGTCTCGGTGGATGTGAATTTCATGGGGAATGGTCATATCATGGTGGAGGAGAATCGATGTTTTACCAACAACAATCGTAGAGAAGACCAGAGGAGCTCAGGGGATGAGAGTGATGATTTGATCTCATCGCCCAATTTTTCGGAAATGTACACTCAATTGGCGAATAAGACGAGTCCAGGCGGTGACAGGAGGAGACAGAAGAGGAAGGAGAAGGAGAGGCAAGCGTCGAGGACTAAGTGGGAACCAGAACACTTTCTCAAAGTTGCTGATTGCTCCCCCACGCCTACTAGACCCTTACAAGGCTTATGGAAGGTCTCAATTATAACTCCTTATCATATTGTTTTCATTGATAATGTTTGAGATTGAGAAAAGCCTTTGTCTTTAAGGTAAAGGGAATGCAAAATTTGGTTTTTTTCTAAGTCTAGTTGATTGAATAGACCAATCTTTCATTAGTTATCTTCGTTGTAATGATGATGGTTGTGTTGTTAAGTAGTTTATCTCCATGATTCTTGAACTCGGCAGGGTTTCTGTGAGGGAAGCATCGAGTTGTATTTGGTCAAATATGATGAAGTTGGAGGCATTATATGCAGAAAAGTAGAGGACTTGTCCCTCTCACGGTACACTCCTCCTGTGTTCTGGACACCCAAACATACGTTCATCAGATCTCCTTTTTCAGCTGAAGAAGAGCTGCTACTGAATAGTCGAATCCATATTAGCCCTTTCGCTGAAGTTCATGAAAATGTTGTATCTGGAATGTTGTACATGAAGTCTAGCTGCGATCTGGTGTTGCCAGGAGAACCTGGCAATGGCATTGGTTTTCTTAGAGGTGAAGGGCGGGTCTGGTTGTATGACAATGGGACTTTCGGTTTCGGGTTTCTTCGAGATCAATTTATCATTGATCTGAAACGTGTTGCTCTGGAAGATGGGTGTCTAGCTGACGAGGTAGAAGCTTGTATGTGATTTGCTCTTTGGTTGTGATTTTTAAATTCTGATGGTGATAGATGATCACCTCTTTCTGTACATAAAAGAGTTTGGTGACTTTAGAAGTTTGAACTTTCAAGTTTAGTCTCATTTTAGTGGACGTAAACTAGGATGATGGAATATCACCTTGTATTTTTACTTGTTTATGTAGATATGGTTCTAAATAAGAGATTTGTAGAGGTTCATGTATCAATTGTTGAAAAAGAATAATAAACTTGCATACACTTGCCACTTTGCCAGTATAATGTTAATGATGCGGTTTGTACAGCAAAGCTTTTCCAGCAGCATTTCCCGTGTAGCTATGAAGCTGCTCCCGGAGATGAATTTCAAGCAGTGAGGCTAATGCATTGTGCTGTTTGGTGGTGGCCAGTTTGAGAATATAGTACATGGCCAAGCTTTGCCCTGTTTTTGTTCATAGTATAGACTATATCTAGAATATGAGCATCATGGTTGAACTTCATGAGATTGTCCACTGTCTTTGTTGGCTTTCACTGCCTCTGTTTTACGATCCCTCTTTCCGTTTGCAAACTGCAACGAGAGTGACACTCATGGTGCATTCATCGACACCTTTTTGTATAAACATTTCGTTGTTCTCAGATTCCAGAGGTAAACCTACTACCTGCTAAGCATCATCACTGGATTCAGAACTTGACTAAACTGTTGACAGATCTTTTGATGTTGAGGACACAAGTAAACATAACCCGTTGTTGCCCACAAAAGCTATGGTGTTAGAGTCTCTACCTTCCAAAGGGCCAATTTTTGTCTCCAAAGTAAAGAGAGTCGATTCAGTAATATAGATAAAGTTGGAGGTTGGTTTTGTAAATAAAAGAAAACAAAAAAGTAAGAAAAGGAGTACAAATATTTTAGTCATGCCATTGACCACACGAAGAGAAGAGTCTCCTTTTTCTCTATATCTAACCTTCTTCTTCTCACTTTCCCATTTCTCTTTCCCAAATTACATCTCAAATACACAATCCAGCAACACCTTTCTCTCTCTAACAGCTTCGAGCTTCTACACTCATGGCTGCTTCATCCTATGTAGACGGTAACCCAATCATTCTAATTTTACTTTACTTGTACTTGTACACATCTCTCAACTTTTTTAGTCTTGTTCCATACGATCTATAAACTTTTGATCCGATTTTGGTTAGTTTTCGTTAGGCAGAAATATATAAAATATTCTCTTAGCTGATTAATTGTTTTGCATGATTGTCGGAGAGAATCTTCAGACATGTGATCTTCATGGTCCCTCGTCTTGTCTGTGAAATACCGAACCACCCATATGTTTCACATGAATTTTGTATTATTATAATTATATCCAAATTGATATAAACTTGATTGAAGGAATAATTGAATTCATGTTTGGAGTCTCCCAAAATTCAGATAGAGATGTGTGTTTGTTTATATTCTAGATCTGTGTGGTAGTTGAATCCTGAGGTTTTTGTTCTCTGCTGAAATTTTTCAGGAGAAAGAGATATGGAGAAAGGAGGAATGATATTACTACAGTCAAGTGAGAATCAAAATCCTATGATAGATCCTTCACCAACACCTTCACCATCTGCAACTGCTACTGCCCCAGCTTTGGTTTTGTCTAATTCAGGCAAGAGAATGGATCAAGCTGGCAAGAAAAAGTATGTTAAGCAAGTCACGGGTCGCCACAACGACACCGAGCTTCACTTAGCGGCCCAACGAGGTGATTTGGCTGCTGTGCAGCAGATTCTCAAGGATATTAACTCTCAGATGGAAGGGATTCTGAGTGGGGAAGAGTTTGATGCTGAAGTTGCGGAGATTCGAGCATCGATTGTGAATGAGGTGAATGAGTTAGGGGAGACGGCGCTCTTCACTGCTGCGGATAAAGGACATCTTGATGTTGTCAAAGAGCTGTTGAAGTATTCGAGTAGAGAGAGTATTGCTAAGAAGAATCGTTCTGGATATGATCCACTTCATATTGCTGCCATACAGGGTCATCATGGTAATGCTCCTTAACTCGTCGATAGGCTTTTGATCAAATGAACTACAGTATGTGAATAAGAATGTTTTTTTCTTTCTGGCAGCTATTGTTGAGGTCTTGCTAGATCATGATGCGACGCTTAGCCAGACATTTGGCCCATCGAATGCAACTCCGCTTGTGTCTGCAGCTATGAGAGGCCATACAGAAGTTGTGAACCAGCTCTTATCCAAAGCTGGGAATTTGCTAGAAATTTCTCGGTCTAACAATAAAAATGCCTTGCATCTAGCTGCAAGGCAAGGACATGTGGAGGTCATAAAAGCTCTTCTCTCCAAGGATCCTCAGCTAGCGAGACGGATTGACAAGAAAGGACAAACTGCACTTCACATGGCTGTTAAAGGCCAGAGTTCTGAAGTAGTGAAATTGCTTCTTGATGCAGATCCTGCTATTGTTATGCAACCGGACAAGTCTTGTAACACAGCGTTACATGTTGCCACCAGGAAAAAACGAGCAGAGGTATGCATCACCCTGATAGTGTGGTTCATTTTGAGATTTTTGATTGGGTCTTCACATTTTGGCATATACTTGCAGATTGTAGAACTATTGTTGTCACTGCCTGATACCAACGCCAATACTTTAACCCGCGATCACAAGACAGCGCTTGACATAGCAGAAGGACTTCCCCTCTCAGAAGAATCTTCATACATAAAAGAGTGTCTTGCTCGTAGCGGGGCTCTTAGGGCGAATGAGCTGAACCAGCCAAGGGACGAGCTGAGAAGCACTGTCACCCAAATCAAGAACGATGTACACATCCAGCTGGAACAGACGAAAAGGACGAACAAAAACGTGCACAACATTTCAAAAGAACTCAGGAAACTCCACAGAGAAGGGATCAACAATGCAACCAATTCTGTAACTGTTGTGGCTGTATTGTTTGCAACTGTAGCTTTTGCTGCTATATTCACAGTGCCGGGAGGAGACAACAATGACGGGTCTGCAGTGGTGGTGGGCCGAGCATCATTCAAGATCTTCTTCATCTTCAACGCACTCGCGTTGTTTACGTCTCTGGCGGTTGTGGTTGTCCAGATCACATTGGTGAGAGGAGAGACAAAAGCTGAGAAGAGGGTAGTGGAAGTGATCAACAAACTCATGTGGTTGGCATCGATGTGTACATCTGTGGCATTTTTGGCATCTTCATACATAGTGGTTGGGCGTAAGAACGAGTGGGCGGCTGAGCTGGTGACCGTGGTTGGGGGTGTGATAATGGCTGGTGTTCTTGGAACCATGACTTATTACGTGGTAAAATCGAAGAGGACAAGGTCGATGAGGAAGAAGGTGAAGAGTGCTCGCAGGAGTGGTTCCAACTCGTGGCATCATTCAGATTTCTCTAACTCGGAAGTTGATCCTATTTTCGCAATCTAAGATGCGTAAAAGAATCGTGTATATATATTGTTGTATTTGGTGAAGAGAGCTAGACTATTTAGTGTATAAAGCCCCCTGACCATCAAAAGGCAAACACTATTGTCAACCATTAAAGGTTTACACTGCTCAACTCATCTGTAAAACAGTTAACAATTGTCTTCTTCGGAAAGCAAAGAAAAGCAAAGGTTCCTTTGTTAGGAAATCATTTGTAGTATTCATGTTCAATCACTTCAGTTGCACAGCTCTGAGGTTCTTCCAAGCACAAATAATCTCTTGGGCTGTATACTGATTCTGAACCAAGATTTTGGAGTTGTGGAAATCTAAGGAAACACCAGACGCAACCATGATAGTATTTAACTTAGATTGAGAGAGGTGAATAGTCACTGAGAAGAGTAGATAACAGCGTTCGATTTCTCTCCCATACGATCCAAAAACCACAAGAATAAAGTGAGGCTTGCTATTTTTGGGTTCAAAAGGGATATCAATACTAAGTATAAGCCATGGAAGTAAACTCCTTACACCAGCAACTGTAGATGTTAAGATTGTGATGTACAAAACCAAAATTGGTAGCCAACTGTTTCAGGCAAGAGTGTAGTCCAAATACATCATAGAACAACACATTTGGATTTAGAATTTCTTACCTGAAACTTGTTGGATGATGCAGTAACAGTCATTAAGGTGTCAAAGAGGATTGCAAGTCCACAACAAGTATTACTAATTCACCAATTCTCTTCTAGCAAACAACAGAAGAAGATAAGCCAAGCTCAATACACTACAACAAAATCCAGTAACACTGGTTCCGAAATCGAAGCTCAAAATCAAAGAGTAAATCCATAATAGCAATTTCTAAGAGAATTCCAACAAATTATTTTTGATAGGACACTATATGTTTAATCCGGAAGCACAAACACAAAAGGAGACATAAATTGAAGCGTTTTTAGAGCAAGAAATTGGAAAATTCCTTCCTTCTATGCAACAACTGTCTCATTTTCCGACGCCGCCGGTGGGGCCTGCAACGCATTGACGAGATCTAACGCCGGCCAATGCAAAGAACCAAGCATCATACCATAAACATCAGCGCGAGAAGGCATCGTCTCAATAACCTTGTAATCCTGAGGAGCATACAATTTCTCCTCAAAAACAGCACCGCCTAAATTGTTATCGTAGAGCTTCTTCTCTTTCTGAAAATTGATGAAAGTCTTCAAAGCAGCAGGTATATCTTCAGATTGAACGAATAGCCAAGCGTTCATACCCTTCATACATGGCTTCAGAGACTCCCATTTGGTTCCTTCCAAGGCTTTGTAGACTAAAGTGTTCTTGGCGACGAGGAGCTTCGTGTTTGTGTTTTCACGGAGGATTCCACGGAGCTCTTGTAGTTGCTTCACGCTGAGACCGTTGTAGTTGATTCCGGTGATGAAATGGCAGTTTTCTAGGTTGATCTTCGTCTTCCCTGCTACGAGCAGAGCTCTTCTCAGGCTAGCCATCGATCTATACAGAGGCTAACTCAAATGGCACGATTTCGATCCCCAACGAAGAAACTGTGAGCTCGAGCGAGATTCAAAATGAGAAATGCTAGGGTTCTTACCTCAGACTTAAGAGAATCGGAGAGGTTTACTTTGGGCTATTTTGAGTTGGGCTAAGGAAATGACAAAACTATATTATTTTTAGAAATTCTAATTTTTTTATGATTTATAGATTTTTGTATTTGTCCAAATAAATTTTGGTATTTTTGTCCTAAAGCATCGTTCATTGATCTAGAGACAGCTAAAGCTAATCAAATAAGAAACTCCACAATTAATAGCAACTGGAGGAATCACAAATAGTTGTATCGAATTTGATAATTTCTAAGCCAATCTTCACCTTTCTCGTCGTAATCCATCTTAGTAAAGGCATTCCCCAAGAAGTTCAAATTAGCAGCAAATGCAGATGCTCCTCGCCATGCATCCAGCACTGGATCCATAGCTCTAACCACGTTAATGGGTGATCCGCAAGGTCTTATCATCCTAATCCCACATTCCAACCGCTCGTTCATCCCTGGAAGAAGGCTACACCCGCCCGTCATTAGTATCGAGCTCGTTAGCCTCTCCTCTAACTCTTTCTCGTCGTGCGGTAGCCTTCTGATTGATGTGCCAGCCATCTCGTCTAAGCCTACTTGGTCAATACCAATAAGGTTTGGATGGAACAGGATCTCTGGGCAACGGAATCTTTCTATACCAATCACTATCTTGTAGTCTTCCTCTGTTAATGGGCGTACGCGTGGCACCTCCCCTGATGTCTGACTCAATTCTCCTTCTACTTTCTGCACAAATGTTGGATCAATTTCCTGAAGTCTAGATGATAAACGAGCCAACTCTGCCTCGTCTGAATCAGGTTGTTCGTCATCATCGTCATTATCCTTGCTCATAAGTTTGTAGAGCTGCCAATCTTCATCTCTAGAACCAAACGTATCCTCGCCTTTCCCTCTATCAAAGGCTGCTGTCGTCAGCAGACGCATTCTCTCCCTCTGTGCAGCACTGAGTCGCTCGCCTCGCCCAATACCTCCAGACTTGTTATTCCCGTTACTGGACCCGTTTGTTTTCAGACGCTTCTTCTGCTCAACTCTCTCCAACACTTCCTTGTACTGAGCTTGCAACTCCTCTAAGTAAGACTCTGGGTTCTCACTACAACCAGAAAACAGACAAAAACAAAGGATTAATATTTGCTCCCTTTTTCCCTTTCTAACATTGACTTATGAATTGGCATACATACCGACGTCTTTCCTCCTCTAATTGATTTCTTTTCTCTTTTTCGAGTTCCTCCTCATTACGCTTTTGTCTAGCTCGTAGCCGGCCCTCTGCTGTTGTTTTAAGAAACATTTGCCTCTTCTTGTCCTTAAGCTGCAAGCAGCAAATGAAAAAAGTCATGAAAATTAAGCCAGACTCTCAAATGAGTAAAGGATTTCTCATCATTCTGGAAACAAACCTGCTCAGGAGTAAGAATATCATCGGGGACATTCATAAGTGGATACTTTTCATTATTAAGAGAATCAGGGTTTTCTTCATACTCAGCTGGTTCATTCTTCGGCTCACCCCTTGCTTTTCTAAGCGACTGTGTCACTTTCGTAATAGTAGACTCTAGCTCTTGCCTGGACGCGTAACCGGTGTCTGACAAAAAGGTTGGAATATCATCCTCTTCAACCTGGTCAACTTGCTTCAAAAGGAAACGCAAGCTAATCAGTTGATTCTCCATGTCATTAATCTTGGACACTCTCTTTGCTTCAGCCATTTCTCGCAGCCTTTGACCTTGTTTTTCTCTTATAGCTGCCTTCCTTGCAATCTCTTCTTCTGATGGAGGAACTTCGGTGGGAGGAGGTATCCATGGAAGCTGCCAATAACTTGTTTTCTCTTCAGCTTCTTTTCTTCCTTCCTGGTCAATAACGATCACATGAATTTAGTTTACTACCGTCCCAAACTGCCTAAAAAAGGAAATGAGAGAATGAGTAAATCAACTTACCTGGAATAACCGAATTTCCGAAGCATAGTCAGGTGCGATATAACAGTGTTCCAATTTCAAATCTTCGGCCTTCTCCCATGTAAACCTAGACCTTTTGAGACATTGAACATGGCAAGAAAAACATATCAAATCTTGAAATGTGAGTAATCACATTGAGAAGATAGATCCAGAGGAAGACTCACGAATGAAAAGGGTACTTAAGTGACAGAAGCTGCTTTAAATAATCAGTGACATGATATCCACCAATGTTAGTTCGGCTGGATCCTTTATATATAGGTTCTCCGTCGACAAACTGATAACCAATGAACCATGTACCAGATCAATAAGACATATAAGAACTATCAGACTAATGACTAAGTGATATCAGGAAAGGAATTGTTTGAAGAAAGAAAGTAAACAGGGTTGACACCAGCTTGCATTCATAGTAGTCATAGATACATACCGGAATGGAGTGTGTTGTCGTGAATCCAGGACAGAGAACAATTCCATCTTTTTTACAAATTCCATGTAGTTGATTGTATTTGTAGCTGAAAGCAGCATCGACTCCAAATGCTGTGACGACATGAGAGTTAATGAATTAATGAAAACAATAAACAAAAGGTTCCATAATTACAGTATCAAACATTCAGTTCAAGAAGACGATCAAATTCAGAAACCAAAAAAATAACGCAGATTCATACCAACTGCAGGCACTCCATAAGTCTCAAATAGCAGTTCTGCCATTTTGCTACGAGATTGAACTGGGTTGCATGCACATTCAGTGATTAGGATTGGATGATCAATCTGTACTGCCATCAAATGACGTTAAATGACGAGACAAAATTCTGACAGGTAGTAAGATGAAACTCAAAATCAAGATGAAAACAAAAAAGTTCTAGGACGTACCCCTGATCCATTAGCACCCAAACGATCAAAGGCGTAGTCAAGAATCTAAAAAGCAGAAAAATCAATTAGACAAGTGGGTTCTTCAGTGATTGCATTATTTAATTAGCATAAACATCAAAGAACTTGGAATACAAAGAAATGATGAGAGCAAGAAATTCCTGGAACAGAAGACCTTACAAATATACAATACAATTCGTTATTGAATAAACGGGTATAGAATCCATACATATTCCATGATCTCAAACTGATAAACCACATTGCTGTCAAAAGGGGAACGTGGTCCAGAGCGAGTGCAATCAAAGTACTTCATCATGGAAGGATCCAGGTCGCCAACAATAGTAACAGTTTCACCTGTACTAGAGAGAAGAACTAACCATTACAACAACATTACAAACACACCTAGAAGATAATTTAGAAGCAGAGCAACTTTTAAGCAAAATAGGATAAAGCATAGTTATATATATCTAGAAATCGTAGCCAAAACTTCAAGCAACTCTGCTCTAGTACTTTGAAACATATCATTGGCTAAATTTGTTACTCTAGCAGCGAAACAAGCAATTAAGACACATACATAGAAGCGGGAAAATAGAGAAAAAAATAAAGACCTGTAGCTTTGTGGCGTGGTCTTTGCACGATATTGCGGAAAACAACACGAGGCTCAGTTTCTCCTGCCCACCTAAAAAAACGCAAGAGAATTTCAAAATTTAACACGATTTTTACGAATTGGGGAAGAGAATTACTAAATACCAAAAACCTCAAGTAAAAGTGAGTTAGCGATAAGAAGGAAATTAGGGTTTATGGAATAAAAGTACCCGATACGGAAGTAGGAAGCGCCATTATCGATAACAATGGGAATCGAAGATGGATATGTATTGTAATCACTCTGCCTACGTATCCTCGAAACGAACGCCATGGCTTTCTCTTCCTACTGCGGTGTTGATTTAGTCGCCGTCGTCAGTCATCGACTGATTTTGTAATAAGTAAATTCGGCCACCTAGTTCTCCGGTGAAAGAAAGAAGAAGACACAAATGGAGCTCCGTGACGTGGAAAAACATTATTAGGCCCAAAACCCTCTGACTTAAAAAAGACTTGATAATTGAATAAATAGTTTAATGTCGTTGACATAAACGTAAGCCGTCTTAGCTCAGTGGTAGAGCGCGTGGCTTTTAACCACGTGGCCGTGGGTTCGATCCCCACAGACGGCGTTTTCGTATTCCGACATAGGTTGTCTTTTTTGCTGCTTTTCTTTAACTGAAATATTCCGACCAATTTTTTCCAGCTGATAAGCCCAACGGACAATGTGTAATATTGCGATTTTATATAAAAGTTTTGGGCCTTTTGATTTTCCTTGCAATAATTAACACTCGGTCTTCTCCAACCTAACAATTATTCTAGGGTTTTAGAGTTTCCGCACGAATCACGAATCTCTCTCTCTTTCACACACTTCACACTTTCAATATACACTCTCATTATGACTACCGAAGAGAAAGAGATCCTCGCCGCCAAATTGGAAGAACAGAAGATCGATGTAATTGATTACTCTTTTATTCTTTACCTATCTATCATCTCTGTTTATTTGTTGTTATTTGTCTTTTAGTCTGGAAATCATTAGACTGAATTCAGAGTTTTTTAATCTGTTCCTGCCCAGATCTTTGCTTTTGTTTTGTTTTGTATATGCAAATATTGGACCTTATTATAAGACTTTAGATCTGAATTTACATGTAATTAACCTTTGTGGATTCTCTCATTTTCCCAATTAGTTCAATTATTGATGATTTGTTGTAGCTCGATAAGCCCGAAGTTGAGGACGATGATGATAACGAAGACGATGACTCTGATGACGATGATAAGGATGATGACGAGGCTGATGGTAAAAGCTTTCTACATTTCATTCATCAAATTACTGGAATAATTAGTATAGTTCCTAGTATTTCTGTTAGCTTACATCTGGGGCAGATTTGTTGATGCTCACGTGTATGTGTAGATATGTAGCAATGATAATTATATGGCCATAGCTTGAAAATTTAGTGAAAATGAATCCATCTTCTTTGTTTTCAAATAATCTTTGCGTTGACTTGTGTTGATAGACATGTTTGTGGAACTTAATGTTATCATCTATTTTATTCTTGTTGATTGGTGATTGGAAAACAGGACTAGATGGAGAGGCAGGAGGTAAGTCAAAACAAAGCAGAAGTGAGAAGAAGAGTCGCAAAGCCATGCTCAAGCTTGGCATGAAACCCATCACTGGTGTTAGCCGAGTCACCGTCAAAAAGAGCAAGAATGTTTGTGTTTTCTCTTTAATATTCAGTCAATCTTAATTTCTTTTATTCACACATCAGGCTTTAATATTGATCTGTTTTGGGGACATTTGCTTTGGAACACAGATCTTGTTTGTCATATCAAAGCCTGATGTGTTCAAGAGTCCAGCATCAGACACATATGTGATCTTTGGAGAGGCGAAGATCGAGGATTTGAGCTCTCAGATCCAGTCGCAAGCAGCAGAGCAATTCAAGGCACCAGATCTCAGCAATGTGATCTCAAAGGGTGAGTCATCGAGCGCTGCAGTGGTTCAGGATGATGAGGAGGTTGACGAGGAAGGTGTTGAGCCAAAGGACATTGAGTTGGTGATGACTCAAGCAGGAGTGTCTAGGCCAAATGCTGTGAAGGCTCTCAAGGCTGCAGATGGAGATATTGTCTCTGCCATCATGGAGCTTACCACCTAAACCAAAGTCTTTTCTACTTAGATGTGGTTTAACCTGAGTTATGTGCCAGAGATTGTCCAAAGAATTCGGAAATTTTTGGTTTCAATGTTTTTCATGAAGTGATTTTCGATGTTGTATCAGTATAAACCTCATAAGTTTTTGATTTTCAGTTTGATTTTATATTGAATATCAAGTCCAAGTGTTTACCATTATAGACTTGTAGTTATAATTTGTCAAGTATCAGTCTGTTTAATGAACCGAACCCAAAGGATATGGACACCCCTTCACTCCAACCAATACGAGGTATCAACTGAGGTTAATCGATACATGCAGTACAATGTACAAAGTGCTACAAGTGGAGGTTCATAGACTAGAAAAGTATTCAACAGGACCTGATTCTAAGAGAAATTGTTATAAAGCCGATGTTTATTACCTAACTCCTCAAGGAAGGAGGCTAGGGAGTTGCAAGGAAGGAGCTGGTTTTATCCAAGACTACGAAAGATTCAAAGGCACACTGATGAAGCAAAACAAGGCGTAAGGATGTTGCAGTTGCTGATAAGAAGACTTGACAAGGTTTCATCATTGATGGTGGAGCTAATGGGTTCAATTCGACAAGGTTTTAGTTTCCTTTTGCATGGTGAATAAACTAAAGCAACATTTTTTTAATGGAGAAGAAAGAAGAGTCATCAAAACTGTTCCAATATCCAAAACAAAGATACTAACATTCTCAAACCAATTGATTGATTCATTAGATAATAATACTGTTTATCACAAAGATCCCCAACATGTAAAAAAGTAGTCATAGATCACAAAAGGAGACGATTCTCAGGCCCTGATCCATTCAAATATGTATGTGCACAACAGTGTACGTGTATATATAGTCTATAGACATTTAATTCAATCTTAAAGAGGAACCATCATCACACGCATAGCCACAGAAATACTCCTCAAAGATGCTAATCTCAGACTATATAAACCAGCATTGTGTGACACAGTATCCCGCAAACAAAAACACTGAATTTCATTCATGAATGTAACCTACCTGCGATGGCTGCAACCTGAACCTCCATTTGTGCCGCCCTGACTTTAGAACCCGTGGCTCGGTGGAAGAACTGTTCTCTCGACAACAACCTCACATTCCTCAAATACTGATCAAAGGGAACAACACCATCTTGAAACGACTTATCCAAGGAATAAATAGCATCTTCAATGGCTAAATCCAAAGCAGTACACTCTAACATCTGCTTAGAGAGTGTGTCACCACATTCAAAAGCATTATCCACATCCAAATCAACTAAATTCTTGGTTTTGCCTTGGTTCTCTCTAACCCACGAGTCTAGAATATCAGTGTTCATGGAGATAATCTGTAATTGTTGTTCAAGTGTTTCTTTCTCCTCAACCATCTCTTTCAACCCTATATTAAGCTCATCCTCTCTTCTCTTCAGCCCAGCTTGCAAGCTCAGCAGCTCCTCTGCTTCAGCTTCTCTGGCTCTCCTCATCGAAACCAAATCGCTATGAACCATCTCCACCATCTTATTAATCGCATTTCTCTTGAAAACCTCCGCCGCATCATCAGATTGCTGCTGGTGGTGAACATGCTGCACTTGCACCCTACTTACTCCTCCGCCGTAAGGTGATGGCGGGAACGGTCTAGGCAATGACTGATCAGCCGAAGGAGGTCGTGACAGAGACGAATCGTATACCGTAGGAGGAGACGGTGGCGGTGGCTGAGGACGGCGTCGAGAATAAAGAGGCGGATCACGAGCAAAAGCAGCGCTGAGATCGGAGACGAGATCTACGAGATTGGAGCTAGGGTAGACCCAATTCTGAAGGTACGGAAGAGAAACGAGACCAGAAGGAGTGACATGTGCGTGAGGTCGCTTGATGATCATATCAGCGGTGGGATTCACATAGACGCAAGGAGGATGACGAGGATATGACTCGAGGAGCCAGATAATCACAGGTATGTTATAGGTGACTCCATGAAAAGGCATCGGAATCGTACCATCTGCTTGAAGGAGGTTGACGGAGCGACCATCGTTGTGCATAAACGATGCCGTTTTGGGCTCTAAGGAAGGGTAAGAAGAGATTAGGTTAAGTAGATGTTGCCGGATCAACCACTTGTTGGACTCTTCGTAGGGGACTGAAGATGGGCCGCGCTGGGAGAGGGCAGAGGAGAGGAACTGCTGAACCTGCTGCGGATTAGACGGCGGGGGAACCATCGGAGTTAAACGGTGTCGGCGTTGGAAGTCCAAATTGAAGATGACGACGACAACTGGGGAGGAGATTCGATTTAAGAAGAAGAAGTAATGTTATTATACGCGTCTTTATTAGCTATTTACTCTTTTACCCTTCAGTGTTGTTTTGGATAGTGTTTAATCCGGTTTACTCCATAAAAATTTGTAAGGAGTGGACATGTTCCAAAGTCCAAAGTTTAACACCCAAAACATAAAGCGAGTTTGTGATCAAAGTTTTATTCACCTTACTCATGTAAGTAACGAGTGAAAAACAAAACAGTTTTTTTCTCATAACTTTAACAATAAGAAGATTCAAACCACTTGACAACAAAAATAAACGAAAAGATTCAAACCACAATTTTTTTCTCATAACAAAACAAAAAGAAGATTCAAGTCACTTGTCAACAAAAGACAGAAAAATCCAAGTAGCAATTTATTCATTTTGATACTTGTTTTCAAACTTCCCAGAGACGAGTCCAAACACCAAGCTGATGGCAAACGTAAGCATCTAGTGACGCCTGAAGAATCTGATCAAGGTCTAGATCGTAAGCGGTCCAATCGCTCATGCTTATCTCCGGATCTAGCATCACTCCTTGATAGCCCATACATTCCTCAACAATCTCTTCAAACGAAGAACGCCTCATGCTCCTTCCCCACGAATCAGTCACGTACCGCCTTATGTCCAGAAGTTCTCCGATCTCCAACTGGTGGCAACACCGAGCAAGCTTTCCTGCATCTTGACCATTCCAGACACCGACGAACGTGGTTTCTGGATCTGCTAAGAAACTGCGGAGGTTGTTAGGTACTTGGTCACAGTAACCTAACTGGATGATGAGACATCGATTACCCACGCATAACTGGAGAATATCCGCTGGATTATCTGAGTAGTATCTTATCGGCGGAGGATCGGCGTAGTAGTTATTCGGTCTTGGATCGGAGTAATAACTAAACGGTGTCCACTGGACGCCAACTCCAACGACGAGAGGGTGAGAGGAGAAACGGTTGTTGAAGAGGACGTTGCGAATCCAACGGCTGATGACGGAAGAATCCCACGTTACGGTGACGATGAACTCGTCTCCAAAGAAATCGACGGAGTACTCTAGGTGAGTGTTGTAACTTGCGACGGTTCTTATCGTCGGGGAAGCCATTAATTAAGCTCTCGTCTTTGCCTTTTTGTTTCTGGTTTTAGAGGAGTGAGTGAGGGAGAAGCGGCTTGTTTTTATTTTCTTGCTATCGTCCAAGGGTGTTTGTTTTTGCTAATGTACACACTGCTTTTTAGTCTTTGTACGTACACGAAGAGTTTACACCGTTGATCTTTGAAGGCATTTCGTACAGTTAATATCGGACGGTTGATAATTGGGATGCTGTCTGTCACATCGTAAGGCGTGTCATACACACCAATTTCATTTTATTTTTAATTAATACATCCTAAATTACTGAATTCTTATCAAGAAAATTGATTCGATTTGTTCAAAATATATATGATAATGAGATATAGCAAATGAGATCACGAGTAAATTTATGTAGATTGAATTAGTTGATATTTTATGGAATCATCCGATGATAAAATTGAGTATCTCCGTATATTTAGCTTACGAAAATATACCATTCAATTCTCCCTCTCTCATATTTATTTTTTTCTTTTTTCGATTAAACATGAGCTAAAAATGGTGACACAAAAATGATCTCAGGATTAAAGCCAGAATTTTTCTCACCAATATTTGTTTGTTTGCTTAGTCAAATATTAATGTTTGACCTTAGAGAAACAGTTTATATACTCCTCAAATTCAAAACTGAAGAAGAAAACAAAAACAAAGGTTGAGCTATAATCTTTAGCAACCTAAGCAAAAGAAATATTCATTAATCAAGATTTGCAACATTGGGTTCCTTTTAAGATAGTAGTCGTGGAATTAACGTGTGGAAAAAGTGTTAAACATTGTGATCAAAGAGATAGATAGTAGTGATATTCATGGAATTAACGATCCACTGAAGCAAAAACAGTTTTTTTTTTTCTCACAGCATAAACAAAAACAAGATTCAAGCAATTCTAGTCAACAAAAAAAATAAAAAGATTTCAAGCCACCATTTTAATCTTTTGGATCTTGTTTTCACAGACGAGCCATAACACCGAGCAGGTGGCAAACGTGAACATCAATTGACGCCTGAAGTACCTGATCACGGTCTAGAACGTGAACGCTCCAATCACTCATGCTTATCGCAGGATCTAGCCTCAGTCCTGATCCTGGAGAACCCAAAAATTCATCAACAATCTCTTCAAACGAACAACCCCTCATGCTCTTTCCTCGCGAATCATTCACGTACTACCTTATGTCTAGAAGTTTCCCGATCTCTAACTGATGTTTAGATCTCGCCAGCTTTCCTGCGTCTTGACTATTCCAAACGCCGACGAACGTGGTATTTGGATCGGTCAAGAAACTGCGCAGACTGGTAGGGACTTGGTCACAGTGACATAACTGGATGATGAGACATTGGTTACCCACGCATAACTGGAGAGTATCCGCCGGAGGATCTGAGTTGGAGTCACCATCGGAGATGTAATCACCAGGATAAGGATCGGCGCAGTAACTAGCTCGCGGAGGATGGGCGGATTCGTTGTCCTCTAGAGGATCGGCGTTGTGATCTCTCGGCGCAGAATGCTCGTAGTAACCTTCAGTTTGATGATCGTAGTACCTATTCGGCGGAAGATCATTGGCGTCGTACCTATTCGGTGGAGGATTACGGTCGTAACTACGCGGTGGATGATGATCCGAGTAGTACCTATTCGGTGGAGGATTAGGATCGTAACTACGCGGTGGATGATGATCGGAGTAGTACCTATCCGGTGGAGGATTGGCGTCGTAACTTACTGGCGGTGTCCACTGGACGCCGACTCCAACGACGAGAGGTTGTAGATAGTACGGACGACAGTTGTTGTATTCAACCTCATGGATCCATTGGCTGATGATGGCGAAATCCGAAGTTACGGTGACGGATAACGTGTTTCCGAAGACATCGATAGAGTACTCTTGGTGAGTAGAGTAGTAACCGCCGGTTCTTATCGTCGTAGCCATCGAAACTCTCTTCTTGCTTGCTTTCTGGATTTTTAGAGGACTCGGTTAGAGAGAAAAGCGATTTCTTCTTCTTGTTAATTAGGTTTTATCGTCGGAGAGTTTTTATTGTATTAATTTTGCGAATCTCTTTATTTTGTTGTACTATAGAATTATCACCGTTGATCTTTCTAAAGGCATCTTCTAGGGTTGAAATCGGACGGTTGATAATTAAGATTCATGTACTATAGTCTATAGGATTTACGACACGCAAATTGCTGAGTATTTCCCCTCCGAAGTTTGATTTTAATTTGTTAAAAATATATGGTGAAGATATGGAAAAATACGTCAAAGGTAATTTCTGATCCGCCCAAAAAAATAGAAAGGTAATATTCTGATGTAATTTACGAATTAGTTTGATAACTTAGCTTATGATAAAAATGCTGTATAAATACCTTTCCATGTTTCTCTAATTTGCTGCTAGCTTATTATTAACAGCTCCGCTTGGAATTAAAAACAGTAGTCTCCAATTTAATCAAAGAAAATTGCTTTTACTAATTTATTCATGGAAGAAATAAACGACCGTCTGGAAAAAAAAAGAAGAGAAATGTCACAAACAATCTAACAAGAGGAAAAAGATTCAAGATTGGTCTTTAACAACAACTTTAAAACAAGGATTCAAAGATTTGCAACATAACATGGATTCCATTGAGACGTTTACTCAATACTCCCAAAGGTGGTCAAGAATAGCAAGCTTGCAACACGCATAAACATCTATCGACGCCTGAAGAATCTGAACGTAGCGAAGGTCGTAAACGCGCCAATCGCTCCTGCTTACCTTTCGATCTAGCCTCACTCCTGAATGACCCAAATTTTCCTCGACAATCTTTTCAAACGAACAACGCTTCATGGTCCTTCCACTCGAATCTGAAACGAACTTCCTTAAATCCAAAAGCACCGCAATCTCCAACTCATGTTTAGATCGTTTAAGCTTTCCCGCATCTTGACTATTCCAAATACCGACGAAAGTGTAATCGCGATCCGCCAGGAAATTACGGAGGACCTGCGGGACTCGTTCACAGTGAGAAAGCTGGATGATGATACATCGATTACCAACGCATAGCTGCAGAGTATCCGCCGGAGGATCGAAGCGACGACGAACCCGTGGAGAGTCGGAACGATAACGAACCTGTGGAGAATCAGAACAATAACTAACCGGTGGAGAATCGGAGCGATAACTAACTGGAGGAGAATAGGAGCGATAACTAACCGGAGGAGAATCGGAGCGATAACGAACCGGTGAAGAAGCAGAGTAATAACTAGAGGGTGTCCACTGAACGCCGACTCCAACAACGAGAGGGTGGGAAGAGAAGCGGTTGTGGGATAGGACGTCGTGAATCCATTGGCCGATAACGGATGGATCCGGCGTTACGATGACGATAAACTCTTCTCCAAAGAAATCGACTAGGTACCTTTGCTGAGTAGCGTAAGTTCCGATGGTTCTGATAGTCGGAGCCATTGATTTTGCATTCACTTTTTGAAGGAAAGAAAATGATGAAACTGCTTTCTTCTACTTTTGCTATCGTCGGAGGGTGCTTAAATTGTAGTACTGGTGCTCTTTATCACCGTTGATCTTTGTGAAAATAAATGCGGTTAAATTTGGACGGTTGAGATGCATGTAGGCAAGGGTTAGCCTTTTGCATCGTTGGGTCAGTGTGACGTCATTTAACTAACCAGGTTTTTTTTATTAATATTTCCTTAATTTTTCGAAGCTATTTGTTTTTTTTGTACCATAGAATTATCACCGTCGATCTTTCTGAAGATATGTATTGTCGTCTAGGACTGAAATCGGACGGTTGAGAATTAAGGTAATTTGTTTCAAAAATATTTGACAAATATATGATAGTAATAAAAAAATGTACACTTCTGATGTACATTTTACCAATCAGTTGATTATTTCGTTTCTTTAGTTTGATACAGTTTAATATCTTCGAATAATTTAGCTTATGATTTATTATAAAAAAAACTTTTACAATTTTTTTTTTATTGTTTGGAAAGAATCCCCGAGGTATAATACTAGAATTTGTCTAATTTGTTGTTTGTTTTAATAACAGCTCCCCAAGGAATTAAAAAAAAAATGTACTCAAAGAAATTTGAATTTTACTGATTAATCATGGAAGAAATAACGACAGGTAAACAAACAGAAAAAAAAAGGAGGAAACATTTTACGAGTGAAAAACAGTTTCTTTTCACTCAACTGTAACAAAATAAAGATTCAAGATTTGTGTTTGAAAAAAAAAACTCAAGATTTGCAACATTAGATTCCATTGAAACGTTTACTCAAAATTCCCATAGACGATTTCGAAAACCAAGCTTGGAACAAACATAAACATCTATTGACGCCTGAAGAATTTGATCGTAGCTAAGGTCGTAAACGCTCCAATCGCTCATGCCTATCGCCTTCTCTAGCCTTACTCCTCTATAACCCAAACATTCTCCAACAACCACCTCAAACGAACGACCCTTTAAGCCCCTTCCTCTCGAATCTACAACGTGATTCCTCAAATCCAAAAGCTCTGCAATCTCCAACCGATGTCTAGATCTCTTTAGCTTTCCCGCATCTTGACTATTCCAAAAACCCACGAAGGTGTGATTTCGATCCCCGAGAAACCTACGGAGGACATGAGGGACGCGGTTACAGTAAAAAAGCTGAATGATGATACATCGATTACCAACGCATAGCTGTAGAGTATTCGCCGGAGGATCAGAGCGAGCCGGTGGAGAAACGGAGCGATAACGAGCTGGTGGAGAAACAGATAGATAACGAGCTGGTGGAGAAACGGAGCGATAACGAACTAGCGGAGAGTCAGAGAGATAACGAGCCGGCGGAGAAACAGAGCGAAATTGAGCCGGCGGAGAGTCTGAGCGATAACGAACCGGCGGAGAAACGGAACGATAACGAGCTGGTGGAGAAACAGAGCGATAAAGAGCCGGTGGAGAAACGGAGCGATATTGAGCAGGCGGAGAAACGGAGCGGTATTGAGCAGGCGGAGAGTCTGAGCTATAACGAGCCGGCGGAGAAACAGAGCAATATTGAGCCGGCGGAGAGTCTGAGCGATAACAAACCGGCGGAGAATCATAGTGATGAGTAACCGGCGAAGAATCGGAGTGATAACTAACCGGAGAGTGATACCTAGCCGGTGGAGAAGTAGGATGTGGTGTCCATTGCACGCCGACTCCAACGACGAGAGGGCGAGAGGAGAAGCGGAGGACGTCGTGAATCCATTGGCCGATGACGGAAGGATCCGAAGTTACGGTGACGATGAACTCGTCTCCGAAGAAATCGACAGAGAACTTTCCCTGAGTTGCGTAACTTCCGATGCTCCTGATTCTCGGAGCCATTGCGATTTAGAAACAAAATAATCGTAGAATTGCACTCAGAATATCAAGAAGAAACCAATATAATAAAAGCTCGTTTGTTTCTCTCTTGCTGTCTTTTTTTTTTGTCCGTCGTCTCTCTTGCTGTGAGCGTATATAGTAGCAAAAGACTGAGAAAAGTAAATTTCAATTAAAATGGTACTTAAATAAATCCCAAATTTAAAACAAATTTGTAGTACTGGTTCCCTTTATCACCGCTGATCTTTAAGGAAATAAATGCGATTAAATTTGGACGGTCGAGATGCATGTAGACAAGGGTTAGTCTTCTGCATCCCTGTGACGTCGTGCGTAGGGTTTGTCCATTCAGCTACCCCAAACTCAAATAATTACCGGTTTGAATTCAAAATGTTTTTTTTGTCAGTTTTCGAAAGTTGAATTAAGGAGGATAATTTCAGTAAATTTTGTTCAGATTTAGCTAATGTTAAAGCTGATTCAAATCAAAATAATCCTAAATCAAGCTTATACTTGATCTGGTTCGTGGTATTCACAAATCGGAAAATATTCATATTATTGCATATGTTTTCGTTCATAATATATATCCAATCCACCGTAGTAGTAGTAGTATATACTTATATTATCGACTCCAAAAGATTGGTGCTTTTGTTGATTATTCAGTTTTTGTAATAACTTGCATTGTTCATAAATTATTTCCAGAAAACAAAACAACTTGATCTTCGACTTCGTCTATGTTTTCATGAAGTCACGGAAAAAGACGATTCTAATGTAACATAGCTTAAGCATTGACGATGACGTATTTGATATGCTTTCTTGGTACGTCGTACTTTTTTGTCCCATATCAAATTGAAGAAATTTGATAATTTAATTCATCATTTACCAACTTTGTAATAAAACAAATAGTCACAAAATGCCGTAACAATCTCTGAATTGTTTTTTTAATTAGAAGATGTTGATTAACAAAGAGAGTTAAGAACAAACATGTTTGATCCAAGTCACAAGATTCAGCAACATTACATTCCTTTGATCCATCTCTGATCTTACAAACACGTTTTCTCAAACTTTCCATAGACGATACTTAACACCTAGCTTGAAGCAAACATGAGCATCAATCGACGCCTGAAGAATCTGATCGTCACAAAGCTCGTACGCACTCCAATCACTCATGCTTATCTCTCGATCTAGCCTCACTCCACGATAACCCAAACATTCCTCAACAATCACCTCAAACGAACAACCCCTCATGCTCCTCCTTCCGCTCGAATCTTCAACGTACTTCCTCAAATCCAGAAGATCATCAATCTCTAACTGATGTCTAGATCTCTCTAGCTTCCTCGCGTCTTGACTATTCCAAACACCGACGAACGTGTAATCTGGATACGCTAAGAAATTATGAAGGACTCTAGGGACGCGGTCACAGTGAGAAAGCTGGATGATGATACATCGATTGCCAACGCATAGCTGCAGTGTATCCGCCGGAGGATCGTAGTAACCACCAGATGAAGAATCGGAGTAATAACTAACCGGTGGAGAATCGGAGTTTTAACCAGGCGGTGTCCACTGAACTCCGACTCCGACAACGAGAGGGTGAGAGGAGAAGCGGTTGTTGGAGAGAACGTCGTGTATCCATTGGCCGATGACGGAGGGGTCCGGCGTTACGGTGACGGTTAACTCTTCTCCAAAGAAATTGACAGAGTATTTTTCCTGAGTGGCATAACTTCCGATTGTTCTGATTCTCGGAGCCATTGATTTTACGTTTACTTTGGAGAACCAGAGCATAGAAAGATAATGATTCTGCTTGTATCGTCGAAGGCTACTTAAAGTGTAGTACTGGTGCTCAGTGCTCTTTGTCACCGTTTGATCTTTGTGAAAATAAATGCGGTTAAATTTGGACGGTTAAGATGCATGTAGGCAAAGGTTAGCCTTTCGCATCGTTGGGTCAGTCTATCGTGACATCGTGCATAGTAATTCGACGTCACAAACTCACAATTACTGATTCGTTAACCTCAAACCTAAATAATTACTGATTCGTATTCAGAAAGATTTTATAAAAAACTTGAAATTTGGGAATTAAGGAGGATGAATAATTTCAGTATTAGTTAATATTAGTATCATCCTGTATCAAGATTAGGATTGAAAAACTCAACATAGCAAGCATTAGATCCAAATTAAAGTAGGAAACATATTTAGCACAGCACTATGCGTTTGTAAGTTCGTTTCCTTATTTTGATAAAATTTAGCTTATGATAAAATAAAATAATACTTGTATTTTACAAAATACTCATGGAAGAAATAAACTACTAGTTTTTTAAAAAAGAAGGGAAATTTCACTCACAAGTCCACAACGAACAAACGAGATAAGATTTATTTCTCTAATAAGTAATAACAAACCAAAAAAGGAAAAGATTCAAACATTTGCAACATTAGATTCTAATTGAAACGTTTACCGATTCTTTTCTTCCCACAGATGGTCTAGAATAGCAAGGCTGCAACACGCATAAACATCTATCGACGCCTGAAGAATCTGATCGTAGCTAAGGTTGTAAACGCGCCAATCGCTCATGCTTACCTCTCGATCTAGCCTCACTCCTGGATAACCTAAATTTTCCTCAACAATCTTCTCAAGCGAATAATTATACATCGATCTCCGTCCACTCGAATCTGAAACAAATTCCCTCAAATCCATAAGCTCCGCAATCTCCAACTGATGTCTAGATCTCTCTAGCTTTCCTGCATCTTGACTATTCCAAATTCCGACGAACGTGTTATCTCGATCCGCGAGGAAATTACGGAGGACCTGCGGGACGCGTTCACAGTAACGGAGTTGGATGATGATACATCGATTACCAACGCATAGCTGCAGAGTATCCGCCGGAGGATCGGAGCTATAGAAAACCGGTGGAGAATCGGAGCGATAACTGTCCGGAGAAGAATCGGAACGATAACTAACCGGTGGAGAAGCAGGGTGGTAACCAGAGGGTGTCCACTGAACGCCGACTCCAACGACGAGAGGGTGAGAAGAGAGACGGTTGTGGAAGAAGACGTCGTGAATCCATTGGCCGATGACGGAAGGATCCGGCGTTACGGTGACGAAAAGCTCTTCTCCAAAGAAATCGACTGAGTACCTTTGCTGAGTAGCGTAAGATCCGATGGTTCTGATTGTCGGAGCCATTGATTTTGCCTTCAGTTTTTCAAGCAGAGATAATGATGAAACTGCTTTCTTCTCCTTTTGCAATCGTCGGAGGCTAGTTAAATTGTAGTACTGGTGCTCGCTATCACCATTGATCTTTTTGAAAATAAATGCAGTTAAATTTGGACGGTTGAGATGCAGTGTGACGTCATTAACCTACGCCAAACCTTAATGGTTATTACTGATTTGAATTCAAAAAGAATTTCTTATAAAGATCTCGAAATTTGAATTATGGAGAATATTTTGAGTATAGTTTATCAGATTACGTTAGCTAATGTTATATACTCCTAAAAATTAGTATTATCCTAAATCAAGATTAGGATTGATAAACGCATCTCAGTTGTAAACTCGTATCCTTGATCTTGCTTGAGGTTATATCCAGTTTAAAAATCGGAAATCATTTAACTGGGTGCAAAAACATTTGATTGACCAATTTGGTACGTCGTGATTTTTTTTGTCCCATGTCAAATTAAACAAAATTGATAATATAATTCATCAAAGCGTATTTGTTTTTAATCAAAACGTTAGATAGTCTTTTAATATCAATGCCTTTATTACAAACGTAGTCTACATGTACTAATTTTCCAGTCAACATTCATAGTCACAAAATACGATAACATGAAAACTTTCATGAATTAGAAGAAGACGTTGATTGATAAAGAGAGAAGAACAACAACAAATTCAAATCACAAGATTAGCAGCAACTTTTAAGTTCCAGAGACGTTCCTCAACAGCGAGCTTAAAGCAAACATACGACTCAATCGACGCCTGAAGTACCTGATAATGGTTAAGGTTATAAACGCCCCAATCGCTCATACAAATCGCCGGATCTAACCTCACTCCTACGCGACCCAAACGCTCCTTCACGATCTGTTCAAACGAACAAAAACACATCCTAGCCCCTCTCGAATCTCTCACGAACATCCTTATGTCCAGAAGCTTCCCGATCTCCACTCGATGCCTACATTTCTCGAGTTTTTTCTGGTCTTGGCCGTTCCAAACGCCGACGAAAGTCGTTTTGGGATCGGCAAGGAAAGTGCGGAGGACTTTTGGGAGACCGTAATTGTAACCTAGTTGGATGATGAGACAGCGACTACCGACGCACAACTGGAGAGTTTTTGGTGGTGGATCTGGATCGGAACTATCCGGTCTCCACTGAACACCGATTCCAACGACGAGAGGATGTACCGAGTGATTACGGTTGTAGGAGCGGACGCTACGAATCCAGCGGCGGATAACGGAAGCAGTCGGCGTAACGGTGACGATCAAGTCGTCTCCGAAAAAATCGACAAAGTGTTTTTGGTGAGTACGGAAACTTCTGATTCTTTTGATCGTCGGAGCCATTGATCTGTCTTCTTCTTCCTTTCTCTAAATTTTTGAGCGAGTGTTAGAAAGAGAAGCGGTTTCTTTTTCTTGTTATAGGGTACATTTTTGTTTCTAGTTATAATCACCGTCGATCTTTGTAGTTTTAATCGTACGGTTGACAATGGAGATGCATGTACTGTCACATCGTCAGGCCTATCATAGATGTATACGCAAAACATTTACTAATTACTGTATTTTACGGCTCTGAATTTTTATTTTTATTTCCATAAAGGTTTGATGAAGACATGGAATATAATACTTTTTTACGTACTTCTTTTTACTAAAATAGTTTATTCAGTTATTTGGGGGCTTAATTAGGTAGATAACCATAACCTTTTTTTGTGTGTTTTTTTCACGAACAATGATTCACTGATGTAAAATCATAATTACTGATGAAGTTAACTTTCAACGTATAACGCTATGACGCAATTACTCTTGATATTTTTTCCTATATATTGGTTTGACAAAATTTTGTAACTTTAAATATAACTTCTGAAAAAATAAAAAAGTTGTAAATATAAATTCCACAACATTTTGTTTGGAACTTTGGATACATAGGCCACTTTGTTTTATCACACTTTATAATAAAGGTGGTTTCTGTTTTTTTTTTCTAAAATTCGACAGTTTGGTTTATAAGTATCTAAATTCAACTTGAAGACAAATAATTCTAACTTTATTTTATTTAAATTGTGATAAAAAAAAGTAACCCAAAACATATTTTTTGGTTCAGGCATATGTGTTACAACTTACAAGGATGCATTATCCTCAAACAAAATCCAATAAATAAAAAATAGAGAAGGTGGATGAAGATCTAAGAATTAATACTGTCACGAGAAAACGTATACAATCCACTAATACATAGCCACGTGTATGGTTAGATCTTTTCAAACAATCCGATTATATTTTGTGCTCCGCCGTATATTTATAACTAACATTACTTAATTAAATAACCATGTCGTCGACCCATTTTTTTTCTTTGACCCAAAACTTTAATTTGATTATATATATTTAATTTTAATTTTTCCATCGCACGGAGATTGTAACAAGGAAACCGCCGTCGCCGGATCTGATAGTGCATATCCATGAAGTAGAAGACGAAGAAACTTACTTTCTGATCTTAGAACGGAGTATATGTACAGAAGATTCGCGTCCCTCAATTTTTGATCTCAAGGGTCGGGTTTACCTTTTTTTCCTTCTTATTTTTGGTGGCTTTGCGTTTTCTCATTCGACGATTTCTGGATTTGGGGATTTCAAAACCATGAGGAAGAAGCTCGATACTCGGTTCCCAGCTGTAAGTTTTTCGTCTCTAATTGATCATTTCTGAAATTGAAGTCCAATTTCTCGGAAATTACTTTGATCTGTTGTTTTTCAGATCGAATTTCCAACACTATTTGGGATTAGATTAGTGTTCTACGATGAAAATTAGATTAAGTATCTCATTTCTGGCGAATTAGTTTTAGCAAATGACCTAGTAGTCAATTTCACCCTAATTTTTGTTGTGCTTGTTATATAGCTATAGTAATATGTGTTATGAAGATCCGCTATGGAATGTTTCATGTAAATTAGAGAATTCGAGAATTTAGGTGACTAGTGCTCGAAACGTGTTCTTTATCAACAAACCAGTCAGCTATTGGTTAGATAGTGTTGATTGAAGCAGGGATGTTATACACGAATTGTTTTTTCATAGGCTTGGAACTTTTTGTAGAGCTTCCAATTTGGCTAGCTAGATTTTGTTTAGCTTTATTGAATAAAACGTCAGATGATTTCATAAGTTGGTTATTGTTGATGGTGGTTTATTTTGTTTGAGCTGAGGCTAGAATATTAGTTTTTCACAGATTTTGACTTTCCATTTAATTTGTTAATATATTTTTGTTTGTATAATCTGATTGGTGATTGTACAGAGCGTGCTTGGTGTTTCTCAGTTCTACCATTTGCTTTATAATTCGTTTAGTAGTCTGTAATTATTGCCACACACACTGTGTGATGGTTGCTGTTTCTTCATTTGATGCATATATTACAATTTTTCAGGCTCGTATTAAAAAGATTATGCAAGCTGATGAGGATGTTGGCAAGATAGCTTTGGCAGTGCCTGTCTTAGTCTGTAAGTCATCTTGCTATCATTGACTTCAGTTTGAAAAGAGAATTATTGGAAACTTTACCCTTTGGCTAAATTTCATGTTCTCTTATTACAGCAAAATCTTTGGAGTTGTTCTTGCAAGACCTTTGTGATCGTACATATGAAATTACCCTTGAAAGAGGTGCCAAGACTGTGAGCTCATTGCACCTGTAAGTAACAGATTGGTTTACCTTTATTTTTGCTTTAACTCTGCATGCTAGCATCGTCATTATCTAAAGAGCATGAAAGGTTTCACTTGAATGCATTTTAAATTCTAGAGCTTTCAGATGTTGTAATTATTGATATTGTGGTTTAAGAGTTAACATGATGTTGTTAAGCGGAATAGCTTCCAACTCATAGGGCCTATTTTCACTGCATCCAACACCGAGAGGATGTTGTTTACTGTTACAGAATTTTATACCACAAATTTGGGATAAAGTTCTTATTTTTGCTCATCCATGTTTATCAAAGTGCTTTGTTGTTTACAGAAAACATTGTGTGGAAAGATATAACGTGTTTGATTTTCTGAGGGAAGTTGTGAGTAAGGTGCCTGACTATGGCCATTCCCAAGGGCAAGGACATGGTGATGTTACCATGGATGATCGCAGCATCTCCAAGAGAAGGTTGGATGTTTGATCTCTTAGTTCCATATGTTCTAGTTCTTTGTTTATAGTCCGTGTCAAGCTGATGTGAGATGGTTTATCAAAACAGGAAGCCCATCAGCGATGAAGTGAATGACAGTGACGAGGAATATAAGAAAAGCAAAACGGTGAGCTCGTGTTCTTCTTGAAATATTATACTTCATCATTCATTTGGTGTCTATTCCCAGCTCCTTAGATTCATTGAATATATTGGTAATCACTGCAGCAAGAGATAGGGAGTGCTAAGACCAGTGGCAGGGGTGGTAGAGGAAGAGGGCGAGGAAGAGGTCGTGGTGGACGAGCTGCAAAAGCAGCCGAAAGAGAGGGTCTCAACCGCGAGATGGAAGTAGAAGCCGCCAATTCTGGACAGCCACCACCAGAAGACAATGTCAAGATGCATGCGTCAGAGTCATCACCACAAGAGGATGAGAAGAAAGGCATCGACGGCACAGCAGCATCGAACGAAGACACCAAGCAACACCTTCAAAGTCCCAAAGAAGGCATTGACTTTGATCTCAACGCTGAATCCCTCGACCTAAACGAGACCAAACTGGCACCAGCCACAGGCACAACCACAACCACAACTGCAGCAACAGACTCTGAGGAGTATTCGGGCTGGCCTATGATGGACATAAGCAAAATGGATCCAGCACAGCTTGCTAGTCTGGGTAAGAGGATAGACGAGGATGAGGAAGATTATGACGAAGAAGGCTAAGTCATAACAGCACTATAGGATATATAGAGTAGCAGCGTTTAGCAGTTTGTCTAGAAAATGCTTCTTCTGTCATCAAAATCTTCTCCTGTTTCCATTTATTGTATGAACCAAAGATTGCATGCACTCTATGAAACTTAATTTATTCTCCTGATTTGTTATTTAAGGTTTTAGAGTTTTACATCAGAAGTTAAAATATCTTACAGAGTAAGTAAACACTCAAAAGTACATAAACAAAGGAGAGGGACTAGTCATGGTGTTGCTCCGCGTGGTTGAGATGAAGAGCACCTTCATGGTTCTTGTGAACTTCCACCTTGAACTTTTCCTCTTTTTCTCCCCTCTTCAACTTCAGTAGCATGTTGTATTTTGCAGCCTCGCCGGTTACCTGTGTCCATGTTTTTAATATTAAGCTCATTAATCTTGTAATCACCAACTATTACAACTCAGACGTTAGTCCTCATACCAAGGAGAACCAATATGTTGCTTAAAGTCTTTTCTACTTCTAAAACTTCAACACCATTCGGTTTCACTGACACTTGATTTCGTTTATTTGCAATTTCTCAGATGAAATTCATGCAAAAACATTGTCAAAATCTGACAAGTTCTCTATTGAAATTCATTTTGTGCAATTAAGATCGAAGATAGAGTATATAGTAAATTAAAGCCATACCTCAGCTTTAGCATGCACAACCTCCAGAAGTTCATAAGGGAACAAGGAGTTAGACCTCTGCTGAATGGTCTTGACAGCCTGCTCAGCAACATGCTTCACTTCTGGATCATCTCCGGGAACTTCCCTCCATCCAGATTCATGTTCACCTGATCCACAAAACCCAATTTTCATAACCAAACTCTTTCCTAACCCACAATCTCTGACTTGCTACATATATATCCCCTGACATTATAATGTTCTTATCAGTAACTACTCAAATTCACACCTTGCTTGCAGCCAAGATCGGAGGAAGTGATAGCAGGGGCATCACTGGCAGGCTTGAACTCCTGTAACTCTTTAAAGTTCAACCACGGCTTGACCCACACTTTGGCTTCGTAAAGCTTCTTCTGTCCTGCCTCGAGAATCTCCAGAGTCAGGTGATGCAGTGTTCCGGCTACAACTTGTTCTTTCGCCTTCACAACTCTCGCAAACTCAAGAAGTGCATTCTACGACGACCAAAGACAGAACAAACCAAAAAATCAATCAATCAATCAATCCCACAACATGAACGCATTTCATCACCGAATAATATACACTCTCTAAGATCTGCTGGTAACTGAAATTGAGATCAATAGAGAAACTCCGGACAAAATTAGTCTAATCGTGTTCTGGATCAAGACTATAATAGCATAAAACACACATATCGAGACGAGAGATGTGAAAAAATCGAAGATGATGAGAGATTTGGAACCTCTTTCTTGTTGTGTTCATCGACAGCGAAACGAGCGAGGCTCTCAACCTCACCACTGTTCTGATTAGCAGGGACATCGCCAACACCTCCGACTAAAGCCATCTCTTCGTTGCAGAAGCCTAAATCACTGGCGATCAGAGAGGAAATGAAGAGGGATAGAGAGAAGAAAACAATGAAGAGTAAGAAACGGCTTCTCATCATTCTCACCTTTATTTGGTTCGGTGCCCTGTATTTTTAGATATTTTTCGTTTTACTCGTCGAATTGTTGATTTTATCCTCTACAGTTAATTCGCCGTGTACCGGATTAAGGTGTCCATTTGGTTTGATGTTGGTTTTGTTGGTACAGTTTTAAGTTTAGGCTCTGATTTATGAAAATATTCTTACGATTTAAAACAAAAAAGGTTTACATTTGATTGGATGCCAATTGAATCGAATCATTTGTAAGAAAAGAGTACCGATTCGAGTTATAGATTGGTTTGATTTGGCCTCAATCGGTTAAGCTACCAACATTTTAAATAGAAATTCATACCAATCTGGATTACACATGAAAACGTTGCTGAGGATAGCGGCACGTTATACGAAACGTGTCGGCAGAGTCACACAGAAATTGTCAAACACCTTTACTTGTAATCGAAGTTTAAAACATCTATGCACCTTTCTTCGTCTTTCTCTCATCTGCTAGAGAGCCCAATTAAAAAAGGCCCATGGGAAATAAAATCGCAACATAAACAGTGAAACATCATTGGAAAGAGTTTTATTAGTCTGATATTATTGTTTTGATAATACAAAGCTGCGTATTATATTATAATAATAATACTCTCGTTACTAAATAGCAGCTTCGAGGAGGCCGTTAACGAAGGATCTTTGGTTGTAACAATCAAGATTACCACCAGGATTAACACCAAATATGTTACAATACCTCTGATAAAACCCTATACGATCGGCGACTCTCCCGTCTTGGCCACGTCCACACTCCAATCCACCGTTAATGATGTTCGTAATCACTCCATAACCCGGTAATCTCCCGGCGGCACGGTCGGCGTCTGAAGGCTGCCACTGGCCGGCTATCACGGCATGGCAAGACGGTTTGGGAGGCTGAGCAGTCATCCAGAACCAAATCGCGGCTTTGAAAGCGATCACTGCGTCGTTGGCAACAAGGTCAGGGTTGTTGAGTAAGTCAACTCCTATTGCTCTACCGCATAGACCGTAATTGTAGTTCCACGACAGTTGCATTGGTCCTCTTCCGTAGTAGCGTTTGCCAGATGCGCATGGCCACGTGGCGCTCGGTTCACAGTAGTCTGAAGCAGGATTCTGTTCTTGCTTGAAACAGTAGCCCCATGAATATGGTCCGTCTGGTGCTGTAGCCCATCCACCTGCACGACGTAACCGTCCACTTAATTAATTAGTATATAGCTATATATATAGTCACAACTCACAAACTTGACATTATTCAAAAGTGTATAATTTGGAAACTGGAATATTCGTAAGTTCCTTGATTGGTTATTTGCGTTTAGATTAATCAAGAATTTCATATTTTTAAAATAGTTTTTTAATTGTAAACGCAAACATCTAAGACCAAAACATTTTTCTTTGCGTTTGGCGTTTTTGTTTGATTTTTTTCTTTCGTTTCTAAATATGAGAAGCTATAATTTTTTCAATAAAACATATATATATATATATATATATATATATAGTATAGTAGTTCTTTGTATATATG